>Ga0209676_1001021_pt1 | contig 32545 bp, 34 predicted proteins | sample AraplaCvi_mLB_r2_FD_184282 | JGI IMG/M metagenome (GOLD analysis project Ga0209676, IMG submission 184282) | Arabidopsis root microbial communities from North Carolina, USA - plate scrape MF_Cvi_mLB_r2 (SPAdes) (version 2) | ecosystem: Host-associated > Plants > Roots > Endosphere | place: USA... | reverse complement strand
GTCCTGCCTCAATGGCATGAACCGCCATAATGCTTGCATGTTCCCCTATCGTAATGAGTACATCGACCCCAATTTTACTAATTAATTCTCCCGCTTGCTCATGAATGATATATCCCCAAGACCCTAAATCTGTAATCGTCCCAATAATGGCAATCTTTTTCTTCCCTTCTCCGAGCGCATTCAAAACCTTTAACCCTGCCTCCAAAGAAGTAGTTGTAATATTCCATGTATCATCTATTAATATGGAATTATTAATGCCTTTAAACACTTGAAGCTGCTTATTCAATTTTTGATATGATTGCAGTTGTTCAGCTGCTAAAGAAATCGGCAGACCCATTTCATAAATAGCTGCTATCGCAGCAAGCGCATTATATACTTGGTGCTCGCCAAAACCTGGTACAAAGATTTCATAGAGCTTATTCTTGTGATGAACGTTGAACAGCATACCATTTTTGTGGTAACGAATATTACTTGCTCGAAAATCACAGGATGCATGCTTGCCTATTTTAATGATGCGGCCGTGAAACTTCGATACATCTATTTTACTTGTGTTGATATCCTCAGCATTAATGATTAATGCGCCTGTAGGACTAATAATATCCAGCATTTCAGCCTTTGCTTGGATATACCCCTCCAACGTTTTACAATAATTTAAATGATGTGCTCCTATATTCGTAATAATCCCAATAGTCGGCTTGAAATATTTCCCTGCATTTCTGACATCCCCTGGTGAACCAACAGCAGTTTCAAAAACTGCTGCCTCGGTATGATCATCAATACCCAGTAAATATTGCAAAGAAGCCGTTCTAGAATTACTGCTAAGTGTCGTGGCTACTACATTTTTATTGGCAGAAAGTATATGTTTAATCATTTCCTTCGTTGTCGATTTACCAGATGTACCAGTAATGGCTACAATCGGAAGTTTAAATTGATTTCGATAAAAGTTTACAAATTTCCAATAGGCCTCGTCTGTATTTGTTACTTTAATAATAATTATTTCCTCAGGTATATCATTTTGACTATATAGTCTATCTGTTACAAGCACTAGAGGATAAAACTGCTCAAATTTTTTCCAGTTTACAATAGGCTTACTCGTAAAAAGGACGGTATTGTTTTTTTTCACTTGCTTCAGTCGATAAGCACCATGGTGAATCAACACTTCCTCCGACCCTTGCACTAAATGACCTGTAGTAATCACTGTTAAATTTCGCACCGTAAGAGGCTTCATATTAATCTCCCCTCCTTTCCTTTCTAGTATATGGAACTTCTTAAAAGTTGCTTGGATGTAGACAAGATACATAACTAGAGGAAATCTATTTGTTCGCATATATATATAGGTGATTAAGTATCTAAGTACCAATAGAAGGAGTGATATACCTGAAAACGATTATATTTATCGGCACAAATAAATCCGGGTCAAGTCGTGAAGCGACAAGAGCAGCAGAAAAATTGGGCTACTTTACTGTACTTTTTACAAACACCGAAAAGCAATTACAGCAAAGAAAAGCCTACCCAGATATTCATAAAATGATTCTTATTGATACTTCGAACATAGAAGCCATGAAAGATGAAATTTATACCTTAATTAAAACCGGGTTAGATATAAAATCAATTGTTAGTTTTGTCGATCCCTTTGTCCATATAGCCTCCATTTTATGTGATGAGTTTTGTGTCAACTATACATCTTCAACAGCTATTGAAATGATGGAGGATAAAGAAAAAACTAGAATTTTTTTAGAGAACCATTCCTATTCTCCAAAGTTTTTTCTTCTCAAACCCAATGAGTCCGTCACTAATGACTTAGAATTTCCATTAATTATAAAATCTCCGAAATCTACAGGTTCCAAAGATGTTTTGTTAGCAAACAACTCGAGCGAACTGAAGAAACACCTGAGCTATCTACGAAGCAAAAATCCACGTGAAACAATTATGATTGAAGAATATATCGAAGGCCCGCAATATTTAGTAGAAGCACTTGTCTATAAACAGCATGCTCATGTAATCGGTATTATTGAACAAGAAATTACTCAAGGTAAACGTTTTATTATTACTGGTTATGGCGTGCTTGTTAAAGTTCCTAAAGAAATTCAATCTGGTCTTGAGGAAGTTCTTCAATCTATTGTTAAAGAGTTAAACATCGAAAATGGTGCGCTTCATTTAGAGCTTCGTTTAACAAAGAATGGCTGGAAGCTTATTGAGATTAATCCACGAATCTCAGGGGGAGCAATGAATACTATGCTTCACGCCGCTTTTGGATTTAATTTAGTGGAAGAAACACTTAAATTATTTTTAGGTGAACGCCCCAATATCAGGCCAAAACATAAAAAGTTCGTCTATACAAAATACGTCATTGTTGAAAGTAAAGGTATTTTAGAAAAAGTGATTGGAAAAAATAAAGCAACGAATTCACCGGGAGTCGTGGATGTATATGTGAAGCCGAAAAGGGGAACATTACTGAGCCCTCCTTTATCGATGGGACATCGTTATGCCTATGTAATTGCGGAAGGTGCGACATTAGCTGAAGCAAAAGATAAAGCAATAAATGCCGCAAAAGAAATAAAATTCATTCTAAAAGTGTCATAGATTTAAGGTATATTTTGAAACTGAACTCATCGATTAGCTACAAAAAATATCCCGAATAATTGTCCCCTTTCAAAAGGTCAATTACTCGGGTCTTTTATTTATTCTTTAAATGTTTGATCTAAAAATTTTACCGTTTCAAACATATTCGTTTTACTAGCACCCTTTACTAAAATGGTATCGTGAGGTTCTATGACTTTCTCTAAGAGTGCATGCAAGTTTTCCTTATTAATGAAATGATGAATTTTAGAAGGCTCCATCCCTTTAGCCTTTGCTGCCTCTCCCATTTCCTCCGTTCTAAAGCCATAAGTAATGAATAAATCTATGTCTTGCTCGTAAATGAATTCGCCCAATTTACGATATTCCTCTTCTCTCAAATCCCCTAATTCTCGCATTTGTCCAATAATAGCAATTTTACGTTTCTTCGCTATATTCGTAAGAACATTAATAGCTGCACGTACGCCCTGTGGATGAGAGTGAACGGTATCGTCAATAAGCGTAATGTCATCACGACAGTTATAAATAGTTAATCTTCTAGGTGGTTTTTTGAAATTAAGCCCCGCTTGAATATCTGCTGGACTAAATCCTAAATAATCTGCAACCGCAACAGCATTCAGCGCATTATAAACATGATGCTCTCCTAAAATGGGGATATACATAGCGATTTCCTGTCCTTGTAGCTTTATTTTAAAGGTCATACCGATGTCTTTATATCGAATATCATAAGCATTATAGTCCGCTGTGCCATGAATGCCAACCGTTAATATATTTCCTTTAAACTGCTGTGTCTCTAAATAGTTTGAGTTGTCATCATCCTTATTCAATATTAATAAACCGTTTTGATCCATGCCATGTATTAATTCCGATTTTGCCTTCGCCACGCCTTTAATCTCTCCATCAAAGTTGCCTACATGAGCTAAACCGATATTTGTGATAATACTAATATTCGGTTGGATAATGCTACAATGATTTGTAATGATACCTGGATAAGCCATTCCGTATTCAAGAACAACAGCCTCATGCGAAGCATTAATTTCTTCTTTATGTTTTTTCGTATGCTCTGTTGTATTCCAATAATCTTTTGATTCAAAAACATTCCATTTTTGCGACAAAATAGAAGCAAGGAATGCTTTTGACGTCGTTTTTCCAGCACTGCCGGTAATCGCAATAATCGGTAAACCATTTCCTTTGTCTAAAGCCTTATTTGTCGTCTGTTGTGTTATTTCACTTTTTACTTCGCCTTTATCCTTATTTGTCGTCTGTTGTGTAGTTTCACTTTTAACTTCGCTTATATCCTTATTTTTCTGCCGTTGCTTAATTTCACTTTTAATTTGCTTTTGGTTGCTAGCAAGGTACATGGCATACTTTATCGTATTGATGACCACATCTAATTCTAAATAGAACGCAGGAGGGCAACCTGGTCGCCAGTTTACCTCATACATCCAGATTTTTTGATGTTCATCTAGGCCTATATCAATGCCAATTTCATCAATAACTTCTCCAAATTGCGAAATCTGAATCTCATCTAAATGTTGAGCTAGTGACAAGGAAAAATGCTCTAACATACGCCGAATATCATAAGCCTCTTCTTTAAATTCCTGCTCTAGAAAAGGATCTAAATAATTCGTAAATCCACCATTGTTAATATTAGGTATGATTGAGCCATTTGGTGCAATTCGCGGATAAATCGTCGTTATAACCCATTTACCTTCACCGTTTTTTTGAACATGAAGCCGAAAATCATAAATTTGACCAGATTTTGTTATCGATTGAATATAAGGTTGCACGATAAAGGTACCTGTAGAGAGTTGCCCTCTTATCAAATCATCTAGCTGTGGCTTTGAATAACTAGTAATTTCCGTATCTTTCTTTACCTCAAAGTTAGCCCTTCCTACTTTCGAAATAAAATAAATCCTTTTTCCCTTCCGGCCATCTATCGGTTTAAATACCACTTTTTTATAAAATGATATAAATTTGTGGAATAAATCAACATTCTCCACAATTTCAGATGGAATTAAATATTTATCGAATTCCTTAGCTTCCTTCAGTCGCTTCATTACGTTCCATTTATTCCCTATAGAATAAGTTGTAAAAGGAATTTCCTTTTTCAATTTCTCAATAATGTCCTTTGATACGGACAACTTTTCTGGACTGCCTGCATTGTATATCACATCTGGAAAGGGCATCATCCTTTCATGCCAATCGCCATTTTCATATACCTTCCCTCTAATGGAACGATTATCGAAGTTAACACTTTTTGGTGTAAAATAAAAAAATTGAGCCCCTTCTGCTTTTGCAACAGCCGCAAATGCATATGACTTAATTACTGTTTGAGGATCTAGACGATGATGCAACATTCCAATAATTGTCATTCTTCAATCTCTTCCTTTCATCGATTTTCTCTCTAATAAATTCAATCAATCCAACGTGCATATAGACAGCTGCTATAGAGTTCATGTTATTTTAGTAGGCTAAAAGAGGGACATAATTTCATCACCATTTGGGCTCAATGATAAATTTCCCTTTTAACATATCTGGCTTAAGTAACTGAATCGCAGAAATACTACTTAATTCAATGGATTTTACTGTGGACGTTCGCTCTAACCTGACGACCTCTGCAATTAAATTCGTATCATGCCCTTCATAATCATAAGCACGCAAAAGTGAAACAGTTCCTCGACAAAGTTCTTTATCAATAGCCTCTATTCGAAAAAACTCTGTTTCAAACTGGTTTACAGTATCCATTAACCTTAAATGAGTACCGTTTTGTGCAATTAAAAAAAAGGGAATTGTATCGCTTCCCACTATTTTCACAAGCAGTTGACCAAAGTATTTAGAATGATAATCCTTCATCACATCTTGGAGTGCTTTTATGTCGTAGAGTGCTTCACATAGAAAATGGTTTCTTTTATTTTCATTATTCATTTCCCCCAGCCCCTCCCAAGTCTTCATGAGCCATTCGTCCAGGACAGTAAGACTCCCCATACAAGGTTTTAATGTAAAACAAAAATATAGGTGGGAGTTCCACTACCCGTAAAAGCCCGATTGGTTCATGAACAATCAGCGGGAATGAGAATCTCCCATTTCACTTTATGCAACATCTTCTCTTTATCATATGTAAAGACAATAAATATGACGACTTTTTTCGATTTACCTATAAAATTAGTTCTTTATCATGTAAACTGAGGGAAAATAGTTTACCGAATATAGATTATGTTAAAGATATTTTGAAGATCATTGCAGGAGGTTTTAAAGCAAGAAAAACGGGCAGTAAGACTCCCTAAACAACAGCAAAGAAGTTAGGTGGGAATTCAACTGCACGTTAAAGCTCGTTTAATGAAGACTTATTATCAGTGGTATACTCCACGTTTCACTTTATTGAACACTTTATTGAACACTTTATTGAACACTTTGTTGGTCTCCCTGATTTAGAAGAATAACACCGCCAATAATTAGTGTAATTCCGATTGCTGAGTATAAATTAAACATTTCTCCCCATACAACGATTCCTACAATTACGGTTAAGGCTGTGCCTATACCTGACCAAATGGCATATGCAAGGCTTAATGGTAGCGTTTTTAAGCATAGGGACAAAGAATAAAACGAAATCCCATATCCTAATGCGACAGCTATCGATGGACCTAGAATTGTAAATGCCTCTGAAAACTTAAGCATCGTTGTTGCAAATACCTCACTGACAATAGATAACGCTAAAAAAAGATAACCCTTCATTTACAAATTCCTCCTTAATGTCCGCTACCAGCAAGGTTAAGTATAACTACACCGACAATAATAAATAAAATCCCCATAAGCTTTTTTTTATTAAGTAATTCCTTATAAAAGATTACACCGATTATCGCCGTTAACGCCGTTCCTATTCCTGCCCATATCGCATACGCAGTACCAATTGCTAAAGATTGTAATGTTAGAGAAAAGAAATAAAAAGCTGTTCCATACCCAACCACTACACCAATTGACGGGAATAATCGTTTAAAGCCATTTGTAAGTTTTAGCATCGAACTTGCAAATACTTCTGCGATAATTGAAATAAATAAAAAACCTAAAGCACTCATGTATGTTAGTCCTTCCTTGTCATGTGCATTAATTGTTCAAAGACACCTTCTGTTGCCTTATCGGATAATGGTGCGATATTTAATAGTTTAGAATAATACAATCCATCAATCGTTAACCGAATCAAATGAACAACGGGGGCCTCTAAGCCATCCTGAAACAACTCTTCTAATAAACATTCATAAACGGTTGAGATGGATGAATGGTCATTTTGCAATATTTGAACCGCAATATTTAAAGATGCCTCATTCGCAAGATCTTTTTGAGAAGTTAAAATAAATGCTCTCGACAGTCTTCCAGTTCCTTGCTCAAAACTTGCTAGATGTTCAAAGGATTGTATAACCTCGTTTAAAATCGTTTCAGCAATTGCTGTTTGAAGGGCGTCCTTCGTATTAAAATGATACAGTAAACCACCTTTACTAATGTTCGCCCTTTCGGCTACCCTTTCTAAAGTTAACGTGCTTAAATCATTATCCTTTAAATATTGAATCGCCGTTTGAATAATATGTGATCGCTTTAAATCCGCTTTTGATGACATACAATACCCCCTATTAAATAAAAAAACCGTCTGGACGGTCTTTTTTAGTTTACAATTCCTATTTCACATCGTCAATTACCGCGCAAAAAAAATCGAGACCCGAATAGCATTTACGCTTCGGGCCTCTGTTATTCTTCATCGTCTATATACTCCAAAATATCTCCTGGCTGGCAGTTCAATGCCTTACATATCGCATTCAACGTAGAAAAACGCACTGCTCTAACCTTTCCAGTTTTTAAGTTGGATAGATTGACAATCGACACATCTACTTTTTCTGCTAGCTCACTTAGCTGCATTTTTCGATCAGCAAGCATTCGATCTAATCGAATAATTATCGTCATTTTTTCACTTCCTAAGCTGTCGCATCATATTCATCCTGTAAAAACGCACCATATCGGAATACACGTGCTATCGTCCAAATGACGAATCCACATAATAATAATGTCCAATTAATTCCGGCAAATTGAAAGCTTATCTCTTTTATTAAACCTGTACCTACTAACAACTCACCTAATTGAATTTGTTCAGTTACTGTATAAGCAATGTACGTGCGAAATGTATCTACTGTCAAGCTCAATACAACTACAGTATAAGCTATCCATTCTATTTTTCTACTATTCTTTTCTGAAAAAATAAATTTGAATCCCTTCTAAATGAATGAAAGCTGTTATATTACCCTGTTCCAGAAAATTATTTACACTATTCTCCGGCACAAAAATTACCCCTGCACATAATACACCTATCATAATTATCCCAATTATAATTAAAGCCATCATGATTGTAAAAATTGAACGTAACCCTTTTGTTAAAAATCGAAATTCTTTACTTTGGATTATTTGTTCCATTCCAAGCATCCCCTCTCTTATTGTTAATTATACATCTCACTAAACCCTTTACAATAATTAATTAATGTTTATCATTAAAAAATTATTGTTTAATTTTAATATCATGAATTTACATAAATGCGTTCTATGTTTTCAAAATTGCTGTTTCCTTTACATTATTGGGAAAAGAAATGTGATGAATGGGAGTGCTAGAATCGTCTCATCACAAGGAATTAGGCCTAAACGGATGATAAAATAAGCCCTCTCAATTTACGAGAGGGCTCCAGCCATTTATTTTGGTAATGTAAATGTTTCTTTTTTACCTTTAGAAGTATCCTCTGCTCCTTTATTTCGGATCGGACCCAACTCAATGTCAAAGGCTTTATCTTTCCAAATTTTTTCATACTGCTCTTGATCTAATACGAATACTTGTAATAGCTCGCCATTTTCACCAGCTTTAATAATGTCATTAGGCTTATAATTTAATAACATACCTTCGCTTAATAAATATTGCATGCCATCATTAACTGTTAATTTCGAAGACATAGAAGATAAGCCAATTTCACTAGTAGCTTTATTTTCAAGTTTAAATTTCACTGTTAATAAAGTGACACCGTTTGTGAATTTCGAGAAACGAGGAGCTTCCACCTCATTAGGTGTAAATTTTGTAAACTGATAACCTTCTAGAATAGCATTTACATCACCTATTTTTTTACTTTCATTGATATCGCTTTTTTCCTTTAGAATCTTCTTTTCACCCATATTGTCCATTGTTACTTTATCTTGATAAAATGTTGAATTACTTGATACTTTTTTCGAACCATCTGTATTTAAAGCAAGATTAAATCTTCCTTCTGTACCAATAGTAGTGTCATATTTTTCTTTTTCGGCAAGCGGTAATGGAATCATTACTGATACTGTGCCCAATTCATTGATTTTTGCTAAATCTGTTTCACCGAATGGATAAGCGATATACCCAGTTACCTCTTCGCCCGCTTTTATCAAATAATCCGTTTCAAAGCTTAGTTTTCTTGGTAATTGATCTTCTTCCGGAATCAAATACTTATCGTTCGTATAATATTTACTAGCACCCGTAAATGTAACATCTAAACTAGGCATGTAGTAAACATCTTTATCCATATCATTCTTCACTGTATATTTAGCTAAAATGACGCCACCATTATTTTCTTCGTTAAATGGAATATTAAAATCTGTGTGGAAATCCTTTAACTCTACTACTGAATATGCATCAAGTGAAATTGAAACATTCTCCATTTTATGTACTTGTGATTCATTATTTTCAAAAAGAACTTTAGTTTTCCCTTGTGTTTCCTTCTCCATATAAGAAATGAAGGAAGCGAAGTCAGCTGAACCTTTTGTTGCTTCTTGATCTTTTTTAGGTTCTTCCTTTTGGACTTTTTCTTTATCTTGTCCTTTTTCCTCCTGTACTTTCTTTGGTTCATCGTCTTTCTTTGTTTCGTCCCCGTCTTTCCCACAACCACTAAGAATGATTGAAGTCGATAAGATTAGCGAAGACATTAAAAATAAACTCTTTTTCATTTCTTCCTCCAAGTTGTTTCTTTATTAATTTTTTGGCTCAACTGTAAAAAACGAATAATAAAAGCTATTTTTTGAGCTGATACCCATTTTAATCCACATTTAGTTACAAAACAACTTGCACTGGAAGAAATTATACTATTGAAATAATGAACATCCAAATATTGTTTATTTAATAATTCAATCTTATTTTTCTATTACCATTATTTACATAATTCGAACTTTTTTAAGTTTTTTTCATTGAATAATAATTATCAATGTACTAAAAAGGCTGTATCACTCATTGTTATTAGAAAATAAGTATAATTTACCCAAGAACATAGTCTCATTGCCCTTTTTGTAATTCATGATAAAACGAGGCAGCTATCGTATAAATTATTGTTATTAAAACGTAAAAAAACAGAATTAATCTACAAAATATATAGAATTAACGCTGTTAAAAAATATTCAAATTGAATTTTATATACTTATTAAACCATATAGCATTAGTAGCAGACCTAAATAAAACAAACTTTATCCTGAATAGCTGGCCTTTTCGTACGCTCAACACCTCAAAAAATAAGTACCTCTTTCTAAGGTATCCTGTGCTATATACTGAAGCATAGATGCTCTTGTGACAACACCAATCATTTCCTCTTTTTCTTCCACATCCAAACATTCATAATGAGCTAATTTTTGAAGAATGGTCTGTAAAGAATCATTGAAGGAAATGGTGTTCTCTTGATTTCTTTGAATATTCTTAACTGCAATAGGTTCAATTACATCTTGGATATTGAAAGTATTCTCCCCATACTCTTTTACCCCAATAAAATCTCGAACAAAATCATTAGCAGGATTTTGTATGATTTCTTGTGGAGTATCAATTTGCACAATTTCCCCATTCTTCATTACGCATATTCGATCACCAAGTTTTAAGGCTTCTTGCATATCATGTGAAACAAAGACGATCGTTTTTTGTATCGTTTGCTGAAGCTCAAGAAGATCATCTTATAATTTTGTGCGAGAAATCGGATCTAAAGCACTAAAAGGCTCGTCCATTAAAATGATTTCGGGATCCGCTGCTAATGCACGAATAACACCGACCCTTTGCTGCTCACCACCAGAAAGCTCTGTTGGTTTGCGCTGACTATATTTATCTGGTTCAAGTCCAACCATAACTAATAACTCACGAACTCGTTGCTGGATTTGCGGTTTACTCCATTTTTTCAATTCAGGCACAACAGCTATATTTTTCTTCAATCGTCATATGAGGAAACATCGCAATTTATTGAAGGACATAGCGATATTCCATCGCAATTCATGAATGTTGTAATCACTAATTCTTTTGCCGTTAATTCGAATAGCCCCTTCCGTTATATGAATGAATCGATTTATCATTTTTAATAATGTTGTTTTTCCACAGCCACTAGGTCCAATAAGAACAAAAAATTCTCCCTTTTTGATCTCTAAATGAATAGCTTTCACTGCGACTTGGTCATTTGCATATTTTTTTGTGACATTTTCAAATGCTATCATTGTATAAGCTCCTTTTAAGCGTCACTACCTGTTAAACGAATACCCACGATATTAAATATATATTTTGTTAAAACGATGGGGTTGATTTCCGTTCCGCCTGGGCGTTTTTCTAGAGCCTAGCCTTCACTCCAATCAGCTATTCCACTTTGTAAGGATTCCTTGATCTTTTGAGAACACACATTATCTATTTACTTAATGTTTTAATATAGAAATAAACTACTATTATTGTCTTCTTCATTTCGTATACGTTAAGCATAGTAGGTCTAGAACTAACACTTTTTTAAGATACAACGTGTTCCTATATATATTTCACTATCTAAAGCCATTACAAACTTAATTTATTGTTTTATATCAAAACGTTAGTCATCTTGACGCTTTACTCTATTTGTCTCATAATTTTCATAGAAAATCGTATACTGTTTTTGAGTATGTAAAACTACTATTCAATCCCGTTTCATTTCTAAATGGTGCTGGAAATTAAGGAACTAAATGAAGGGTTTTATCGTTCTATGAATGATGTACTCTATAAAAGAAAACATGACTTTATTTCTATTAATGACTTTGGAATAATTAGAAATATATGAACTTCGTTATTGAAAAGAAAGGAGGATGGCAGATGTTGTAATCTATCAACATCAATGAACAATGAAATACGTGATTAATTTTTTCAAAGGACTTATGATTACTATTATTGTTATTTGTATTTCGTTTTTTATGGTGACGCAGCTATTCAAAACGAATGAAACTGAAGAGCCTATAGTTGTAGATAATCGTCCTAGTGTAGAAGAATTTATTGGCTCAATTGCTGAAATTGCTCGGAAACTCGGTGCTGAAAATGACTTGTATGCATCGATTATCATTGCGCAAGCCGTTTTAGAAAGTGAACATGGACAAAGTGGTCTTGGATCTGCTCCAAATAATAATTTATTTGGTATGAAAGGTAGTTATCAAAATAACTCCGTGACATTTGAAACATATGAGGATGACGGGAAAGGTAATATGACTACGGTGATGGCTCAATTCCGCAAATATCCTTCCTATGAGGCATCTTTGCAAGATTATGTGAAATTAATGCGTAATGGGGTTTCTTGGGACAAAAATTTCTATGCAGGCATTTTTAAAAGCAATGCGAAATCCTATACAGATGCTACTAAGTTTTTAACAGGCTCCTACGCAACAGATTCAAAATACAATGAAAAACTGAATGCACTAATAGCAAAGTATGATTTACAACAGTATGACAGCCCTGTCAAAGATAAAAAGACAATTACCGTAGCTGATGGTGACTCGCTTATGCATATTGCAGAAGCTCATAATGTTAAAGTTACGTCCATCAAACAATGGAATCAGCTTCGATCTGATACACTTGAAGCTGGTCAGCAATTAAATATTTATAAATATTAACGTCAAACCTCCAAGCTTAATAGGGTTTATCCTAATAGCATGGAGGTTTTAGTATTATAGGCTTAATAAGAAAAAAGCTTCCTTATCTATCCTGTTCGGATATCCATTTGTTAATCATAAAACCTTAAAGTCTTTCATACTTTCTCCAAGCATATAGTGTGAAAACCACATCAAATTCTGCTTCATAATAGCCACATTAATTCCTGGCTGATCCGAACTATATGCCATTCCTTTAAATATTATTAATTCTGTATCAACTTCCATATCCTTTAGTCCTTGATATAGCTCATATGCATTTGGAATTGGGACTCTTGCATCCTTTTCGCCATGTTGGATTAAAGTAGGCGTACAGGCTGATTGATTATATGTCATTGGTGATGTTTTGCTATAGATCTCTGGATCATTCTATGGAGCATCTCCTAAATACATCCTAATAAAGTAAGGGATATCTGTATTTACATAATGGCTACTCCAATTAGTAATTCCACCACCAATTGAAACTGCCTTAAATCTACTACTAAATGTAGAGCAATAAGCTGATATATAGCTACCGTTGCTCCATCCCATAACCCCTACTCTATCTTTATCTGCAATCCCTTTGTCAACTAGTTTATCCACTCCAGATATAACATCATCGTAGTTAGCAATTCCCAGTTTTCTATAGTTTTCTTTTAAGAATTTCGAGATTTTGGTGGCATCTTTTTCATTTCTTCAAAGTGTTAAGAATGATCGACGGGTGCCGGTAGCTCTGTAGCAGGTGAAATATACAGGATTTTATACATGCTGCAGCTAGTGAGCTAGCCGAAAAACACTGTCAAACCAACGATGTATAAAATTCTGCATACACAATAAATTATTTTGTAATAGAAAACGGAGTAATACCAAGGGTTTGATCCTTGGTATTACTTCCTTTTTCTTCTAATGTTATGTAAAGTCGAAATGTATGAACATGAATAAAACTTTTTTTAAAAGTTGTTAAATCAAATTGAAAGTCCCCTTTATAGAGTGTTAGGTTGTTCAACTCTAACAAATTCATATAACAATAGGAGGAATTATATTATGGCTAGATAGAAAAATATAGCAAGAGAAACAGAGGCTCAAAGCGTACAGAGCTACCTAGCTGCTATACACAAAGAGAACTCTAAGGTAAGTCCTAGTGATTTAACAATCGCAATTGCAGGGGTAGGTCTTTCAGCATTATCGTTATTATTTATTAAAAAGATTGGGCCACAAATGGGGAAACTTTTGGGGGCTGTTAGTACAGTCCTTAGTGTGGTTTCATTAACTTCATTGTTTTTAGCTAATCCGAATAGTTCGAAGTTACAAAAAGTTTTAGACGACTGTGCTAAAAAGAAGGGTACTTATATCTTAACAACTACAGAATTATGGGAGTACGTAGGTCATAGTGGTAACAATACTACCTGGGAAACGCGGACAACCTATTCATACCATTAAGTTTTTTAAAAAAACAAGCAAAAGGAACTAATTCTTTTACTTGTTTTTCTTGTTTTCTAAATAGTAAGAGAAACTACTCGCAACTAACATTATTACAGAAGAAATAATAGAAAGAGTTGCTTTATAGTAGATTGATGTAATCAATAAAACTAGAGCACTGATGATGATTGTTACACGTAAAAATGTATCTGTTTTTTTACTTGCATTGAAAAAATCGTGAAGAATACCAAGCAAATAACACAATACAAAAAATATAAGATATTGATAAACAAATATCGGTTTTATATAAACTGGGATACCGAAATAAATTATTTCAAATATGAAAATGAGTAGCACTACTTATTTTGCGTATTTGGTGAAAAAGTTACCCAAAACACCATCTCCTTTTATATAATAGATTGTTAAATAATAGTTTATTTAAATCAATGACGGAAAAATGATTACAGATTAAACATGGCTTTCATTTGCATCGCTTCACGATGATACCCAGCGTTTTTAATAATAGCTAAGATTTCTCGTTGGAGTTTCGCCCTAGTTTTTTTGTTTTTGCTGCAACTAGTTCCTGTATTTTTGGTTCTACGTTAATCAAGTGAAATGTGATGTATTCTTCCAAGAATTCTTGATAATTTTCTTGAGAACTTACATTTACAATACCATAACCCGAACTTCCCCAGTAGTTTGGTTCTAAAACAATAAAACCTTTTTCGATAAACTGTTCAATAGGATATTTCTCATTAAAACAGTCTGAAAATATTGAAAAGGACGCCCAAGCCGGACCACCATGGATCACTACTAGTAAGGGATATTTTTTATTGGCGTCAAAGTCGACTGAGGTTGATAAAACTCCTTCTATTTCAAGACCATCACTACTTTGCCATGAGATTATTTCCCTGTTACTTTGACCCCTTCTTTCTCATCAGTAATTTGAACCCCTTTATAACCATCTATTGACTTAACAAAGATCTGATTTTTCTTATTAACTGGGCTAAGGTATACGATAGCTCGAGAATTTGGAGACCATAACGGGTAAGTACTATCTAAATCTCCTGTTGTTAATCGGTAACATTGCCCCTTATCTTTTTCATATATCCATACATGATTCCTATAGTTATTGTCTTTCCAGTTAGCAGTCTTTTTGACAAATGCTACGTTTTTGCCATCATCACTTATATTTGTACCTGATAAAATTGGTATTGAAATAATCTCTTCTATACTTAGATATGTTTTTTCATTCATTTCCATAAGTACACCCCTTTGTTTCTTTCATCATATATTGAACATGACCCTTACTGAATTTTCATAAAATGGGCGGAAATCACTTCTCTTACTAACTAGCCTAAAGACACCCATTTCTACTGGGTGTCTTATCGAACCTTCATTTTAAACGTCGCGACATTTTTATAGACTTCATGACTTTATTTATAAGCTACAACTTTGTCATAGTGAACATTCAATATCACTGTTTGATTAAGCCTTCGCTCGTCAATTCGTATACAGTTGTTGCTACTTCATTTAAATAGCGGCGATCATGGGAAATACTAATAATGGCTCCACCAAATTCTGCTAAAGCATTACACAATACAGGTGTTGTCAAAGGACTAAAGTTTCTTGTCGGTTCATCTAATACTAATAGTTCACAACGCTCCAATATCATTTTCAGCAAAAGTAATTTCGCTTTTTGTCCTCCACTTAAGTTTCCGATCGTCTGTTGCATTTCATCGTGGGTAAATTTCATACTACCCAAACGGTTAAAGGCTTTCTTCCTAGTTTCTTTATCACCCGTTGTTACTAAAAATCTGATTGGTGTTTGAATTGGATCTAATAAATCTTCATAATTTTGTGGCATGTAGCCTATTTTTAAGGATGAGTGTTCGATTAGTTCATCCATTATTTTCTTCAATAAAGTCGTTTTCCCTACCCCATTTTCCCCAATAATCGCTACTTTTTCAGGACCAGTTATGGATAACTTCGTCTTAGTTGTTCATATGCATCACCCCAAGTGTTTTTAAAAACAAAAAAAGATGCCTCTGTGTAAACAGAAGCATCTCGCTCAACAAAAGTATTCACTCAAAGTGTAAAAATCAAAGAGTGGTGGAATTGATATATGACAGGTGAAAATTAGCTTCTTGTTTATTTATTATGAGATTAGCTTTACGAATAAATAAACAATTGCTCATATTCTTCACCCTCCGTTCATTCAAAAATAGTAGGTTTAATTTAACATAAACTTCTATATTCTGCAAATAACATTAAAACTTAAAATAGACTCCCTACCGCTATTATTGTTGTTGCTAAATCTTTTCGATAGAGCGGGTGTAATTCATTCAGACTATTAATATTTACTTCATTTCCACCAAGTGATGAATGGACATAGAAATCATCGCCTATATAGAGCGCAATATGATCTGGGAAGTATAATAAATCACCCTTTTGTAGGAGCTCGACAGCTATTTGTTTTATCGGAAACCCTTCTACAATTTTAGCATCTCGGTAAATCAATACACCACTTAGCATATACGCCATTGAACATAAACCTGAGCAATCAATACCGAGTGGCGATTTCCCCCCCCAGCGATAAGGTGCTGCTAAATAGCTAAGCGCTGTTTGGACCACATTTTCTCGTATTTGTTGCTCTGATAAGCTGTTTTCTGGAATTTTTTCTTGTAGCCATTGCCTACGTACATAACCAGTCTCTCCCGACGCTAATTGCACTGCTGCCCATTCAGGATCTAACTCGTTTTTAGTAATCGAACAGATAAATGAACCTTTAACAAGTGTTATCATTTTCGCACTTTGAATTCGAGGCTGGTGCAAAACATCGGCGAAGCTTTGGTTAATAAAATGGTTTGCTTCTTTTCGCCAAGTATCTGTTTTTGTTTTATCAACTATTAAATTAGCCTTTTGGCAATAACCTTCATAGCGATAATCGGTTAGTATGCGTGCCCAGTTCTCATCTATGTCTTCCATAATTTCTACCGTCATTCCATATAGTACCTCATCTACTAATTCTGAGGCTTCATCTGGCTTTGCGTGTAAATTTGCGATCATGGATTTCACAATGGCATTCATTCTATCCGCTCCTTCCGCTTCACCAAGTATTCGTAAACAACTTTGGAAATACGACCGATTAGCTGCCTCGCATGATCATTATTCGTAACCTCTGTTACGAAAACACCAATGAGATAATCTCCAGAGGTGCTGTACACAATCCCAGCATCATGATCTACTGTTTCAAGACCACCTGTTTTATGAGCAAGTTTCACATCATCTACTAAATAACGACTTAATGATTCGTGTATTCGTTGGCGACTTAAAATATCGATTGTTAGCTCACTAAATGCTGATGATAACAAGTCCTTACGATAAATTCGTGAAAATAATAGTGCCATATCACTTGCGGACGTTGTATTGTCACAGCCTTTTGCAAGCTTTTCAAAATCCATCATCTTCCGTTGAATGGTTGTTTGCTTAAGCCCTAGTTGACGAAAATAATGATTGAGTGCGTCCATCCCTAGAAAATCGATTAATACATTTGTTGCTGTATTATCACTCGTAATAATCATCCATACTAAAAGCTCATAGATGGTACTTTGCTCTAGACGCTGCTCACTAATAACACTAAAATCAACCCACTCTTCTGGCACTATCTCAATCTCTTGCTCTAAAGATTGGTTGTTACTTTCTAAATAGTTCAAAACAGCAAGCAGTATAGGCACCTTTATTAAGCTAGCACTAGAAAACGTGTCTTCTAGCTTTTCACTTATAAAAAATTGCTCAGTCTTACAATCTTTCACAAACATATGCACTTTATAGGGAGCATTTTGAAGAATCTCTGTTATCGTTTTCTTCATATTTCACCTACACTATCACTTTTATCATCTGATTCTCCGTATCCATCGTGATCGTACGACCTAGTGGCAGCGACATAGTCGGTAAAATGTGACCACAAGTAATGTCTTTAATGATAGGTTTATGGAATGGACCTAAAATTTCTTGGAAAATTGTTTGTAGGGATAGGCTATGCTCTGGATGTTTTGGATTTTCAGGACCACAATTTGTCCAAGCTCCTAGTAAGATACCTGCCACCTTATCTAGTTTGCCTGCTAGTTTTAGTTGCGTAAGCATCCGGTCAACACGTTGCTCACTCTCGTCTACATCCTCTAAAAATAATATTTTGCCCTTTGTATCAATTTCATAAGGTGTTCCAAGAGATGCGGTAACTAATGTTAAGTTCCCACCAATAAGCTGTCCTGTCGCTTTTCCATCTACAAGCGTTGTCATTGTACGTCCAGGTGGATTTTCAAGACAGTAGTCAGTTCGTTCTGTTGCTGTCACACTTTCGATAAAGGAATTCCATGTATATGGATCCATCTCTGGCCGAATAAATTCTGTGGAGGGCATTGGTGTATGATAGGTAACAAAGCCACATGTTTGGTTAAAAGCGATATGTAATGCTGTCACATCGCTATAGCCAGCAAATACTTTTGGATTTGCCTTGATCATATCGAAATCCAGAAGCGGTAAAATCTTCATCGCTCCGTAACCTCCACGTATGCAGAAGATGCCATCAATATTTGGATCTCTAAACATTTGATTAACTTCAGAGGCTCTTAGCTCATCAGAGCCTGCTAAGTAGCCATGCCTTGCACTACATGTTTCCCCAGCAACTACCTTAAAACCTAGTTTTTCAATACTTTTAACTGCGGGGAGAAATTTTTCTAGTGGGGTTGCACCTGAAGCACTTATCAATCCAATAGTGTCGCCTTTTTTCAATGCCTTTGGACGAATCATTTGCTTACCTCCATCTTTAGTGAAGTTCGGTATCTATCCAATTCCTCTTCATTGGCCAATACAAAATGACCTTCCTCTATTTCGAAAAATGACGGTGGTTGAATGTCATAGCGGTGCTGTGATGGATCATAGATTTCTACGACTTTATCACGCTCCTTATAAGGGTTTGGCTCAGGTACTGCCGATAATAACGCCCTTGTATAAGGATGAACCGGATTAGAAAACAGCTTTTCTGTCTCAGCTAGCTCAACAATTTTACCTTTATAAATTACAGCAGTTCGGTCTGTAATAAAACGGACTACCGATAAGTCATGCGCAATGAATAAATAAGTTAAATCATTTTGCTGCTGTAAATTTGCTAGTAAATTTAATACTTGGGCACGAATAGATACATCTAATGCTGAAATTGGTTCGTCTGCAATAATAAACTCTGGCTCCATTACTAGTGCACGTGCAATACCGATGCGCTGACGCTGCCCTCCTGAAAATTCATGTGGAAAACGACTAGAAAACTCCGGTAATAATCCAACATTTAATAATGCATTGCGTACCTTCTGTTGACGATCGGCTTCATTTTTGACGTTTTTTGTATTTATAAGTCCCTCGGAAATAATATAGTCTACCTTTGCTCGTTCATTTAGCGATGCCATAGGATCTTGAAAAATCATTTGGATTTTCTGTGTAATTTCTCGATCCCACTCTTTTGATATTTTGCCATTTAGTTTCTTACCGTGATACAGTATTTGTCCTTCAGTGACTTCATTGATCCGCATAATAGCTCGGCCGATTGTTGTTTTTCCTGAGCCCGATTCACCTACTAAACCGAACGTTTCACTTTTAAAAATATCGAAGCTGACATCATCAATAGCTATAAATTTATTTTTGCCTTTACCAAAAACGACCTTTAAATTTTTCACTTCAACTAACACTTCTTTATGACTCATGGGCGTATCGTCTCCCTTCAGCGAAAAAGGCTTGTAATGCTTCAGGTGGCTCTACTTTCGGAGCAAGTGGATCCAATAGCCATGTACGTGCATAATGTGTGTCACTCACCTGAAAAAATGGAGGACGTTCCACAAAATCAATCTTTAACGCATATTGATTGCGAGGTGCAAAGGCATCTCCTTTAATTTCTTGAAAAAGATTCGGAGGAGTACCTTTGATGGAATAAAGCTGCTGCCCTTTTGATCCTAGTTGTGGCAATGATGAAATGAGTGCCCAAGTATAAGGATGCTTGCCATTAAAGAAAATTTCATGTGTCTTGCCCACCTCGATAATATCGCCCGCGTACATTACTGCAATACGGTCGGCAACCTTCGCGACAACGCCTAAATCATGGGTTATATAAACGGTTGTTAGTCCATATTTTTGTTGGAGATTTTTTAGGAGCTGTAAAATTTGTGCTTGGATTGTTACATCTAACGCAGTTGTTGGCTCATCACAAATTAATATTTTGGGCTTACATGCTAGCGCAATCGCTATCACAATTCGTTGACGCATGCCTCCGGAAAACTCGTGAGGATATTGCTTATAGCGCTTTTCCACATCGTGAATGCCAACATCTTTTAACAATTTTAAAGTTTCTTCGTATGCGGCTTTACCCTTTAAGCTTTGATGTAAATGGACGCATTCCTCAATTTGCTTACCGATCGTTTTAAGTGGATTTAATGATGTCATTGGATCTTGTGTCACCATTGCCACTTCTTTTCCACGAATGCTTAGCCATTCCCGCTCGGTTCTAAACTGTGCTAAATCCTGATTATTGTAGAAGATATGCCCCTGATCAATGTGTCCATTTTTATCATGCAAGCCCATGATTGATTTCATGAGAACGGATTTTCCCGAACCTGATTCGCCAACGATTGCAAGGCTTTCACCTTTGTATAAATCAAGGGAAATATTACGAATAGCCGTTAGCACTCTGCCACGAAGTGTAAATTTAATGACAAGGTTTTGAATGGTTAAAATAGGTGATTTAGTTTGTGTCACTTCCAACATCCCCCTTTATACGTGATTTTTCGGATCTGCTGCATCTGCAAATGAATTCCCTATAATATAAAATGCAATCGTAATGATACTTAATACAATACTTGGAAAAATGAGCTGATATCTTAATTCTGGAGACATCATGAGCACTCGGCCTTCATTGATTAAATTTCCTAAAGACGGCTCACTAATCGGTAGCCCTAATCCGATGTATGTTAAAAAAACTTCCGAGCCTATTGCAAATGGAATAGCTAAACTCATTCGTAGCATAATGACAGAAATAAGATAGGGTAATAGATTTTTTATTATAATTCGGTAATCTGGTGTTCCTAAACATTTTGAGGCTAAGTTATATTCACGATCTCGTAAAATAACAATTTGATTGCGTATAAACCTTGCCATCTCTACCCAGCCAGTAATACACATAGCAATAATGATGGTTGAAATACTCGGTCGCAAAATATAGGACATTAAAATAAGTACGATAGTCGTTGGTATATTATCAACGACGTTGTATAGTTGCGTGATAGGTAGCTCTAATTTACGCGAAAAGCCCCAAAGCGTACCAATCGTAATACCTACGATAGCCTCTACTAAAGCAACGACACAGCCAATAAATAGAGAGGTCCTTGTCCCTGCCCAAATACGTGACCATAAATCCTGCCCAATGGAGTTTGTTCCAAACCAAAATTCAGCGCCTGGCGCAATATTACGTGCTTGGAGACCTGTTTGCTCATCAATATATATTTCAGTCGGTGATTTTTGCGCTGGTAAATACGGCTGTAAAATAGTAAAGGTTACGATAAGAAGCACGCCAACTAATAAAAAAACAGCGATGCGGTTTTTCAAAAAGGATTTCCAAGTTGAACGCCAATAAGAGTAATTAGAGTACGCTGTTTCTTCAGCTTGACGCTCATCAACTTCCGCAAACTCGAACAATGTTTCACGTGATTTGTTAGAAATATTATTTATTTCTTCTGAATACATTCCCATTAGCGTACACTCTCCCCTTTCCCTAATTTAATCCGCGGATCAACAAGGGCCATTGCAATATCCCCTAAAATGAGCCCGATAATTCCAAGTGAAGAGAAAACTAGTACTAAGCCTTGTACAATCGTATTATCTTGTCGCTGTATAGCATCTACGAGTAAGCCCCCCATCCCAGGAATGGAATATAAGGATTCAATATAGATAGAGCCTGTAATCGTAAAAAGAATGGTTGCAGGTAAATATTGTGCCATCGGAATAAAGGCATTTCGTAGTACATGTTTAAACATTAATGTACGTTCTTTAACACCTTTCGCCTTTGCTAGCTTAATATAATCCTTGTTTAGTTCATCCACCATATAACGTCGCATCCACATCGCATAGGAAGCAGTCGGCGCTAGTGCCATTGAAGTAAGTGGTAAGATCCAAGTAATGGGCTGATATTCATCAAAAAGCATTGGCAAATGTAAAATTTCTGTAATATACATTTGAATGACTAAATAATAAACGGCAGCTGGCACCGCTACAACAATGACAATGTAGCCAGTTCCCAAACGGTCAAGCCAGCGTCCCTTCATCTGGGCCATCAATATTCCGAGCGGAACCCCTACTAAAAGTGATAGTGCAACCGCACCTAAACCGAATAGCAAGGAATACATGATCTTATCTGCAATAATCGTGACGACAGGTACATCTGTCCGGTATGTAACGGATTTACCTAAATCACCTTGAAATAGATTCGTGTAAAAGTTCCCCAATTGTACAAGTAATGGGTCCCGTAAACCTAAATTCGTTATATAGATCTCTTGTTGAGCAGGTGACATCTTATCTGCTGCTGCACCTAAATAACCTTCTTCAGGCATTAAACGTAGTAATGAAAAAACAATCGTAATAATAATAAACAGTGTTAACACTGATTGTAATAAACGTTTACCTATATACCCCAGCATCACTTCAACCTCCTTTTTCAGAAAGACTAAAGGAGATCCCGACTTTTCTATTTCGGTATCTCCTTCATCAATACTCACTACTTTTGAATATTTATCTTGAATGGAGCCATCACGTTTTTTCAACATTAACTACCCTAATAATCGATTGATACAACTAACAATTATCGGGATAGGGTTTTAAATGATTGAATTTTCAATTATTTCGATGCGTTAGCTAACGCATCCGCCCGTTCTTGCTCCCACTTCACTAAAGCTTCTTTAAACTCCTCGTTACTCATTGGTTTTTCTAAAACTCGCTGACCTTTAAATTTCTCGGCCGTCACACCAAATGGGGAGTATTGAGCCTCAAATGGATTTAATTTAGAAGCAACATAGCCACTACCTCCTACTGAATAAGGAATGACAAATGCCTCATCAATTAAGAACGCTTCCGCTTTCGCAAACAACTCGTAACGTTTTGCTGTATCGATTGTCTCTTTTGCTTCGTCTACTAAGTTTTGATATTTTGTTTTTCCGTTTGCTTCTGTATAACCTTCAGCTAGCTCCGGTTTATTATAAGTACCGTCTGCAGTGAATGGATCCGTATACGTTGATGGATCGGCATAGTCTGGACCCCAGTTAGCTTCAAGGAATGCAAATTTACCAGGTTTACGAACCTCCGCTAAAAAGCCTGTTGATGGTCCGGCCTCTACAATAACGTCTACATAATCAGTACCTAATAATTTTTCAATCTGCTGCTCAACGACTTGTGAACGATTTGCCCAATCTGGACTACCAGCGTTATAAGGCATTAACACTTTTACCGGGAAAGTTACTTTCCCTTCTAGCGCTTTTTTCGCTTTTTCCTTGTACTCTAATGCTTTTTCCTTATTAAAGGAATCGGTGTTCGTTAGATTAGCTAATGGTTTTAATTGTGTATAGTCAACTCCCTCTACGTTGACAAAGTTTTTAGGTGTAATTGTGTTGCTCAGTAAATCTTTAGGATTATAAGGTTCTAACGTAAGCATCGCAGATTCGCGGTCAAGCGCATGGAACAATGATTTTCGGAAATCTTTATTATTGACCGCTTTCTTCCAATTTTCAGGCTCGTATTCTGCATCAAACTGTGGATTGAAGTTTAATGCAAAGAAGTACGTATAGAAGTTATTTTGTGTTTGACGGATTTGTGTTTTTTTCTTTTCGTCTTTAAACCACTCATCAATAATAGAAGTTGGAATACTCGCTGAATCGATTTCTCCTCGTAAAAATAATTCTGGTGCTACTGTAGCCGCTTCTTTATTGTATTTATAGCGAATACGATCAATCAGTACATCGTCTTTATCCCAATACTTATCATTTTTCACAAGTACACGCTCATTTTGAGGTTCAAATTTATCTAAAATAAAGGATCCGTTATATAGGAAATTTTCACGAGTTGTTCCAAAACTATCACCTTTTTCTTCTATAAACTTCCCGTTAACTGGGAAGAAGCAGACGTAGTTCAACATCGACAGGAAATAAGGTGTAGGCGTTTCTAAAGTATATTCCACTGTCTGCTTATCTACCGCCTTAATGCCTACCTTCGTAAAGTCAGTCATATCACCGTTATAGAAGGCTTCCCCATTTTTCACGACCGTCGCAATCCAAGCTGTCGATGATTCATTTTTTGCATCAAGTACATAATGTAAGCCATCTACGAAATCTTGAGCAACAACATCCGCATACTCTTTACCGTCATGTGTAACCCATTTTGCATCGTCACGAAGCTTGAACGTCCAAACAGTAGCATCTTCATTTGATGACCATTCTTTCGCTAAGCCCGGTTGCACAACACCATAATTATCATACTCAATTAATCCATCAACTAAGTTCGCTGCAACAGCAAACTCATTCGTTTCAGAAGTTTTTAAGTAATTTAGCGTTTTTATTTCCCCCGAATAAACAACCCGATATTCTGATTTTTTTTCACTTGATGAATCGTCACTACAGGCTGCACAAAGCATTACAACTAGACACGCGAAAAGCATCCAATATCTTTTCATAATAAGCATCCCCCTAGCAATCTTTTTATCTCGCATAAACGGGTAGAGATTTATATGTACCGTAAGCGAAAGCGTTCAGTACAAGACTCCCACTTCAAGATATATAAGCGGGGAGAATAACTACCCGTAAAAGCCCGTTTTGTTCATCAGTGGAGGATGAAACACTTCCACTGAGCTACATTGAAAATCCTACCCCAACCGCATCTGTCATCCTAATTCGATCATTTTCAAATTTTGGACCCCCAGCAATAGGATCTTTCACACATAAACTCGGTCCATCTAAATCTACCATCGTAATATTTTTCTGTGATGCGGCAAAATGTGCAGCAGCACTTACGCTAATTTTTGTCTCTAACATACAGCCAATCATGCATTGTATGTCGTTTGCCTCCGCAATGTGGCAAATTTTCTGTGCTTGATAAATACCTCCTGTTTTCATGAGCTTAATATTAATCAAATCCGCAGCTCGCTTTTCAATAATTGTATAGGCATCTTTTGCAGAGAAAACACTTTCATCCGCCAAAATATTTGTCATTGTATTAGCCGTCACGAATTGCATTCCCACTAGATCATGGCTATGAACAGGCTGCTCAACTAATTCAACATTCGTACCTGCATCTTCAAGTGCGCCAATAATTTGTACAGCCTGCTTTGGTGTCCAGCCCTGATTCGCGTCCACCCGTAATGTTATGGCGTGTCCAACTGCATCTCGAATTGCAACAACTCGCTCTACATCACCTGCTGGATCTTTCCCCACCTTGATTTTTAAAATTTGAAAACCTCGTTGAACAGCGGCTATACTATCCTTCACCATTTCTTCAGAATCATTTACACTTATCGTAATATCTGTAATTAATTCTTTCCGATAGCCCCCTAGTAATTTATACAGAGGTGTTTGATAGTGTTTCGCCAATAAATCATAAACCGCCATATCTACGGCGGCTTTCGCACTGGTGTTTTGATAAATACTGCTGTCGATTCGCTCCATGATTGATGTCAATTCTTCAATATCCATCCCGATAATGGCTGACTTGATATACTCTTCTATAGCGTGCGAAATGGACCCTAGTGTTTCACCAGTAATGGCTGCAGTCGGTGCCGCTTCACCGATACCTATTTGCCCATCATCAGTGTGAACATAGACGGCAATATTGTGAATGCTATGCACTGTTCTTAAAGCTGTTTTAAACGGTGTTATAAGCGGTGCTTCTACTTTCCCTACGATAATATTTTTTATTTTCATCCATTCACCTACCTTTTCATTGCTTATGTTAAGAATTGTAATATTCGAAGCACCTCATAAAAATTATCCGTTACGAATTCCACTGTATTATGTGGTTTAAATGTAGCATTTGGATAGAACGAGTTTCGATATGCACGCGTATGATCACGATAAATGATTTCCACTACAAAGCGCTCCGGTAATGGAACTTGCAAATCTTCCCGAGGAACTTTCATTGAGTCCTCAACAAGTCGTTTCGTTTCTTTAATCGTCAACTGTGGGCTGACACTAATAGTCGCATTTCCGATCCCTTCTTTTGTAGCAAATGTGAGGATATGATCATTGATTGATTGAATTTCCTCTGTTAACCCCACATCTCCACTAACAAATGAAACAGGAACACCATGTAAAGCAGCCGCGTACGTATTAATTAAAAATTCACTTGCATACTCCCCATTAATTTTCACATCCGCAAAAACACAAAGCGTATGTGCCAAAGGATTACGCGCACTTCCCCCTTTACTGTGGTAACCAATAAAAATCGCTCGATCAAAGCTCTTATCAAGTCCCGCGACCATACACATCGGGTCATACGTCCAACCTCGAATAATCTTGCAATTTACTGGTAAATTAGAAATATCTAGATTACGTGCTGAATCATGGGCATCCTTTAATAAAATTTCGGTTGCTCCACCACGAATAGCCCCTTCTATAGCGGCTTCTACTTCCTTTGTCATTTGCTTTTGGAAAAACTGATAATCTGGCGCGTTTAGCTCCGTCTCACTCCAAGCTGTTGTGCCTGTAATTCCCTCAATATCTGCACTAATATAGACCTTCATAGAAATCGAAACTCCTTTACATTATTGTCTTGGATCATTGCTTCCACAGCCCCATAACTAGCTTCTAGCGCACCTACACGTCTTGCCCATGAAACATTATTAAAATCGTAATGCCACCATTCCTCTGAATAATTCGTAAAGCCAACTATCGTCATACAGTTATATAGAAGACGTCGATGTACACAGGCTTCCCAATCTTCCTCTGGATGTTGTTCAAAATAGCGTGTCGCAGACTTTTCACTGATTTCATCAAATGCTGAACCTAAATTTAAAGCATTACCTTCTAGATCTCCTAGTGTCAGATCAATTGCTCCACCTGTTAAATGTGGGGCAAGATGAGCTTGATCAATGCTAGGAAACGCAACATACTTACGCGTTTCTCTTACAACCTCTTGCTCAGTAAAATGGGGATAAAGCTGTGCTATTTGCTTTGAAAAATTCACAAACAAAAATTGCTGCACTTGGAATGGACGATAGCCATCATATAAAATAAGACTAAAAGTTTTAGGTAAAAATAACAGCGCTTGTGTTAATCGCTCATAGACACCTTGACGTAAATAAATTGCTTGTAAACTGTTTGGTATTTTTTGTTGATAGTAAATTGGGTTAACAAAAATCCTCGAATGTTCTTCCCCGATTTGAATGAATGGCTCGCCATTTTCACAAATTGCTGGAGTAGATTCCCTCATTGAAGTTTTATTTACCTCAATGGGTTGAAAGATGGGGTCATGTATAGTTCACACCTCCAATTTCAGGTTTTGATAAAATTTTTAGATAATTCAGTTTTATCGAATGTATCATACCTTAAATTTATTGACTAGATAAAAAAAGAAATCTTCCAGAGTAATTGCTATTCTCTGTTTTTTTAACAAGATGCGCCAAATCATTGGTGCAAGCAGTCGAAAGGCGATGTATTTTCACCTATTTAGGAATTTTATTCGTGGATAGGGTAGAAGATTACCGAAATATAATAAAAATTGACCGATTTAAGCCTTCTCTAAGTTTCCTCACCATAACGAGTAGTTGATTTCCGTTCCAACTGGGCGCTTTGTGTTGACGCTTCGCTTTCGCACAGAGCAAAGCTTCCTGGGGGCGTCCGATAAGCCGCTTCGCTTCTCTCCAATCAACTTATATAGCACTTGTAATTAGTAAAAAAACCTCCATTTTGATAATAGTCAAAACGGAGGTTAACTCTCATAATTATTTCGAAGTTACTAAATAGGCCAACTATATAGTATTTTTATTAATATTTCGAGCACTAAAACTAAAGAGGTTCATGTCTATTTATAGAGCTAAAATCGATAGGCTTCAACTTTATGTCCATTTCGGCCAACAGTAGTTTGTGCCTGTGATAATGAATTTAAAATGGCTTCCTCTGTTGCTTCTGCAGCAGCTGCAAATAATTGATTCATGATAGGATGATCCTCACGTAGTTGTGTACGTGTCTCGACTAGCTGATCTGATAGATGAGCGATATGATGGGCTGTTGTAAAGCCAATAACTATATCTCCACTACCATGTGAAAAATGACTGCCTGTACGCCCTAATCCAATACCACAGCGTTTAATGACACGTGTCAGTTGACGACTACTAAGCGGCGCATCCGTGGCAAGTACGATGATAATGGAGCCATCAGTCGGAGATAATGTCGATTCACTTTGGCAGTTCGAAGCATTATATCGATGTGCTTGAAACTCTGAGCTTTGCCCGAAATTACTAAGGACCATACATCCTACCGTGTAGTTCGTTGACTCATGCGTCACAATTCGGGAAGATGAGCCAATCCCACCTTTATAGCCAAAGCACATCATTCCTTTTCCTGCACCAACTGCCCCTTCCTCTGCTGTTACATTTGATGCGTTGCGGATTGCTTCCACAGCATGTTCCGGTGTGATAGGACATTCTCGAATAGAGTTTAAATAGCTATCGTTACATTCCCCAACTACGATATTAATTGTTCCTGTTGAATAACCTATTTCACTATTCGAATCTAGCATAAATTGTAACGTTCCTTGTGTTACAGCTGGAACGCCAAATGTATTCGTTAGCATAATTGGTGATTCAATTACTCCTAGTTCATTCACTTGAACGAGCCCTGTCGTTTTCCCAAAACCATTTATCACATAGCTTGCAGCAGTAACTTTTTGCTGAAATAAATTGCCACCATACGGTAAAATCGCTGTTACCCCTGTACAGGCATAAGCGCCGTCTTGATTCAATTTCTCATCGAGCGTTACATGACCTACATGCACGTCAGCTACATCGGTAATACAATTTTTCTCACCAGTGGATATTGTTCCAATAACGATTCCCATCTCTCGTACTTTCATATTACTTCCCCTTATGAATCGCCATATTTACTGCAGCCTTTGCATGAAGAATTGTTGTATCAAAAACAGGCACGTTCAGATCTCCCTGTTTAATTAGTAATCCTATCTCTGTACAGCCTAATATAATCCCTTGTGCTCCCGACTGCACAAGGTTTTCAATCACCTGTAAATAATATTCCTTCGATGTTTGTTCAATTTGGCCCAAACATAATTCTTCATAAATGATACGATTGACCTCAGTACGCTCGTCAGCAAGTGGAACAATCACTTCAATGTCAAATCCCTCTACTCTAGCTTTATAGAAATCTTGTTCCATCGTGTACTTTGTCCCAAGAAGGGCAACTTTCTGTAAACTAGCTTTTTCTATTTGATTTGCTGTCGCATCAGCTATATGTAAAATCGGTATCTGGATCTTTGCGGCAACGATATCTATAACTTTGTGCATTGTATTTGTACAAATGATAATAAAATCTGCCCCTGCACTCTCTAAAGATTGTGCTGCTTCTCCCAGCACTTGTCCAGCCTTCTCCCAATCTCCCTCAGCTTGATAAAGCTCAATTTCTTGAAAATCTACACTATACAAAATACATTTGGCTGAATGTAAGCCTCCTAATTGTGTCTTTACCTCTTGATTCATAAGACGGTAATACTCAGCAGAAGACTCCCAGCTCATACCACCAATCATGCCAATAGTTTTCATACGAATTCCCCCTTTAATTTGACTGAATACACATTACATCATGTTGATTTCCGCTCCGACTAACGCCTTTTTTTGCGGGCGTCAGTCTTCATTCTAATCGACTTGGTTTCAATAAATTACATACCAAACTCTGGTTAATTATACAATGATTTTATTATTATACTAAAAAGCTACAGCAAATAAAGGAATTTTCAAAAACTTTACCATTTGTAATCCCCTTCCTCCATTTCTTCCGCTTTTCATTTTAAGAAGAGTAAATATCTAATGATGGAAACATAGGAAACAAAAAAGTGATATTCCCCTCAAATATGATCAATAACATAATCATAACGAAAAATGCCAATACAAAAGAAAGTAAAACACGATACCGTACCTCCTTTTTTATACAACATGCACTTTTCTTTCGTTTCATTTAATCATTTTTATCCGGTATAATTTCGACAAAATAATCCATTACTTATAACATCTCGGACTAGACGTATCAAATATTGTAAAAACATTACAACACGCAAAAAAATTAATATAATTCTGTATTTTCAAAAAGTGGATATATTGCAAAAAAACAGTGTAGACTAAAGCGTATTGAGATTGGAGGAAAGCAAATGGAATGGTTAACGAATATTGTAGGTGATACTAATAATATTTTATGGACATATTGCATTATTACATTGTTATTAGTTGCTGGATTGTATTTTTCATTTGGCACAAAATTTGTCCAAATTCGACTTTTCCCTGAAATGTTTCGTTTAATAGTGGAGAAAAGAGAGGGAGATTCAGGTGTTTCTCCGTTCCAAGCCTTTACGATTAGCGCAGCCTCACGTGTAGGTACTGGGAATATTACAGGTGTTGCATTAGCAATCGGTGTAGGTGGACCTGGAGCAGTTTTTTGGATGTGGATTATTGCCATCTTAGGAATGGCGACTGCCTTTATTGAAAGTACGCTTGCACAGGTGTACAAAGTAAAGGATGGCGATACGTTCCGTGGTGGACCAGCATATTATATGGAAAAAGCGTTAGGTCAACGTAAATTAGGGGTTATTTTTGGAATTCTTTTAACGTTAAGCTTTGGCTTTATTTTTAATGCGGTACAATCGAATACGATTGCAACTTCTGTAGGTGAGGCATTTAATATTAAGCCTTATATCATTGGTATTATATTAGTTGTGTTAACAGCCATGATTATTTTTGGTGGCGTACATAGAATTGTAAAAGTTACGCAAGTACTTGTACCCGTGATGGCGGTTTTCTATTTAGCTGTAGCCCTATTTGTTATTGTTACGAATCTGACTGAAATACCTGCCGTTTTCAAACTGATTTTCACAGAAGCGTTTGGTCTTCAGGAAGCTGCTGGTGGTGCGATTGGTGCTGCCATTATGCAAGGTGTACGCCGTGGCTTATTTTCTAATGAAGCCGGTATGGGTAGTGTTCCTAATGCCGCAGCTACAGCAAATACATCACACCCTGCAAAGCAAGGATTAGTGCAAAGCTTAGGTGTATTTTTTGATACAATTATGATTTGTTCTGCAACAGCGTTTATCATTATTTTAGCGGGTCTATATAATACTGGTGAAAGTAATGGAATTATTCTTACACAAAATTCCTTAGCTGTACATGTAGGTGGATGGGCTCCTTACTTTATCGCTATTGCGATTATTTTCTTTGCATTTAGTTCTATTGTCGGAAATTACTATTACGGTGAATCTAATATTGAATTTATGAATGCTCATAAAGGTTGGATGTTTGGCTACCGTATTTTAGTTCTTGCTATGGTTATGTTTGGTTCTCTTGCGCAAGTAGATCTTGTTTGGAATTTAGCAGACCTATTCATGGGACTAATGGCTATCATCAATATTACGATTATCCTGTTACTTGGTAAAATTGCCTTCAAAGTGTTAGACGACTTTACAATGCAACGTAATGCAGGCAAAAATCCTGTATTTTATGCAAAATCAATCCCAACATTGAAAAATACTGATTGCTGGGAAGAAGATCGATAATTATTCGAAAACGCCATTCCTCAAACGGAATGGCGTTTTTTTATATTTATAATTAATATTTAAATTGACTAATGAGCTGTTTTAACTCATCTGCCATATGCGCAAGCGCTTGTGCAGAAGCATTAATTTCTTCCATCGAAGCTAATTGTTCCTCTGTAGACGCTGCCACATCCTCTGAGGCAGTTGCATTTCCTTGTGCTGAGAATGCCAAATCTTCCGTAACAGCAGTCACCTCTTGTACACTTGCTGACATTTGTTCAGAGGCAGAAGATACCTCTTCCATTTTAGGAGTAATCGCATCCATACTTGACATAATCACTTGGAACTTCGTGATAGCTTCATCCGATACATGTAGACCATTTTGAACATCCTCTGTAACTTTTGCCATGATGTTTACGGATTGTTCTGTTTCTAACTGGATGCCATGGATTAACTCGAAAATTTGTTGTGCAGATGTCTGTGATTGCTCCGCCAACTTTCTAACTTCATCAGCAACCACTGCAAAGCCTTTTCCGTGCTCCCCTGCTCTTGCTGCCTCAATCGCTGCATTGAGAGCAAGTAAGTTCGTTTGATCTGCAATGCTTGTAATCACATCTAAAATAGATGTAATTTGCTGAGAGCGTTCATGTAGTGATTGAATTTTCGTGTTGGAATCGGTCACCGATACATGAATAGATTGCATTTGATCTTTTGTATCTCGAACTGCCTTGCCACCTTCGTCTGCCTGTAGCGTTGCATGCTGTGAAAGATCTGTCACAGTAGAAGAGATCTCCGCGAT
>Ga0209676_1001020_pt1 | contig 32581 bp, 36 predicted proteins | sample AraplaCvi_mLB_r2_FD_184282 | JGI IMG/M metagenome (GOLD analysis project Ga0209676, IMG submission 184282) | Arabidopsis root microbial communities from North Carolina, USA - plate scrape MF_Cvi_mLB_r2 (SPAdes) (version 2) | ecosystem: Host-associated > Plants > Roots > Endosphere | place: USA... | reverse complement strand
CGTATTCCACGATCTGGCGGACCGCTTCGATCTTGAACTCATCGGTGTATCGCTTCGCGCTCATTGCCACCTCTGCTTAAGCCATAGTTTATGGCTGCAAGGTGTCTACGGAAGCCTGGGCGATTCACGGCTCCCCGCCAACGTAGCCCGGGTAAGCGAACTGCGTCGGTGCTTTGCGGATGGCTAGATTATGCTGACCGATAGAGCTCGGTAGCATTGCGCCCGTGCTCTCGGTCGCCGTGACGAGCGGTACATTGGCTTTGCCTGTTGCAAGTTACGTCATGCGACTAAGGCTCATTGCCCACCCGCAATCACCCCAACAAACTCGCCCTCAAGGAGAGTCGAAGCTCCTCAAACAGCGGTAACCCGCCACCGAATCACAGGCGGGTTTCTTATGCCCGATTCTTGGGTATGAGTACGACGCAGAGCGATGTTCCGCGTCGGGAGGGCGGCTAATACAACACCTCGCAAGAGGAAATACGCCCGCCGACTGTTTGCGGCTTCGAACCTCCCGACACCTTGCGCCGAATCCCCGGCGCAAGCCCGGCTGGTTTGCTGGAGACACCGCGTGAGCAAGGACACTCGTCCCATCCCCGCCGCCTTCCGCGGCTACCTGTTGCCCCGTTCCTCGTACCAATCGCTGCTCGACACCTGCGCCCAACTGCACCTGTTGTCGGAATTCACGCAATCGCGCAGCAACCTCCCCGAAAGCCTCTTCATCCGATCCGACGCCTTGGCCGAACTCTTCAGCCGCGTCGCGACCCACCTGGAGCACGCGCTGTCCGTCGTAGTCCCCGACGGCCCCGAGCCGACCTGACCCTACCGGCCCGTGCCACTGCGGGCCGCTTCACCAGATCCCGGCACCGAGGCCCGCAGCGAAGCCTCGGAGTACATCGTCATCCCACCCGGCGCTGTCGGACTGTTCGAATGCGCTACGTCGTACGTGGAAGGCGCCTTGTCCCTCGTCATTGGGGCCGGCTCTGGACCTGAAGCAGGTTGATCGCAAACTGCACGAGCGTCCGAAGTCCAGTTCTGCACAGGTCCGTCCGAGCCTCGGATGGAGCTCACGCTAGTTTGCTCGGTCAACGTTGCTTATGTATCGAGGAACGAGGGCTTCCGAGAATCCAGCTGCGGCGACGATAGCCATCAAGCCCCAGTAGCTGGATTCAAGCAGAGCCGGGAGGAACAACTTTGCCTTGAGGAGCACGAATGCTATTGCGCCTGCCACGAAAGCCAAGAATAGTCTTTCGACTCCTGCCACTGAGTAGTACTGCCAGCGTCGATATTCTTCGAAGTTCACATCTTTCATCTTGAGAAGGATGCTCATACTTCCGCCGAGCGCGGCCGCCAACGCCGCCGCAAGCGCTTGCCAGAGCGTGTTGTTTGCGGTCCTCAGATCCAAGTGGGTGATTGCAAGCGAGAACAGAAGTATTACGACAAGCATTGAGGGGGCCAAGTAGGCACCTCGGTTGGCTACGCTCTTGTTGTGTTCGTCCTTGATCTCGTCCAGCAGCGCTGAGAACTCGCTTTCTGCTCCATCCTTACCAGGCAACGTGAAGTGGCTTGCTAGTGTGTGCGCAATCCTGTTCTTCATCATTCCGAAGTTGGGAGAGCGGTACAGAAAGCCTTTCGCTTCGGTGTATTGCTTCTTTACTCGCGCGAACTTCTCCTTGAGGAACTGCTCTTCGACATCATTGCGACCGTCGATGAGTACTCGAAGTCGGTGGCCGATATCCGCGTGCTGGATCTCGTAGATGACGTAGTCATTACCAGACGCATGGACATGCGAAACGATGTTCCCATGACTGTCTGTATTGCCAACTTTGATATGCCGGATTGATTCCCTTGGTTCAGTCTTCTTGGCTGCTGCCAAGGTCCTAAAGAGTTGGCGATGCTGGACTGCAACCGAGCGACCACGGGCTGCAAACGACAACCTGCGACGAACACGTGCTGTTCCTTTCATGTATCCCCCTTGGGCAGGCCAGAAGTTTACGACCACATGAAGGGGGGAGTGCACGCAGGGTGCTGACCTAACCCTTCGTCGGGTTACATAGCCTCCCCGTGACTATCGACATTGCCGCCCACCCGCCGCAGCCCACTACAGTGGCCCCGTTTGGATCAGGAAGACGCCAGGCGAGGGCAGGGCGTTCGACGGTCCACCCGCCCAACCCGGAGACGTCTCGATGACCACCCGCCGCAATCTGCTCAAGTTCAGCGCACTCGCCGCCGCTGCGTCGGCGCTTCCTTCGTTCGCGTTCGCCGATGAAAAGGGCAAGCCCGTCGGAAAGGCCGCCAAGCCGCTGAACATCCTCATCCTCGGCGGCACCGGCTTCACCGGGCCATTCCAGGTGGCGTACGCACTCGCGCGTGGGCACAAGGTGACCATCTTCAATCGCGGCAAGAAGCCCTCGCCCGAGTGGCCCGGTCACGTGGAGCAGCTGTTCGGCGACCGCAACACGGGCGACCTGAAATCGCTGCAGGGCCGCAAGTGGGACGTGTGCATCGACAACCCCACCAGCCTGCCGTTCTGGGTGCGCGATGCGGGCAAGGTGCTGGCCGGCAACGTGGGGCAGTACCTCTTCATCTCGACCATCTCGGTGTATGCCGATGGCAGCAAGGCGTCCATCGGCGAGGACGACGCGCTGTCCGTCTACAAGGGCAAGGACGCGATGGCCGAAACGCAGGAATCGCTGCGCGCGGACATCGAGAATCTCTACGGGCCGCTCAAGGCGCTGAGCGAGGCCGAGGCGCACAAGCAGTTCGGCAAGCGCGTGACGATCGTGCGTCCGGGTTACATCGTCGGCCCGCGCGACGAGACCGACCGCTTCACCTACTGGCCGCATCGCGTGGCGCAGGGCGGCGAAATGCTGGTGCCGGGCGATGGGCTGGACCCGGTGCAGATCATCGACGGCCGCGACCTGGGCGAGTGGATGGTCCGGCTGGCGGAGCAGGGCACCATCGGCACGTTCAACGCCGTCGGGCCGAGGAATCCGCTGACGATGGACGCGATGCTGCGCACCTGCGCGAAGGTCACGGGCGGCAAGCCGACGTATACGCACGTCACGCCGGAGTTCCTCGAAGCACAGAAGGTGCAGGAGCTGCCGATCTGGGTGTCGCGCAAGAGTGGCGATTTCGCGGGCTACGGCGCGGTGAGCAACGCGCGTGCGATCGACGCCGGGCTCACTTATCGTCCGCTGGAAACCACCGTGACGGACCTGATGGCGTGGTTCCGCAGCCAGCCCGCCGAACGCCAGGCGACGCTGAAGGCCGGACTCACGCGCGAACAGGAAGCGGACCTGCTGAAGAAGTGGCACGCGCAGAAGACCGCGTAGCTCTTGTAGCCCGGGTAAGCGAAGCGCACCCGGGGTCGAATTCGCCGCCTTGCGAACTTCGACGCAAACCCCGGGTGCGGGCTTCGCCCTTACCCGGGCTGCAAGCGCGGTGCAGGCTCCAGCCGGTCAGCGACGTGAACAACGCCGATCTGCCGACCCGATACCCTTCGCCGCAGGTTTGCCCCTCGAAGGATCGACGACATGGTCAAGCTCTATGGGTTCTCGAAGGTCAACGCGATGGCGCGCGGCATGACCCGCGACCTGCGCGTGCTGTGGGCGCTGGAAGAGATGCAGCTTCCGTTCGAGATCGCCGGCATGGACCACCCGGCTCACGATCTGAACACCGACGCCTATCGCCAGCTCAGCCCGTTCGAACAGATTCCGTCGATCGATGACGACGGACTGGTGCTGTCCGAATCGGCCGCCATCGTGTTCTACCTCGCGAAGAAATCCGGCCGCCTGATTCCCGGCGACCGCGACGGCGAAATGCAGGTGATGCGCTGGTCGTTCGCCGCGATGAATACGGTGGAGCCGCCGCTGCAGGGCCTGTTGCTGCTCGACTGGACGGCACGCGGCGAGTGCGCCAAGCACCGCGAATTCCTGGTCGGCTGGTCGCACCGAGCGCTGGGGAACCTGGAGCGCTGGATGGCCGATCGCCAGTTCGTGGCGACCGACGAATTCACCGTTGCCGACATCCTGATGGCGCACGTGCTGCGGGGCATCCAGGACGCGACCTTGCTCGTGGCGTATCCGGGACTGGTGGCCTATCGCGACCGGTGCCTGGCGCGGCCGGCGTGGAAGCGGGCGTTCGAGGCGTATTGCGAACGGGTGGAGGCGGCGTAAGGCGGGATCCGCGCACCACACGGATCCGGGAGTGTCACGTCATTCCCGCGAAGGCGGGAATCCAGGGGCTGTGGCGGTATGTCGTCCGCCGAGCGTGATGCCTCTGATGGTTGGATCCCCGCCTTCGCGGGGATGCCAGCAAGTTTGGGCGCGGTGCCCTGTCCGCTGCCCCGCATCGGCGCCGTTGGCTTACCTGTGCGGCGTGGCGCCGCCGGAGGTTCGCATGGACGGTCGACTCCTTGCGGCGGTATTCGCCGTCGTCCTGATGACGGGCGTGGCGGGCTGCAAGCCCGGCGGTGAGGCCGAACGCCAACGCCAATCGCTCACCCAACGCGCGGAAAGCTTCAAGCGCGACGCCGTCCAGTCGCCCCTGCTCACGCCCGCCCGCAAGGCGGAATTGCAGCAACTGGCGACCGAGGTCCGCGCCTGGCAGGCGAAGACCGGCCGCAGCGACGTGCGTGTCACCAAGGACAACTTCACGGCCGCGCGCATGAACGACGGCGGCGGCGCGGGCGGCTGCGAGGACTGCCCCGGCTATCGCGTCGACGGCGACCGCATCTGCTTCCTCGAGATCGAGGGCGAGTGCCCCGTGGACGACGGCAGCGACCTGCAACTGGGGCGCGTGTGCGTCTACACGTGCATCTGGATCGGCAACGAAGTGGAGCCGGCGCGCAAGGGGTGAGTCGGCTGCGCAAGGCATGAAAAAGGCCCGGCATCACCCGGGCCTTTCATCCGAAGCCTGAAACGAAGGAAGGCGTCAGACCGGCGCGAAGCCCTTGGAGGCCTTCTTGTCGCGCTTCTCGGCCTTCTTTTCCTTCATCGTCTTGGCCGGCTTCTTCTTCTGTTCCTTTTTCTGGTCCATGCCTTTCATAAGGCGCTCCCTGGGTGCGGTTGTGCGGTGGTGGTGGTCAGCGTGCGAAGTATGCGCCAGCCGCGGGCGCGCGGCGCGTTCCCCGCGCCCGTCACGGCACGGTGGCCTAAACTAGGCAGCCCCACGCAGCAGACCGCTCGACGCCCCATGATCACCAACGACGTTCTGCGCAGCATCCGTTACATGCTCGATCTCAGCGACCAGCGCGTGGTGGAGATCACCCAGCTGGCCGATCCGGCGTTCGCGCTCGACAAGGCCGACGTGCAGGCGTTCCTGCGCCGGGAAGACGACCCCGAGTACGCCGATTGCAGCGATGCCGTGCTGGCGCGGTTCCTCGACGGGCTGGTGATCTACTGCCGAGGCCGCGACGACAGCCGGCCGGCGCGCCCGCCGGAAACGCGCGTCACCAACAACGTGGTGCTGAAGAAGCTGCGGGTCGCGTTCGAACTGAAGGACGTGGACATGCACGAGGTGTTCGAATCCGCGGGCTGGCCGGTGTCCAAGCCGGAACTGACGGCGCTGTTCCGCCAGCCGGGCCACGCCAATTACCGCCCCTGCGGCGACCAGCTGCTGCGCAACTTCCTGAAGGGCCTGACGATGCGCGTGCGCGGCGACTGACGCCGCATCGCATCAGAACCGCTCGCCGACCGGCAGGTAGCGCCATTCGCCCGGCGGCATCTTCGCCAGCGACACCTTGCCGATGCGCAGGCGCCGCATCGACTCCACCCGCAGGCCCACCTGCGCGCACATGTCCGGGATCTGCCCGGGCCGCACATCCTTGATGGCGAAACGCAGGCGGAACTCGTTCTGCCAGCTGACCTTGCACGGCGCCAGCTCACGCCCCTGGAAACGCAGGCCGTGGTTCAGGCGGCGCAGGCCGTACGGTGCGATCTCGCCGGACACCTCGACGATGTATTCCTGCTCGATCTGCGCGGCGTCTTCGCTGAGGCGGCGCCACACACGGCCATCCTGCGTCAGCACCATCAGGCCGCTGGCCGCGGCCTCCAGCGGCACCAGGGGCGTCAGCCGGACGAAATGGCGCTGCAGCAGGCGCACGCCGCTGGAATCCTCGGCCCAACGCCTGGCGGGCGTGACCAGCGCGGCCGCCGGCTGGCGCCCGGCGATCGTGTCGAAACCGGCCGGCTTGTGCAGCAGGATCGTCGCGGGCTCGGGCGCCTCCAGGACGGCATCCGGGTCCAGTTCGACGCGTTCGTTCGTAACGGGATGTCGTGGCGCCTCGATGACCTGACCGTCCACCCGCACCCAGCCGTTCTCGATATAGCGCTGGGCATCGGCGCGCGAACACCCGACCAGTTCGGCCAAACGTTTGGAGAGTCGGACGGAGTCGGTCATGGGGGCATCTCGGCGGGGGGCGGTACTTTCGCACACGTTGCGGCCGCGTACCGGAATGCGCGGCCGCCACGCATCGTGCGCCCTGGCGGTACCATCGACCGGTGATGGATCCGCAGGGGGCGGAATGAACGGACTCAAGCGCGTGGAGAACCGGCGGAGCGATGCGCTTTCGCGCGTCGGCTGGGACCAGTTGGAAACCCTCCTGGCGGCGTACTACCGCAGCGAAGGCTTCGAGGTCGAACACGCAGGCACCGGCGCGACCGGCGCAAAGACCGACGGCGGCATCGACCTGAAGCTGCGTCGCGGCGAGCAGTTCATCATCGTGCAGTGCAAGCACTGGAATGCGATGAAGGTGCCGCACAACGCGGTGCACGAACTGCTGGGACTGATGGTCAACCACGGCGCGACCGGCGCGATCCTCGCCAACAGCGGCGAATTCACCAAGGCCGCCATCGAAGCCGCGCAGAAGCTGGGCCACGTGCAGCTCATCGACGGCGACGAGTTGCGCATGATGCTCGGGCCGATCCGCGAGCCGGCGCCGGCGTTCGATTCGGTGCGCATGGGGGCCGCCGATGGCGTACCTGCGGCGGCGGCGCGCCGAATCGGCGAGCGGTTGCTGTCGGCTGCGGAGGATCGGATTCGTTACGGTGGTGGCAGGCGAGGGCGGCGGCATACGGCATCGCGCAGCATCGTGGCGGTGATGGCGATGAAGTTGCTGGCCGGCGTCTTGTTCATGGTCTTCACGCTGCTGATGTATCGCGTGTTCTTCGACACGATCACGCGCGCGCTCGTGCCGAAGACTCCTTCGGCTTCGGTAGCGAAGCCCGCTGTACCCGCGGCTGCTGCGCCTGCGGTCGCAGCGCCAGTCGCAGGCGATCCCTGCCGTGACGTCATCGACGCGAAGTCCGGCAGCTACATCGACCACTGCGCCTCCGGCACACCGGTTCCACGCGACGTCGAGCACGACCGCAAGCAGCAACGCCGCGCCGAGGAAGCGATGCATGTCATCGCCGATTCCACGCCGGAGCTTTGAGCGCCAGAACATCCACGCACGACCACACGCAGGGGGCGATATGGACGGAGCAGGGCAAGCGGCATTGCAGGACGCTGGATCCACGCGCGCGACGGCGCCGATCGAAGTCCCGCCGGATCTGTGGCGGCAATACACGTACCTGGGCGACAAGTGCGACAGCTATTCGCGCAGTTCGTTCGAGGACTTCGGACTGCTGTTCTCGACCGGCGCGATGGCCGCATGGGTGCCGGTATCGGCGCAGTTCTCGCCCGATGCGCTGGGAAAGTGGGGGCCGTTGACCGGTTTCGTCGCGATCCTGTTCTTCATCGCCATCGTCGGCACGCGCACGCTCGCCAAGCAGGCGCTGGTGCAGTACTACCTGGCGCATATCGCGCGTGTCGAAACGCGCATCGTGGCGCGGTTGCCGACGGACGACGAAGGCGCATTTGCGTTCGGCCGCCGGTGGCCGCATTGGCAGGCCGCGCATTACGAGCCGTTGATGCAGCGGTTCCTGCTGTTGTTCGCGATTTTCCTGGCGGTGGTGCCGACGGCGGCGCTGGCGTCCGGGACCGGCGGCTTGCCGGCTTCCATCTACTTCGGCTGCTTCCTCCTGGTAGGCGCGATCTACGCCTCCGCCGCGGGCCGGTTGCGTGGCGCGGCGATGGCGGACGCCTGATGGCGATCGCGGCCGACATGGGCATGACCGACCTGGGCAGCCGCATCCTCAAGGTCAACCATGCCGGCGAGTTCGGCGCCATTGCCATCTACAGCGGGCAGATCGCGATGGCGCGGTGGGTTGCGCGGGACCTGGTGGCGGAACTCGTCGAGTTCCGCTCGCACGAACGCCGCCACCGCGAGATCTTCGGCGCGGAACTGGCGCGGCGCGGGCGTCGCCGGTGCAGGAGCTACTGGCTGTGCGGCCTTGGCGGGCTGGCGCTCGGGTTGATGACGGGCCTGCTGGGGCGTTCGGCCATCTCGGCCACGACCGTGGCCGTCGAGAGCGTCGTGCTCCGGCATCTGGAACATCAACTGGAGATGCTGCGCGGCAGCGACTCGGCGGCGGTCGAAGCGATCAGCGCGATCACGGAGGATGAGCGCGCGCATCACGATCAGGCGGCGCTGCATGTGGACGAAGCGGACTTTCTGTACCGGATGTTGCGGACGCTGGTGTCGATTGCGACGGAGTCGGTGATCTGGCTGGGGATGAAGCTGTGAGCGTCGCGGGTGATGCCGCGGAAGCGGGGAGACGACCGGGTGGCGGCGCATCGCGTTTCGATGAGCGGTAATAGTGCTCGGTGGCCGCACGCCTGACTTCGGGCGGAGCGAACGCCAGCGGGCAGTCCGCTTGGGCGGGAGGACACTGCAGCAGCGCGAAGGCGGTGCACAGGTGGGGAAGGAACTTCATCGCGCGTCGCTCCGGGATCGTTCGGCGCTCAGCGTCGCAGGGCGACGGCGCGTTCTCTATCCGAATCGCGTCATGGGCGGCACGAACCCACCGCATCGCGAATAATGCAGGCCACCCCGGAACCCGACAGTCCCATGACCATCGTCCTCACCGATTTCGCCCGCCCGCGCCTGTTTCCACGCGAACCGCGGCGCAACACCATCCAGGACTGCACGCCGGAGCAGTTCGAGCGCCATCTCAACGAGCTGCCACCGCTGGAGGTGCTCGACGGCTACGCGCCGTTCTGCAAACTGCACGTGCATCGCAACTGGACGTCGACGAAATGCCTGGCGGTGCCGATCACCGACGGCAACCGCCACCTGCTGCGCACCGACTACGACGCACGCACGCGCGATGAACTGCCCGTGCTGGTGCGCTGGTTCGAGGGGCTGGAGCCGCCGGTCGCGGACTACCTCATCGTCATCCTCTACAGCCGCGAGCAGTTGGCGAAGGAGGGCACCGACATCGACGCCGACTGGGGCGTGGTGGGCTGCATGTACACCGCCGAACCCATCGAGACGCCGATGGCGCCGATCACCATCATGCGCAATGCATTGGGCGTGGAGGAGGGCGGCTCCGGCGTGACGCTGGATCGCGAAGCGTACCTGCGCAGCGTGGAGTTCTGGCGGACGCACGCGAACTGGCGGGGGTAGCGTTCCGGAGAAGTCGATCCCCGGGTGCGCGTCGCTTACCCGGGCTACGAAAGCCGACGCGCGTCACGTTGTGCGATATCCGTGGGCGTGATTTACGTGCTGCTTACCCGGACTTCACCCGTGCGTTGCCATGCCGCGCATCGAATGCATGCGTTCACCACGAACGCAGGAGATCGATCATGAGGAAGACATGGGTCGCCACCGCGATGGCGATGGCGCTGTTCGCATCCGGCGCGGCAACGGCCGCGATCACGCACGTGAGCGGTTCTGGCATCAGCTACGACCCGGGCATCGCGCTGGAAGACGCCCGCGCGGACGCCGTGGCTATATGCACCGCGCAGGGCGGCGAGCCGATCGAGGAGGTCTACAACCACCTCACGCGCGCGAACCAGTGGATCGCCAGTTCGGTCTGGTCGTGCGAGGTGGACGCCGGTTGACCCATCCGCTTGCGCGAGGCACTGGCAGCGCCCGCCAGAATGGCGGGCGCTTCCGTGTGGGACGTGTCGCTCGCCGATGCGTGGGGATACCATGCGGTCGGGACCATCCGCAGGGGAGGCGGAATGAAAGGATTCAACTTGCCCGTTCCGACGGGCTCGAACGCTGGCGTGACATGTCGCACCGGGGCGACCCATGGCTGAGGGCGTCGCGTATCGCGTTCCGGATTCAGAGTGGGAGCCTGCCGCGTGGATCATGGGCGTCAGCACGGTCGTTCGCCACCTGCTGTCATGGTGCGGAATCGTGTTGCTGTTCCTTGGTGTCATCGGTGCGTCGCAGGAATGGTGGATGTTGCTGCTCGCGTTCGGCCTGGTCTTCCTTTCGATCTTGCTGCACGAACTGGGGCATGCGGTGGCAGCCGTCCTCGGCGGTGCGACCCTCGTACGTCTGCAGGCCGGGCCGGTTCAACTGCATGCCTTGCGCAACGGCTGGCGCGTGCGCTGGAAGCGCGGCCCGCGGGAATTCGCCGGCATGGTCCAGAGTTTTCCATCGCCGCACCGGCCGCTGCGTCGGCAAATGATGGTGACCGTCGCGGCGGGGCCGCTGGTCAATGGGCTGCTCGCGCTGGGAAGCCTCGGACTGGGCTACGCGCTGCGCCATCACCCCGCAGGCGCCGTGCTGCTTGGCGTTGGTGGCTACAACACAACGCTTGCGCTGGCGAACCTGCTCCCGTGGTCCTCCGGAATGTACGCAAGCGACGGCCTGCTGTTGTGGCGATGGATCCGCGGCATCGACCACGATGATCCGCAGGTCGCGTTCACGATGCTCAATGCGCGGCTGCTTTCGGGCGAGCGCTTCGGCGCCTGGGCCGACGAGTATTTGCGCACGTTGGCGCGCAGTTCGCAGCCGGGTCCTATGTTCGTGCTGTGGACCCGTATGAAGGCACGGCAGATCGAAGGCGAATGGGCACGCGTGGACGAAGTGATGCGCGAGGTCGAACTGCACATCATCGGCCTGTCGCCGCCGTTGGCGAAGGCGCTGGAGGGTTTCATCGCGGTGCTTCGTTGCGAGGCTGCGTTCTCCCGCGCGATGGCGGGCGAAGTGCTGACGCAATCGCCGATGGATATCCTCGGTCCGGACATGGGCTGGATATTCCCCGCGCTTGCGCTTCGCTGCGAGGCTTTGGCGTGCGCGCTCGATGGGCGGCCCGAACAGGCGCTTGCGCGGTTGACGGAGTCGGCCGCATGGTCGCGGCGATCGATCGATCGTTCGCTGGAACATGGCGAGGTGGTGTTGCGACAGGCCGTCCAGGCGCGCATCGATGTGGCGCAGACACCGGCGTCGACGCCGCCACCACCGCGCGTGAATCCGACGCCCGTCGAAGCCTGAGCCGCCACATCGCCGCCGGCATCCATGCGGCGTGACGGTCCCCAGGCCGCCGCGCGCGATGCGGTGCTAGAGTCCGCGTTCATCCCACGCATCGAGCGCCACCCATGAACCAAACCGCCTTCTATCCCATCGGCACGCCTGGAACGCCCTGGGGCGCGACGGAGAAGGCGCAGTGGCTGGCGGGGCAGGTGCGCCATCGCAGTTATGCGGACGACGTGGTGGCGGCCGTCGAGCCGCTGCGTGCGAATTTCGATGTCGTCGAGACGGCCGACTGGATTACGGCGACGAGCATTTCCCGCTGCTGGCCATCCGCAGCCGCGACTGGAACGACGCCTTGCCGGTCGCGCTGGTCACCGGCGGCGTGCACGGGTACGAGACCAGCGGCGTGCATGGGGCGCTGAAGTTCGTGCGCGAGGACGCGGCCGATTTCGCCGGCCGCGTGAACCTGCTGGTCGCGCCGTGCATCAGTCCGTGGGCGTATGAGCGCATCCATCGCTGGAATCCGGACGCGATCGATCCGAACCGTTCGTTCCGGGAGAACAGCCCGTCGCGGGAATCGGCTGCGTTGATGGAGCTGGTCGCGCCGATTCGCGATCGCGTCCTGCTCCACATCGACCTGCACGAAACCACCGACACGGACGAATCCGAGTTCCGCCCCGCGCTGGCCGCGCGCGACGGCAAGCCATTCGAGGCCGATGGCATCCCCGACGGCTTCTACCTCGTCGACGACAGCGAGCACCCGCAGCCGGAATTCCAGAAGGCGGTGATCGATGCGGTGGCGAAGGTCACGCATATCGCGCCGGCCGATGCGCAGGGTCGCATCATCGGTTCGCCCGTCGTCGCGCCGGGTGTCATCGAGTACGCGCTGCGCAAGCTTGGCCTGTGCGCGGGCGTCACCGATGCGCGCTACAAGACGACGACCGAGGTCTACCCCGACAGCCCGCGCGCCACGCCGGAACAGTGCAACCAGGCGCAGGCCGTGGCCGTGCGCGCGGCGCTGGAGTACGCGCTGGCGCACAGGTAAGTCGGACCACCGGTTGCATCGCGTTCCCTTCGAGGCGCCACCATGCCCAATCCACATCGCCGCAGGTTCCTTGCCGAAACCGCCATCGCGCTGGCCGCCGCGCCGTTCATCAGCACCGGCGCCACGCGCGAGAAGGCGCGGCAGTCGCGCAAGCTCGGCGTGGCGGTGTGCGGGCTGGGGAAGCTGAGCGAGAACCAGATCGCGCCCGCGCTGCTGAAGACGCAGAACTGCCGGCTCGCGGGCATCGTCACCGGCACGCCCGCGAAGGCGGAGGCGTGGAAGGCGAAGTACGGCATCCCCGATGCGAACGTGTATTCGTACGACACGATGCACCGCATGGCGGACAACCCCGACATCGACATCGTCTACGTCGTCACGCCGAACGCGCTGCATGCGCCGCACACCATCGCCGCGGCGAAGGCCGGCAAGCACGTGTTCTGCGAGAAGCCGCTGGAGATCTCCGTCGAACGCTGCCAGTCGATGATCGACGCATGCCGCAACGCGGGCCGCCTGCTCGGGACGGCGTATCGCTGCCAGTACGACCCGCATCACCTGGAATGCATCCGGCTGGTGCGCGAGGAAGTGTTCGGCAAGCCGACCATCGTGCAGGCGGGCTTCGCGATCGACGTGGGCGACCCGACGCAGTGGCGCCTCAAGCGCGAGCTCGCCGGTGGCGGCGCGCTGATGGACGTGGGCATCTATGCGCTGCAGGCCACGCGGTACCTCACCGGCGAGGAGCCGGTGCTGGTGTCGGCGATCGAGACGAAGACCGATCCGGTGAAGTTCGCGCAGGTCGACGAAACCATTGCGTGGACGACGAAGTTCCCCAGCGGCGTGGTGGCCTATTGCAGCACCAGCTACAAGGCCGGGCGCATCCAGAACCTGCGCGTGAACGCGGAGCGCGGATGGTTCGAACTGGACCCGGCGTTCTTCTACGACGGCAACCACGGGCGCCGCAGCGACGGGAAGGAGATCCGGTTTCCGGAAATCGACCTCTTCGCGGCGGAGATGGACGACTTCGCGCGGTGCATCCTGGAAAACCAGCCGACGAAGGTGCCGGGCGAGGAAGGCCTGCGCGATGTTCGGATCATGCAGGCGATCTACGAGTCGGTGCGCACGGGCCGGGCGGTGGCGTTGGGGTAAGCAACGCCATTGCACCTGCTTCGTCATTCCAGCGAAAGCTGGAACCCATTTTGATCTTTGCTCTGTTCGCGGACGGAGAAGCCGCAGCGCAGCGCGCCGCAAACCGCGTCCGGGTTATCTTCGCCACTCCCCACACAAGGCATCCGCATGCTCCGCCAGCGCCTGGCCGCCGCCGCCATCGTTCTTTCCGCCCTCTCCCTACCGGTCTTCGCCGCGCAGCCGATCGTCGGTGCGTACTACCCGGGCGGCAATGCCGCGCGCTATCCGGTATCCAGCATTCCCGCCGATACCGTCACGCACCTGTTCTACGCCTTCGCGCGCATCGAGGACGGGCGCTGCGTGATCGAGAAGGACGCGCCGGCGCGCTTCAAGGAACTTGCCGCACTGAAGAAGCAGCATCCGGAGCTGCGCACGATCATCTCCATCGGCGGCTGGGAGGCCGGTGGGTTCTCCGATGCGGCGTTGACGAATGAGAGCCGCAAGCGCTTCGTGGCCTCGTGCGTGGCGATGTTCTTCGACACGCATCGCGGCAGTTTCGACGGCGTGGACCTGGATTGGGAATTCCCGGTGTACGGCGGCCCGAAGGAGATCGCCGCACGGCCGCAGGATCGCGAGAACGCGACCCTGCTGGCGAAGGAGTTCCGCCGCCAGCTGGATGCGAAGGCGAAGCAGCGCGGCCAGTCGTACCTGCTCACCGCCGCGTTGCCGGCCGGTCGCATGCAGTCGGCCGGCCCGTACGATCCGGCGAAGAGCTACGACCTCAAAGCGCTGGGGGAAACGCTCGATTTCGTCAACCTGATGACCTACGACATGGGCACCGCGTTCTCCAGCGTGTCCACGTTCAACGCGCCGCTGCGGGAAGTCGCCAGCGACCCGCTGCCGCCCGAGCTGCGTCGTGCCAACAACGTCGAAGGCGCGGTGGATTTCTACCTGGAACATGGCGTGCCCGCGGACAAGCTGGTGCTGGGCGTGCCGTTCTACGGCCGCGGCTTCCGCGTGAAGGATGCCGCGAACGACGGGCTGTACCAGGCCTACACCGAGCCTTACGCCGCCGGCGACTGGCGCGATATCCAGTCCAGGCTGCTGAACGACCCGAAGTGGACGCAGCATTGGCACGACGCCGCGCAGACGCCGTACCTGTTCAATGCGCACGAGAAGATCTTCGTCAGTTACGAGGATCCCAAATCCATCGCGTTGCGTTCGCAGCTGGCGAAGGAGCGCGGATTGCGCGGCGTCTTCATGTGGGAACTCACCGGTGACGATGACCAGCGCAGCTTGTTGAAGGCGATGGCGGCGCCGTTCGTCGCCACGCCGGCGCGGTGAATCGCATGTGAAGCCGCACGCGCGGGGCCGGGCGCACAATGGCAACCCCGCGCGCGAGGCGGCTCCCATGTCCCGACACACCGACGACACGGCGACGTTGCAGGCGCTGCTCGACCGCCTGGTGAAGTACCGCCTGCCGCGTGCGATGGCGCTGAAGAAGCGCGTCGATGCAGGCGAACGCATGACCGATACGGACATCGCCTTCATGAAGCAGGCGCTGGAGGACGCGCAGGACGGACAGCATTTCGTCGCGCGCAATCCGGAGTTCCACGCGCTCGGCGGAGAGCTGGTGCAGCTCTACGAGGAGATCGTGGAGAAGGCGACGGAGAATGAGAAGAAGGCCGCGGACGGCGGTTGATCCGCCGGCCGCGCCTGTGTCGCGATCATTTCGCCGGTGCGCGCGGCAGCGCGGCCAGCGTCTGCGTGGCGACCGCGTCCAGGTCGAGCTTGCCCTGGTCCTTCGCCTTCATCGAGCCGCGATAGAGCGCGCGCCACAACACGCGGATGTCCGAGGGCTGGATCACTTCGATCTGCAGGCCGCCTTCCAGCGTATCCACCGTGTGCACCTTGAACGTCGGCACGCCCTGAGCGCTCTTGGACAGGATCTGCGAACAGCCGTACGGGCCACACGCCACCGCGCTTTCCGGTACCACGCCTCCCTGCTGCATGCGCTCGGTGACGCTGGCCTGCTCGACGTTGCGCACGCCGACGCGGTAGGCGACGGCGATGTCGGCCTTGCGCACATCGTCGACGCGGCGATAGCCCTTGGCCTGCAACGCTTTGTCCAGCGACGCCTGCAGGCGCGTGCGGAACGCGGGATCCTGCGCGCGCTGGTCGAGTTCGGCCTTCAACTGCGCGGGCATCGGCACCCAGGCGTAGGTCGGGCCGGGCAGGCTGGTGGCGCCTTTGGAGACTTCGACCTGCGCGGTCGGCTGCTTTCGCGACTGCGCATGGGCGGCGGGCATGGTGGCGAGCAGCGTTGCACAGACGAGCGCGAAGGCGAGCGTTCTCATGGCGGGTCCCCGACCGGAAGGTGGCGTCACTGTGGTGGCGGGGGCATTAGGGCGGCGTGAGGCGGGTTCGCCGCGCCCCGGCGTCCACGAAGCCGCCGCGGCCGATGCGTTAGCTTGGCCGCATTGGCGAAGGAGGTTCCATGCGCAGTCTGGATTTCAGTTCCTGGCAGACGGTGTTGTCGACGCTGGTCGGACTGGCGGTCATCACGCTGATCGGCGTGGGCATCCGCCTGATCGTGATGCAGATCGTGCAGGCACGGCGCGAGCGCGAGAACCGGCAGATCAACGAGCGCCTGCGCACGCTCATCGCGGCGTACAAGACGCTGGGCGGCTCGTTCACCGGCGATCTTTCGGTCGATCCCACGCACCTTCGCGATCTGCAGCGAAGGGGTATCGCCCCCGGTGAGGCCGCGGCTGCCGAGATCGAACCGGGCAACGTGGAGCTGGCCTGGCCCAGTTCGGATCGCTCGCGCCGCATCCGCGATGCGGTGGAAGGCGCGCTGTCGGACATCCTGCTGCTTGGCACCGACGAACAGGTGCGGCTTGCGGCACGCGCGGCGGCGGAACTGGTCGCCGGGCGGCCGGTGCATACGGCGGAACTGGTGGTGTCGCTGCGCGACTTCATCCGCGGCGTGCTGGACCTGGACCCGGTGCCGTCGGGGCTGGAGATTCCAAGGCAGGGGCCGAGCCGGCCCTCATCGGGGTCGAAGGCGAAAGGCGATGGTGGCGGTCGCGAGGAAGGAAAGGGCGGCCGCGGCGGTGGCGGCGGAATGGGCGGTGGCGGAATGGGCGGCGGGCTCGCGGCGGGCGGGCTCGGGATGGGGCTCGGCGCGGGGCTGGCGGATGAGGGAGACCAGGACGGGCGGTGAGGCTCATCGTCATTCCAGCGAACGCTGGAATGACGGGATGGCAGTGACGAGGTAACGGTGTGGATTCCCGCCTGCGCGGGAGATGACAACAAGGAAGGCAACCCCTCTCCCGACCGGAGAGGGGCTACAGGCGCAGCGCTTACTTCTTCTCCAGCGCCGCCACCGCGTCCAGCGTTTCCTTCACGTGCTTCTGCGGATTGAGGTCGGAGTACACGTGCGTGATCGTGCCGTTGGGCGCGATGACGTACGAAGTGCGGTCCGACCACTCCGGCTTCTTGTCGAGGATCGCGTCGTACTGCTTGGCGATCTTCGCGCCGGTGTCGGCCGCGACCGGGAACTTGCCGCCGCAATGCTCGGTGGACTTGGAGAACGCGGCGAGCTGGTCGGTGTTGCCGGCGGTGATGCCGATGACCGTGGCCTTCTCGGCCTTGAACTTCTCGATGGCCTCGGAGAACAGGTGGGCTTCGAGGTTGCAGCCCGGCGTGAATGCGGCCGGGAAGAAATAGACCACGACCGGCCCCTTCTTCAGCGCGTCGGACAGCTTGAACGTGAAAGGCTCACCGGCGAGGTAGGCCGGGGCGCTGAACTCGGGCGCCTTCGCGCCCGTCTTGAGTGCGGCCACGGCCGGGGCGGCCAGCGCGACGGTGACGACGAGGCCGGCGACGGCCTGCTTCAACAGATGCTTCATGACGCGCTCCAGTGCGGACGAGGTGTGCATACGATACGGGTTTCGCCGCCCGTGCACGGCCGCCGACGGGCGCCGGTCAGGCGCTCGCGCGCGCCGGCGCCTTGCGGGCGCGCTTGACCGCGTACATCGCCGCATCGGCGCGGGCGATCAGGGTGTCGGGGTCGGGCTGGTCGTCGCCGGCCACCACGGCGCCGACGCTGGCGCCGTCGTAGTCCACCGTGACCGTCCCCAGGTCGAACGAGCGGCGCGTGCACTGAGCGAGGCGTTCGCGGAAAGCGTCGATGCTGCCGGGGCCTTCGGTGTGCGCCACGGTGCCGACCACCACGAACTCGTCGCCGCCCAGCCGCGCGGCGAAGTCGTCGGCACGCAGCGCGCTTTCCAGCGTGTGGCCGATCGCGGTGAGGAAACGGTCGCCGGCCTCGTGGCCATGGCGGTCGTTGATGGCCTTGAAGCCATCCAGGTCGATGAAGGCCACCACCAGCGCTTCGTGCTGGCGCTGGCAATGCGCGATGCGGCGGTTGAGCTCGATCATCAGCGCACGCCGGTTCGGCAGGCCGGTGACGGTGTCGACCAGCGCGCTCGCGGCCAGCGCGGCGTTGGCTTCCTGCAGGCGGTCGAGCAGGCGTTGGCGTTCCAACTGCTGGCCGATCAGGCGCGAGAACATGTGCAGGGCGCGCTGTGCATCGTCGGGCAGCGGCAGCTGGCGCGCACTCGCCGCGCACAGGGTGCCGTAGAGCGAACCGTCCTCCAGCCGCACCGGCGTGCTGACGTAGGTGTGGATGCCCAGCGCCCGCGCGGCGTCGGAATCGCCCCAGCGCGAGGGCACGTCGTCGGTGTAGGTGCAGCCTTCGTCCAGCGCACGCTGGCACAGCGTGTCCGACCACGGCACGGTCAATGCCTCGGGGATCAGCAAGGTCTGCGTGTTGCGCGCGAACAGCACGTGCTGCACGCCGGAATCGGAATCGATCGAGGTGAGGTAGGTCGACTCCATGCCGGTCAGTGTTTCGAGCACTTCCAGCAGGGGGCGGACGAGTTCCTCGAGCGTGCGTGCCGCGGTCACCGTGTCGGCGATCCGGGCGAAGGGCAGGGCGGTGACGGAGGCGCTTGTGGCGGTCATGTCGACATTATCGTCACTGGCCGACCGCGCTGCACCCCGGAGACGCATCAGGCGACAATCGGCCCATGGCGAATGCGAACCCGTGGCTTCGAATGCTCTGGCTGGTCCCCCTGATCCTGGTGTTCGGCCTCGCCTGGGCGGTGTGGTCGGGACGCTTGCGGGTTCCCGAGGCGTGGAATCCCTGGGCGCCGCTGCGCATCGACGCGCCGCCGAACCTGCTGACGCGCTTCAAGCTGGATCGCGCGGCGGGCGACCCCGCCACCTGCCAGGCCGCGCTCGCGCAGGCCGACATGCGCCTGACGCCGGTGGAGGACCGCGTCACCGGCGACCATTGCGGCTTCACCGATGCCGTCCGCATCCAGCGCACCAGCGTGGCGGTCGGATCCGATTTCACCCTGAGCTGCCGCACGGCGTTGTCGCTGGCGATGTGGGAGCGCCACGTGCTGCAACAGGCGGCTCAGGCGAACCTGGGCGCGCGCGTGGTGCGGATCGAGCACCTGGGTTCGTACGCGTGCCGCAACATCTACGGCGAGCAGGGACGCCGGCGCAGCCAGCATGCGACGGCCGATGCGTTGGACGTCGCCGGCTTCGTCCTGGACGATGGACGACGGGTGCGCGTGTTGGGCGACTGGGGTGCGAAGCAGGGCGATGTCGCGTCCACGTCGTCCTCGGCGGCGCCGCGGGCGGTATCGCGCGAAGCACGATTCCTGCGTGCCTTGCACGATGGCGCGTGCGATTACTTCGATGTCGTGCTCGGCCCGGACTACAACCGGGCTCATGCGGATCACTTCCATTTCGACAGGGGCACGGTGCGGGTGTGCCGGTGAGTTGCCGTCGCGGAAAACGCGCCTGAACCTCACGTCTTCTTCGCTCACACCAGAACGACAACGCCGCGACTAACGTCGCTTTCAACGAATTTTCGCGGAGTCGTCGTCATGTTGAAGTGGGCCATCATCTTCGCCGTCATCGGCCTCATCGCAGGCGCGCTGGGTTTCAGCGGCGCCGCCGGTGCGGCGATGGGCATCGCCAAGCTGCTGTTCTGGGTGGGCCTGGTGATCGCCGTCGTGCTTTTGATTCTGGGCGTGACCATCGCCAAGAAGGTGACGTAAGTCGCCACCGCCGCCGGTGCGTGGGGCATCGGCGGCGGTTTTTTTCGCGCATGGATGCACCGCGCCAGCGCGCATCCCGGCCGTCCGTCGCACCGGTGCATCGGACCGGCGCACGATCCACGCGGCGTAACGCATTGCCCGTTATCCTCGCCGGCACGTTCCGACCACTGCCGCGGAGGGTCCCCATGGCCGACACGCCACGTCGCAAGGCCAGCGACTTCGATCCGGAAGTCCTGAAACTGTTCGACCAGTACGTGCACGGCGTCATCGACCGCCGTGGCTTCCTCAGCGGTGCGGCGCGATTCGCGGTGGGCGCCTCCGGCGCCGCCGGGCTGCTCGCCGCACTGGCACCCAACTTCGCCGCGGCGCAGCAGGTCAAGCCCGACGACAAGCGGCTGAGCGCGAAATACATCGAGTTTCCTTCGCCGCAGGGCTACGGCACCGCGCGCGGCTACCTCGTGCGTCCGGCGAAGAAGAGCGGCCCGCTGCCGGTCGTGCTGGTGGTCCACGAGAACCGCGGACTCAATCCGCATATCGAGGACGTGACGCGCCGTCTCGCGCTGGAGGGCTACATCGCCTTCGCGCCCGACGCGCTGTTCCCGCTGGGGGGTTATCCCGGCGACGAGGACAAGGCGCGTGCCGAATTCGCCAAGCTGGACCAGGCGAAGACGAAGCAGGATTTCATCGCCGCCGCGAAGATGCTGCGCACGATCGAAGGCGGCAACGGCCGGCTCGGCGTGGTCGGTTTCTGCTACGGCGGCGGGATGTCGAACTTCCTCGCCACGCAGCTCCCGGACCTGGATGCGGCTGCGCCGTTCTACGGCCCGGCCCCCGCGCTGGAAGACGTGCCGAACATCAAGGCGCGCATGCTGATCGTGCTGGCCGGCACGGACGAGCGCGTCAACGCCGGCTGGCCCGCGTACGAGGCCGCGCTGAAGCAGGCCGGCGTGAAGTATGAGCTGTTCCAGCCGCCCGGCACGCAGCACGGTTTCAACAACGACACCACGCCGCGTTTCGACGAAGCCGCCGCGCGCGAAGCGTGGAAGAAGACGCTGGCGCTGTTCGACCAGACGCTGCGCGGGCCCGCGGCGTGACGTTGCGGTTCGCCGCGCCGCGCATCGCGGTGCGGCGAGCTGCGATCAGAGTTTCGCCTGCGCCACCGGCGTGTCGCCCGCAGTTACAGGCGCCCCTTCGAACCACGCCGCATATGCCGGTGCGACCAGCGGCTTGAGCGCCTCGCCCGGCACTTCGATTTCATCGCCGTTGTCGGCACGGAAGCGCAGGCCGGCGATGCGCCCGGCCGAGTCCAGGCGCGGAACGAAGATGTGCTGCATCCCGCGCTGGCTGGCCGGCGCGGTGAGCGATGCCGATTCTTCCCGCTGCATGCGGTCGATCCGCGCGTGCAGTCGCGACCACGCGGCCGGGTCCGGAATCATTTCATCCGGAGGAAGCAGGCGGTTCTGCGCCGGCAGCCACAGGAACACTTCGCGCGCGGACCTGCTGGTGCTGCCGCCGGTGTACAGCTCTTCGTCGGTCGTCACCGCGAAGATGCGCGGCGAGTCCGCGGCCGTGCTGAAACGCAGCGTCAGTTCGAACGGAATGGCCGGATGCGGCGTCTGCACGAGGGCGGCCTCGAGCGCGGCGCGACGCGCCCGCGCATGCGCGACCAGCAATTTCGCCAGCGCCGGGTAGCGATCCAGCCCGGTCGGATAGGTGATGCCGACGATGGCACGCGCATCGTGTTCGAACACGTCCTGCGGTGCGACGAAAGGTTCGGCGGCCGAAGGCGCATTCGCAATGGCGGCCGGTGCCATGGGCGCGCCGTGGCGTTCGCACGAGACCAGCAGGACGACGGCGGCGCAGGCGAGCGTGGCGAAGCGAAGGCGCGAGCGGAATGAGTTGGACACGGGGGCGGATGCAGCGGCGAGGGCGCCGAACGTTAGCAACGCGGCCGCGTGCGATCTCTCGGAATCCTCCGAAAATCCGGGCCTTCCGGCAGATCGCGTCCCGTTAAGGAAACGCTCGTCCGGCCTTCGCGCGACGTTTCCGTGCGTTCTGGCAGGGTGGGACTTTCGCGAGCCGAGAGAGGTGACGAACCATGCATGAACGATCCGCGCGCGGTGCCCTGGGCACGCTGGCCAACGTCGCGCTGGCTTTCGCTGCCGGCGCCCTGGTGATGTACCTGATGGATCCCAACACTGGCAGGCGTCGCCGCGCCATCGTGCGCGACCGCAGCGTCTCCATGGGGCACGATGCGCAGCGCTACGTGCGCGGCAAATCCAAGCGCGCGGTCGATCGCCTGCGCGGCGTGGCGGCGCGCACGCGTGCGGGGCTGGCGTCGGATCCGGTGGACGACGACCTGCTGCACGAACGCATCCGCGCGAGGCTGGGGCGGCTGGTGGAACGACCGCACGATGTCGAAGTCCACGTCCGCGAGGGGCGCGTCCAACTGAAGGGCCACGTCGCCGAAGGCGAGTTCCATGACCTTCTGCACACGGTTTCCTCGATGCGCGGCGTCCAGAATCTGGAAAGCCTGCTGCGCACGCATTCGGCGCTGCCGCAGCCTTCCGCTCCGCACTGATCGCGCCGTCACAGGGACGAGACCATGGAAACGCAGGGACTTCATCGCGGTCGTCTGATCGACCACATCCAGCTGGTCGTGCGCGACCTTCCGGCGAGCCGCCGCTTCTACGATGGCGTGTTCAAGGTGCTCGACGTGCCGCTGGGTGGAACGCTCGACGACGGCGCGTTCTGGTACGACGAGCTGTTCGTCTCCACCGCGGACAGCGAGGCGGCGCAGGGCGAGTTGACCGGACGCCATCACCTGGCGTTCCAGGCGAAGGATCGCGCCGCGGTGGATGCGTTCCACAAGGCGGCGCTCGCGTCAGGTGGAAAGGACAACGGCGCGCCGGGCGAACGGCCCTATCACCCCGGGTATTACGCGGCGTTCGTGCTGGACCCCGACGACAACAACATCGAGGCCGTTTACCACGGCGAACACACGCGCAGTGCGCCTTCGGTGAAAGTGACGTTCTGAAGCGGCGGGCCCCTCTCTCGCCGGGAGAGGGGATGCGGTGTGGACATGGACGCGCTTGCGCAAGCGCTTGGCGAATTCAGAGCGTTTCCAGCTTTCGCTGGAACGACGTGATGGGGTGGACGGTTCTCGCGGTGATGACGTTGCGAGTCCGAGCCAGGACCTCACTTCACCCGCGCCGCCAGGACCTTCCCGATGAAGGTATCCAGCGCATCGCCGCGATCGATCCAGCGCACCACGATCAGCAGGTCGTTGGCCTGGTCGATGTACACGATGTTCTGCCCGTTCCCGCGGAAGGTCACGCTGCTTTCCGGCGCCGACGGCAGCGACTTGCGGCCGGTGTTGAGGAACCAGTTGCAGTAGCCGTATTCGGGATTGTCGACGCCGGGCGTGCGCGCCTTGGCGATCCATTCGCGCGAGACGATCTGCTTGCCGTCCCAGCGGCCGTCACGCAGGAACAGGTAACCGAAGCGCGCCATGTCCCACGCATCGATGAACATGCCGCCGCCCCAGTGGCCGCCGCCGGAGACGGACTGCATCTTCTGTCCGTCCAGTTCGACCCACGAATTGCGATAGCCCTGCCAGCGCCAGCGCGTGCTCGCGCCGATGGGCTCCATCACCGTCTCGCGCAGCACTTCGGGCAGCGGGCGACGCCACACCTGCAGCGCGGCCAGCGCCAGCACGTTCACGCGTACATCGTTGTACATGTAGTGCGTGCCGGGGACGTGGCGTTCGCGATTGGGCCACTGTTCCGGCGGGCCCGACGGCCGGTCGCCCCAGTCCGGCTTGCCCCACAGGGTGCCCTGCCAGTCGCTGGTCTGGCGCAGCAGGTGGTCCCAAGTGATCGGTGCGTTGTGCTCGGACGTAAACAGGTCCACCTCGCGCGGCATGTACCCGGCGACGCGGTCGTTCGTGTCGTGGATGAGCCCGCGCTGCCACGCCACGCCCACGACCGTGCTGAGGAAGGTCTTGGTGACGCTGTGGCTCATGTCGAGCGCCTGCGTGTCGCCGAACTCGGCCACCACCTTGCCGCGATGCACGATGATGCCGTTGAGCGGGGCGCGCACGGCGGTCGGACCGATCTGGCCGTCGAAGAACGGCTCCTTCGCGCCGAAGCTCTGGGCCAGGGCGATGGCCTGGTCGCGCGGCTCCTTCGCTTCATGGGCAATGGCGTACTCGACCGCTTCCTGCAGGCGCCTGGGATCGAAGCCGGCCTGCGCCGGCGTGGCCCGTGCCCATTCGCCGCGCGGCGGGAAGTAGCCCTGCCCGAAGGCCGAGGTGGCGAGCAGCAGCCCCAACAGGAGGAAGGCGCGGGCGTGCAGGGCGGCGGGTCGGGTCATCGGGCGCGTCGCAGGGTCGGAGAATGGATCGCCGCAGCATACCGGCCGCCGCCGCGCGCGACTCCGACGCCATTTGTCGATTCCGCATGCGCCCGCTCGTTGATGTCATGAAGCGGCGCACTTCGCGCTTGCAACCCCCAAGGAGATCCCATGCGCTTTTTGTCCCTGATCCGCGTCGACGAGAACACCGGCCAGGTGCCCAGCCAGCGGCTGATGGACGAGATGACCGTCCTGATCGGCGAAATGCGCGCCGCCGGCAAACTCGTCGATACCGGCGGCCTGCAGCCCACCGCGAAGGGCCGCCGCGTGCGCCTGCACAACGGCAAGCTGTCGAAGATCGACGGCCCCTTCGCCGAAGCCAAGGAAGTCGTCGGCGGTTACGCCATCCTGGAAGCGGCCGACCTGGACGAAGCCACGGAACTGACGCGCCGCTTCGTCGCCATCCACGGCGACGAATGGAACATCGAATGCGAAGTGAGGCAGATCGAGGAGCCGGGGATCTGACGTCCCGGCGGCGGGCGCGGCCGCATGGCGCGCGCCCGTGTCGCGTCAGCGGGGCATCGCGTCCGCGCGACGCCCCGCACGGCGCTCGATGAGATCCAGCAGCGGGCCGGTCATGGCGGTGGTCACCAGGGCCATGACGACGAGCACCGCGAACAAGCGGTCGCCGATCAGGCCCATCTCGTAGCCCAGGTTCAGCACGATCAGCTCCATCAGGCCGCGCGTGTTCATCAGCGCGCCCAGGCGCAGCGCGTCGATGTTGGGCATGCCGGCACTGCGCGCGGCGACCCACGTGCCCACGCCCTTGCCGAGCGTGGCCACGGCGATGACGACCACGCCCAGCAACAGGTCCGACGCCTCCCAGCCATCCACGCGCAGGCGCAGCCCGGTCATCGCGAAGAACACCGGCAGCAGCAGCGAGATCGCGAACGGTTCGACGCGTTCGACCAGCAGGTGGCGCAGCCGCGCATTGCCGGACACCGCGACGCCGGCGAGGAACGCCCCGAACAACGCGTGGATGCCCAGGGCCTCGGTCACCAGCGCGCACAGCAGCGCCAGCAGCAGCAATCCGATGAGCGCGCGGCCTTCGCGTTCGACGGTGATCTGGCGACGCGACACCCAGGGTCGCAGCAGTGCGAGCACCGCCACGGCGAACAGCAGCGTGCCGACCAGGCACACCGCCGCCATCGTCCAGCCGGTGGCCTGCACGGTCGCGACGATCACCGCCAGCAGGCACCAGGCGCTGGCATCGCCCAGCGCGGCGCAGGCGATGGCGATGCGGCCCATTTCGGTTCGCGCGATGCCGCGGTCGGAGAGGATCCGCAGCAGCACCGGGAAGGCGGTGATCGACAGCGACACGCCCATGAAGAGCGCGAACGCGGCGAAGCCGACACCGGGCGGCCCGTGTTCGGCGAACAGCGCCATCGCCAGCAGCACGCCGCCGAGGAAGGGCAGCGCGATGCCCGCATGGCTGACCAGCAGCGCGAAATCGCGCCGACCGTTGAGGCTGGGCAGGTCCAGTTCCGCGCCGGCGACGAACAGGAACATCAGCACGCCCAGCTGGCTGACCATGCCCAGCGCGCCGAGGCTTTCCGGCGCGAACAGCCAGCCCTGCACCTGAGGCGCGACCGCGCCGAAAAGCAGTGGCCCCAACAGCAGGCCGGCCGCCATTTCGCCGATCACCGCCGGTTGCCCGAACCGCTTCAGCAGCCAGCCCGCCCCCTTGGCCGCGCACAGCACCACCAGCAGTTGCAGCAGGAAGCGGGCGAGCGGCGACGAAAGCGGGCCGTGGTGCGCGGCGCCTGCAGCGGCCGCAGGCGTGGCCGGCGCGGCGGAGAGCAGCTCCGAAGGGACCTGCGGAAGGGACAGCCCGTGGCGCGACATCGCCACCGCCGCCACGAGCGGAATCACGACCAGCAACAGATAACGCCAGGGAAGCTTGGGCTGCATGCGGTGCGGTTGGGGCATGTCCTTGAAGCGGTCCGATGGCGGTTCGACGGACTATAGCGGGAGTCGGGGCCGGCTTGATCGGGGCAGCGCGGCGGCGACGACGGGACGGTCGGGGCAGGGCATCGTCATCGCGGCGAGGGCGGTTCCTTCAGCTGTCGCCGCGGATCTCTTCCACCCTTGCCGCCAGCTTCTTCGGCGCAAGCACGCAGTAACTGGCCACCACGTGCCGCTCCACGTCGTCCCACTCGGTGCGTGCATCCAGCACCATGCCGGCGATGTCGGGCCACCAGCGCGGCAGGAAGTACGGCGCGCGGGACAGGCGGGCGATCTGCGCCGCAGGCCGGGCCGTTCGGAACGTCAGCACGCACAGCGGGCCGTCCGACGCGGCGGCTTTGGCGTAAGCCGGCGGCCAGCCATCGGCGATCATCACCACGTGCGCGAAGTTCTTGTGCGAGACGCACCAGCGCGTGCCGGTCCAGGCCGCTTCTTCCGTTGCCTCGGGGAGGTCCAGGCAGATCGCCCGCAACCGCTCGACCAGCGCTTTCGGTGGAGGCGGATGCGACGTCATGCGCCCGTGTGCCCTGTGCCTGCCGGCAGCCTACTACCGTGCAGAACGAACATCGATTTAACGGCCCCGCCCGTGGCGGGGCCCTATGCTTCGGCCTCCTCCCGAGGAACCCCGTGCCATGGCCAGCGATCCGCTCCCGACGAGCCAGTTCCAGTCCGCCGTGTTCGACGAATACCTCGACAACGCACGCGCCCATGCCGGGCAGTACCTGCGCCGCCTGCCCGACCGGCATGTCGGTGCACGCGCCGGTCGCGACGAACTGCTCGGCGCACTGCGCATCGCGTTGCCGAAGCAGGGTGACGAAGGCGGCGACGTGATCGACCTGCTGGCCGGGCAGGCCGAACGCGGCGCGGTCGCCTGCAACTCGCCGCGCTACTTCGGCTTCGTGGTGGGCGGCGCGTATCCGGTGGCGCTCGCGGCCGACTGGATGGTGTCGACCTGGGACCAGAACGCCGGCATCTACGCGATCTCGCCCCTGGTGTCGGTGCTGGAGGAAGTGGCCGGCCAGTGGCTGCTGGACCTGTTCGACCTGCCACGCGAAAGCGGCGTCGGCTTCGTCACCGGTTGCCAGATGGCGAACTTCACCTGCCTGGCCGCCGCGCGCCACCACATGCTGCGCCGCGTCGGATGGGACGTCGAAGCCGACGGCCTGCAGGGTGCGCCGCGGCTGCACGTCGTCGCGTCGCAGGAGTCGCACGTCACCATCGATGTCGCGCTGCGCTACCTGGGCCTGGGCACGCGTTCGGTGCATCGCGTGGAAACCGACGCGCAGGGACGCATGAACGTGGACCGCCTGCGCAAGGTGGTCGCCTCGATCGAAGGGCCGATGATCGTCTGCGCGCAGGCCGGCAACGTGAACACCGGCGCGTTCGATCCGCTGCGCGAGGTCGCCGAGGTCGTGCGCGAGCGTGGCGCCTGGCTGCACGTGGACAGCGCGTTCGGCCTGTGGGCACGCGCCAGCGAATCGTTGCGCGGACTCGCCGACGGCATCGACCTGGCCGATTCCTGGGCCACCGACGCGCACAAATGGCTCAACGTGCCCTACGACTGCGGCGTGGCGATCGTGCGTCATGCGCACGACCAGCGCGAGGCGATGACCTCGGCCGCCGCGTATCTCATCCAGACGCGCGGCGCCGAACGCGACGCGGTGGATTGGGTGCCCGAGTTCTCGCGACGCGCACGTGGCGTGCCGGTGTACGCGACGCTGCGCGCGCTGGGCAGCGGCGGCGTGCAGGACCTGATCGACGGCAGTTGCGCCCGGGCGCGGGAGATGGCCGATTCACTGCGCCAGCTCGAAGGCGTGACCGTGCTCAACGATGTCGTGCTGAACCAGGTGCTGGTGCGTTTCGGCGACGACGATGAACTCACCCGCGCCGTGATCGACGGCGTGCAACGCGACGGCACGTGCTGGCTGGGCGGCACGAACTGGCAAGGCAAGTGCGCCATGCGCATTTCGGTATCGAACTGGGCGACCAGTGAGGACGACGCACAGCGCAGCGTGGCGGCGATCGCGCGGGTGTTCCACGCGCTGGCTGCGAACGCGACGGCGGGGGCGGTCTGACGAGTGTCCGCGACGGTCGCGCGCCGCGCGGCCGTTCGCCCGCGTCACTCCACGCGCGCGACGTGCAGGTTCAACTCGCGCACCAGCTCCGCCAGGCCGACCGGTTTGCGGCAGCGCGGGATATCGCCGTAGATCGCCGGCAATGCGCTGTCGTCGTAACCGGTGAGGAAGAGGATGCGCACGTTGCGGTCGCGCAGCGCCTCCACCACGGCGAAGGAGGTTTCGTCCCCCAGGTTCACGTCCAGCAGCGCGCCGTCGAGCGTCGGCGCCTGCGCGATGCCGCGCAGTGCGCCCTGCACGTCGGGGTAGGGGCCGACGATCGTCGCGCCTTCCAGTTCGAGCGCTTCCTGCAGGCCCGAGGCGAGGAGATAGTCGTCCTCCACCAGCAGCAGGCAGAGGCCGCGGAGACCAGCGTCGCGCATGGGTGCTCTCCTCGGACGTCCCGGCATTGTTGGCTTCGAAAAGTTAACGCGGCGAGACGGACGCGCGTTCACGCAGTGCCCACGGTACCTGAGTGGAATGTGGGTGCGAGCCCGCCCGGAGCCTTGCCGTGACCGTCCATCCTGTTGCGGCGACGACGCGTGGAGCGGAAGCCTCGGGGTTCCTGGGCATCGCGCTGGCCGACCGCGCCGACCGGGTGCGCGCGGCATGCGTGGCGGGCGTGCTCCTGCTGGCCTTCGCCGCCACGGCGCCCTTCGCCGGGATGGAACTGCCGGCCGTGCCGACCTTCGTGCCGGCCTACGACGCCGCGGTGATGGTGCTGGCCTCGATCGCGGCACTGATGCTGCACGCGCAGTACCGCGACCTGCACGAGCGCGGTTTCCTGTGGCTGGCATGCGGGTACCTCTACAGCGCGCTGTTCGCGCTGCTGCATGGGTTGAGCTTTCCAGACGCGTTCGTCAGCGGCAGCCTGTTCGGCGGGGCGCAGACCACCGCGTGGCTGTGGATCTTCTGGCATGGCGTGACGCCGCTGTTCGTCATCGCCTATGCGCTGGGCGGCAACGCGCGCCGGCCGAGCGCGTGGCCGCTGCATCGCGTGGCGTATCCGGCGGTCGTGGTTTCGGTCGTGCTGGTGGCGCTGGTTCTGGTGAACATCGACTCCCGGCTGCCGCGGCTGCTGGTGAGCACGCAGTACCGCACGGTCATCACGCGCGGGATCGGCACCACGGTGTGGACGGTGCACCTGGCGGCGATCGCGCTGCTGATATGGCGCACGCGCCTGCGACGGCTGCTGGACCTGTGGCTGTGCGTGACGCTGCTGGCGGCGGTGATCGAACTGGCGCTCAGCGGGATGATGATCAGCGCCCGCTACCAGCTGGGCTTCTACATCGGCCGCGTGTACGGGCTCGTCGGTGCACTGGTGATGCTCGGGCTGCTGCTGCGCCACGCGCTGCTGCTGCAGGCGCGGCTGGTGCGCGCGGCCTCGGCGCTGCACGACAGCGAACGCCGCTACCGCGACCTGTTCGACAGCATGGGCGAGGCGTTCTACATCGGCGAGGCGGTCACCGACGGCGAGGGGCGCATCGTCGACCTGCAGTTCCTGCAGGAAAACCCCATGGCCCGGCGCTACATCGGGCGCGATATCGCCGGACGCCGGCTGTCGGACGTGGTGCCGGACTTCGACCGGGAGTGGCTCGACATCGTCCAGCAGGTGATCCGCACCGGCAAGGAGCGCTCGCTGGAGCGCCCGTCGCCGCGCGTGCAGCGCTACTTCCGCTATCGCGTGTTCCGGCTGAAGGGGCGGCACAAGCAGGTCGGCATCCTGTTCCAGGACATCAAGCCGCGCCGCGATGCCGAACTGGCGCTGCGCGACAGCGAGGAGCGCTTCCGCCAGTTCGGCCAGGCCGCCTCCAGCGTGCTGTGGATCCGCAACGCCGACACGCTGGAAATGGAATACGTCAGCCCCGCGTTCGAAACCATCTGCGGCCGGCGCTGCGAGGAGATCGTCGGCAGCGATTTCGAGGCATGGCTGGCGATGGTGCACCCGGACGATCGCGACGCCGTGCGTCGGGCGATGCGTCGCGTGCAGCAGGGAGAACGCGTGGAACAGGAGTACCGCATCGTGCACGGCGAGACGGGCGCGGAGCTGTGGCTGCTGGGCACCGAGTTCCCCATGCGCGACGACGATTGCCGGATCATCCGCATCGGCGGCATCGCGCAGGACGCCACGCTGCTGAAGAAGGCCCAGTTCCGCCTCAGCGAGAGCGAGGAGCGCCTGCGCAGTGCGATCGAGGTCGGACGCCTGGCGACGTGGGACTGGAACATGACCACGGGGGAGGTGGCCTGGTCGGACGAGCACTACCGCATCGAAGGCTACCTGCCGGGCGAAGTGGTGCCCAGTTACGAGGCGTGGATCGCCCGCGTTCATCCCGAGGATCGCGACGCCGCCGAAGCCGCGGTGCGTCAGTCGATGCTGACGGGCGGGGAGTACGCGCGGGAAGTGCGGTTCCTGCACCCCGACGGCGGCGTGCACTGGGCCAATGCCCGGGGCCGCTTCTTCTACGACGCCGCCGGCCGGCCGGTGCGCATGGTCGGATCGATGATCGACACCACCCTGCGACGCGAGTTCGAGGACGCCCAGCGCGTACTGGTGGCCGAACTGCAGCACCGCACGCGCAACCTGATCGCCGTGGTGCGTGCGATCTCCGACCGGACCTTGCGCGAATGCGGCGACATGACCCAGTTCGCCACCGTGTTCAGCGAACGCCTGGGCGCGCTGGCGCGCGTGCAGGGCCTGCTGTCGCGCCTGAAGGAAGGCCAGCGCGTGACGTTCGATGAACTGCTGCGCATGGAGCTGGCCGCGCACCTGGACGCGCAGGACGGGACGCGGTTCGAGCTGTCCGGGCCGGACGGCGTGACGCTGCGGTCCTCCAGCGTGCAGCCGCTGGCGCTGGCGATCCACGAGTTGATCACCAACGCGGTCAAGTACGGCGCACTGCGCGATCCCGCCGGCTGCCTGCGCATCGGCTGGCGCGTGGAACACGAGGAAGGACGGCCGTGGCTCCACGTCGACTGGCGCGAGACGGGCGTAGTGCGCCAGATCGCCGCCGACATGCCCCCCAGCGGCGGCGCGGGACGCGAGTTGATCGAACGCGCGCTGCCGTACCAGTTCGGCGCGCGCACCACGTACGAGCTGACCGACGGCGGCGTCCATTGCACGATCGCGATGCCGATCTCGCGCCGTGAAACATCGTCACCGTTCGGTCATGACTTGCGGTTATGAAGCCATGAGACGAACCTTGCTCCGGTGAGCGCGCGCGCAATGGTTGCTTCGCTGCGGCTTAACCTTCCTGCCCTGATGCTGTTTGCCCGAACCGACCGGTTTCTTCCCCCATGACCACCCGCAAGCTGCCGACTCCTCCCCAGGTGCCGGACGCAACGTCGTCCCGTCCCCGTGTGCCGCGTGTCGTCCGCCTGCCCCGGCGGGAGGACGCGCGCACACCCACGCGCGCCGATCGCGCCGAACACCAGATGCGGCTGCGCCGGCTGAGCGCCGGCCAAGCCTGAACGTCCCGTTCCGATGCGGCGCACCTGGCGTGCTAGGATCGCCGCAGAAGGGGAGTAGCTCCATCGTGCTGTCGCCGTCATTACGGGCCGTCCCGCAAGGGGATCGTCCCCGGTGCAGCAGCAGGCCAGCGCGCCTGTGAGCAAGACCTTCGCCGCAAGTCACGGCGAAGGTGCGTCCGGATCAACCCCATTGATGGCCATGCAGTAACGGGCCATCGATCCGTCGGATGCGTTTCGCGCGTGGGCTGCGGCTCCCGCCCACCGAACCGACCCTCCGATGGACATCTTCCTAAATCCCGAAATCTGGATCGCCCTGGCCACGTTGACGGCGCTCGAGCTCGTGCTCGGCATCGACAACATCATCTTCATCTCCATCCTCGCCGGAAAACTCCCGCCGCATCAGCGCGACAAGGCACGCAAGCTCGGCATCGCGCTCGCCGCGATCACGCGCCTGGGACTGCTGTTGACCATCGCGTGGCTGGTCGGCCTGACCAAGCCGCTGTTCACGGTGCTGGGCAACGAGTTCTCGTGGCGCGACCTGATCCTCATCGGCGGCGGCCTGTTCCTGATCGCCAAGGCCACGCACGAAATCCACCAGAAGCTGGAGGGCGCCAGCGAAACGGTTTCGACCGGCAAGGCGGTCGGTGCGACGTTCGGCAGCGTGATCGCCCAGATCATGGTGCTGGACATTGTCTTCTCGCTGGACTCGATCATCACCGCCGTGGGCATGGTGGACGAGCGCTGGGTGATGGTCGCCGCGATCCTGATCTCCATCGTCTTCATGCTGGCCTTCGCCAAGCCCATCGGCGATTTCGTCGAGCGCCACCCGACGGTGAAGATCCTCGCGCTGAGCTTCCTGATCATGATCGGCCTGGTGCTCATCGTCGATGGCTTCGGCCAGCACATCGGCAAGGGCTACATCTACACGGCGATGGCCTTCTCGGTGTTCGTCGAGATGATCAACCTGTGGATCCGCAAGCGCGAAGCGGCCAAGACCGAGCCG
>Ga0209676_1001019_pt1 | contig 32598 bp, 26 predicted proteins | sample AraplaCvi_mLB_r2_FD_184282 | JGI IMG/M metagenome (GOLD analysis project Ga0209676, IMG submission 184282) | Arabidopsis root microbial communities from North Carolina, USA - plate scrape MF_Cvi_mLB_r2 (SPAdes) (version 2) | ecosystem: Host-associated > Plants > Roots > Endosphere | place: USA... | reverse complement strand
ATCGCCAGAAAGATCAGATCGGACATCGCCGACGCCTCCGACTTGTTGGAGACGGGACAAGGCTCCCGAACCGCGTAAGGCCGCCATTCGGGTTCGGGCCCGGCGCATAAGGAAACCATAAGGACGTCGCGGCCGCCTTACGCCCGCCTTACGTCTCCGCCGCCGTTCCGCATGGCGCGCTTACGGCCTGCGGGTGTGGGCTGGACTCCTCTTCCCAAGGGAGCCTCCCATGACCCGCAACCACCTCCTCATCCACTCCGCCCGCCCGCGTCCCCCGGGACAACGCAGCGTCTGGCGCATGACCTTGGACCTGATCGGCGTCGCCTTCGGCGCGGCCCCGCAAGGCTCGGAGCGCCGGCGATGATGAGAAGCTACGAAGGCCCCGCGCCCGCCGCGCAGTCGCGATCCCGATGCTACCACGTCATCCGCTCGCCCCAGGGCTGGCGGGTCGAGATCAACGGTTGCGTTACCCGCGCCCTGCCCGACCGCAGGGCCGCCGACCGCCTGGCCCGCGCGCTACAGCGCGAACGCGACGGCCTGACCCACCGGCGAGGGCCGATCCAATGAGCGGCCACGTCATCCCCATCCAGATTCGGTTCAGCTCCGGCCTGTGGCGTCTCAGCTCCGCCGACGGCCGCCTGAGCGGCGCCTTCACCGACCTGAAATCCGCCCGCCGCTGGGCGGTCGAGGCGGTGGAGCTGCACCCGGACTACGCGTTGCCGGCCCAAGCCGCCTGACGCCCTGCCCCGCCATGTCCGGGAAGTCTTTATTGTACAACAATCGGAACATACCGTCCGACAAATTACTTGCTCCTCCGATCACTGCGAAATAGGAATGTCGGGTGCGGAGTTGATAAGCTCTCGGCGAACCGCAGCGAGTCCGTGTGAGGTACGTCTTTGCCAGCCCCCCGAAAAACATCGACCCGGCCTGACGCGGCCGCCGCCCCGACCGCCGAGGATCTGGCCCAGATCCTGCGTATCCGGATCCAGAAGAGCGAGCTCGCGCCCGGCGAGTGGCTGCGCGAGATCAAGCTCTGCGAAGAGTTCGGGGTCGGACGCTCCATCGTCCGCCGCGCCCTGCGCGCGCTCGCCGACGACGGCCTGATCGAGATCGAGGAGAACCGGGGCGCCCGCGTTTCCTCCACCACGGTCGAGGAGGTCTTCGACCTCTATGAGGTGCGCGCCGCCCTGTACGGCCTCGCCGCCCGCTTCGCCTGCCTGCGCGGCTCGGACGCCGTGATCCGCGCCATCCTGGTCAAGATCGACCGCCTGCTCAGCGACGCCGAGAACGGCGTCCCGGCCGAGCAGATCATAGAGGTCAGCGAGTCGATCTTCAGCGACATGAGCGCCTGCGCCAGCGCCGACGCCCAGCGCATGATCGAGATGGTCCGCCGCAAGACGCGCTTCCACTTCTCCTATGTCGCCCTGGCCATCAACGGAAAGCCGCCCGGCCCCTACGAGCACTGGCGCAAGGTGCGCGCGGCCCTGATCGAGCGGGACGCGGAAAAGGCCAGCCAGTCGGCGCGGGACATCCTTTACTACATGCAGGGCGAGGTCGCCCGGATCATGCTGTCCCGGGGCCCGCGGCTGATCGCCGACGCCCCGCCGGTCCAACCACCGCCAGCGCCCAAACGCCCCGCCAAACGGAGATGATGATGAAGAAGCACGCGTTGGCCCATGGGGCCGCCGTGGCGATGCTCGCCGTCCTGGCCGCCGCCCCGGCGGCGTGCGCCGCTCCGGCTCCCGCCGTGGCCCAGGCCGCGCCCGCGCAATCGGCCGAGATGACCGACCTGCTCACCTATGTGCGCAATCACAACTCGACCGGCTTCATCATCATCCAGGACGGCCGCGTGCTGGTCGACGAGACCTGGGCCGCGCCGTCCGACGACCGCCTGTTCTCCAACTTCGTCTACGGCAACGCCGCCGACGGCGCCCTGCTCGAGGACGTCGCGTCCCAGCAGAAGAGCTTCGTCGCCATCCTGGTCGCCATCGCCATCGACAAGGGCCTGCTGGACATCCAGCAGCCGGTGTCGACCTACCTCGGCCAGGGCTGGTCCCGCGCCACGCCCGAGCAGGAAGCCGCGATCAAGGTCATCGACGTCCTGAATATGAGCTCGGGGCTGGACGAGCGCTTCGGCTACGTCGCGCCGTCGGGAACGACCTTCTTCTACAACACCCCGGTCTACGCCCTCACCAAGCGCATCGTGTCGGCGGCTGCGCATCAGCCGCTGGAGACCCTGACCCACGACTGGCTGACGGCCCCGACGGGCATGGCGGATACGGCCTGGCGCCGTCGCCCCGCCGCCCTGGCCTCGGTCGGCAATGACACCGGTCTGGTCACCACCCCGCACGACGTCGCCCGCTTCGGCCTGATGATCCTGCATGGCGGCGTCGCCGAGGACGGCACGCGCGTCGTCTCCGAGGCGCAGCTGCAGGCGCTATTCACCCGCGCGCCCACCAATCCGGCCTACGGCCGTCTGTGGTGGCTGAACAGCGGCGAGTACGTGATGCGGCCCCAGGCCGGACGCACCGATGGCCAGCTGATTCCCGCCGCACCGGTCGATCTGGTCGGCGCCTTGGGCGCGTTCGAGCGCCGCCTCTACGTCGTGCCCAGCCGCAAGCTGGTCGTGGTCCGCACCGGCGCCGCGACCAACGCGACGGACTTCGATCAGCAGCTGTGGCTCCGCCTGATCAAGGTGATCGACTGACCCCCGGCGCGGCCGCCCTGCCGGCCGCTCCCTCTCCTCCTCTTCCAAACGCAGGACCGCGCCCGTGATTGACGGCAGCATGCAGAGCTTTCCCTTGACGCTGGACAAGATCGTCGACCACGCGGCGAAATGGCATCCCGACGCCGAGGTCGTGACCGCGCGCGAGGGCGCCGACAACGCCCGCGTCACCTATGCCGATCTGCGCGACCGCGCGCTGAAGGTGTCGGGCCTCCTGGCGAGCCTGGGCGTCGTCGCCGGTCAGCGCGTCGCCACCCTGGCCTGGAACACCCAGGCGCATGTGGAGTCCTGGTACGCCATCATGGGCATGGGCGCGGTCTGCCACACGCTCAACCCGCGCCTCACCGCCATCCAGCTGGCCTGGATGCTGGATCAATCGGGCGCCCGCATCCTGATCGTCAGCGCCGACCTGCTGAAGCTCGCGCTGCAGGTGGCCGATCACGCCGCCGGGCTGGAGCGGATCTTCGTCATCGATGGTCCGACGACCGAAACCCACGCTCGCGCCGCCGTCCAGACGCTGGAGCCGCTGATCGAGACGGCCTCCGCCGACGTGACCTGGGGCGCCTTCGACGAGACCGCGCCGTCCGGCCTGTGCTTCACCTCCGGCTCCACCGGCGCGCCCAAGGGCGTGACCTACACCCACCGCTCCAGCTTCCTGCACACGCTCAAACTGCTTCAGGCCGATGTGCTCGGCGCACGGGCGACCGACGTGGTCCTGCCCATCGTGCCCCTGTTCCACGCCAGCGCCTGGGGCCTGCCCTTCGCCCTGCCGGCGGCGGGCTCGAAGATGGTCCTGCCCGGCCGCCACACCGACGGCGCCAGCCTGGCCCGTCTGATCGCCTCGGAAGGCGTGACGGTCGCGGTCGGGGTGCCCACGGTCTTCCTGGGCCTGTGCGAATACCTCGATGCCAGTGGGACGAAGTTGCCGTCGCTGGAGCGGATCATCCTGGGCGGCGCGGCCACGCCCCCGGCCCTGATGGACCGCATCGAACGCCAACTGGGCGTGGTCGTCCAGAACAGCTGGGGCATGACCGAGCTATCGCCCGTCGGCGTGTTCGGCGTGCTCAGCGACCCGGACCGTCAGGCGGCGGTCTCGGGCAAGCCCGCCATCGGCGTCGACCTGATGGTCGCCGACGAGACCGGCGCCCCCCTGCCGAACCAGCGCGAGCAGGAAGGCCGCCTGCATGTGCGCGGCGCGGCCGTCATCGACCGCTATTTCGGCCAGACCGAGTCTGTCATCGACGCCGACGGCTGGTTCGACACCGGCGATCTGGCGCGCATCACCCGCAAGGGCGAACTGGTCATCACCGGCCGCTCCAAGGACCTGATCAAGTCGGGCGGCGAGTGGATCAATCCGGCCGAGATCGAGGCCCTGGTCTGCGAACTGCCCCAGGTCTCCCTGGCCGCCGTCATCGGCCGCGCCGACGCCAAATGGAGCGAGCGCCCCATGCTGCTGGTCGAGCTGCGCGACGGGCAGGAGATCACGGATCAGGCGCTGCTGGACGCCCTGCGAGGCCGCATCGCCTCGTGGTGGATCCCGGACACCATCGTGCGCCTGCCGGCCATGCCGCTGGCCTCGACCGGCAAGATCGACAAGATCAGCCTGCGCGCGACCTACAGCAACGCCTGACGCGAAGGCTCAGGCGGCGGCATCCTCCACCCAGTCCTTGCGCAGCGGCTTGATCGCCAGCAGCGCCAGCAGGGCCGAGATCAGGTAGGCGCCGACCAGCACGACGGCCGAATAGCGCAGCGCCTCGGCGCCGAACCGCGGCGTCAGGGCGTCGCTCAAGCCGCCCAGAACCCACGACCCGCCGCCGATCCCGATCAGGTTGTTGATCAGCAGGAACGAGGCCGAGGCGGTCGCGCGCATGTGCGACGGCACCAGATGCTGGACGGCGGTCATCAGCGGACCGACGAACACCAGCGTCAGCGCATTCGGGATCAACAGCAGCAGCCAGGCCGTCACCGGCGACGGCGACAGGAAGCCCGCCACGAACAGCGGCGCGTTGATCAGCCAGGCGACCATGGACACCTTGGCGTAGGCGCCGCGATCCGTCTTGCCCAGCCTGTCCGCCAGCACCCCGCCCAGCAACGTCCCGGTCACCCCACCGAACAGCAGCAGCGAGCCGAAGAAGTAGGACGTCGTCGTCAGGTCGAAGCCGAAGGTCTGGATCGCGATCGACGGCGTCCAGAAGGCCAGGCCGTAGCCGGCGAGACTGCTCATGGCCGAGGCGAAGGCCAGCAGCCAGAAGCTGGGCTTGCGCACCAGAATGGCGAACACGGCGCTGACCGGCGCACGGCCGGCCGGGGCCTCCACACGCGGCGGCTCCTTGACCACCAGCCGGAAGACCGGGGCGATGAGAATGCCCGCCAGCCCGACCGCGACGAAGGCCATGCGCCAATCGACCGCCTTGGCGATCGCGGCGCCCAGCACCACGCCCGCGGCCAGGCCGACCGGAATGCCCAGGGCATAGACGGACATGGCGCGAGCGCGCTTCTCGGGCGGAAAATACTGCGAGATCAAGGCATAGCTCGGGGCCACGCCGCCCGCCTCGCCCACCCCGACGCCGACCCGGAACGCGAACAGCTGCCAGAAGCCGGTGGCCATTCCGCACAGGGCGGTGAAGGCGCTCCACACGGTCAGCGACGCCGTGATGACCCAGGTTCGGCTCGTCCGGTCGGCCAGGAAGGCCAGCGGGATCGCCAGCGTCGAGTACAGGGCCGCGAAGGCGATGCCGCCTAGCGCGCCGAGCTGGGTGTTGCTCAGCCCGAGATCGGCCTTGATGGCCGGCGCGAGGATGCCGAGGATCTGCCGGTCGATGAAGTTGAACGTGTAGACGATCAGCAGCATGGCCAGCACCAGCCGGGCATAGCCGGGGCGATAGGTCGGCGTGGACGGAACGGCGCTCATGCGGTCTCCTCACGGTCGGAAGGGGCGGTCGGGTCTTGCGCGGCCTTGGCGGCGAGGAAGGCGGGCCGGGCCGAAAGCCGGTCCCAATAGGCCGCGATCTCGGGGCTGAATTTGTGGTCCAGGTTGATGTCGCGCGCGAACAGCAGGGCGTAGCCGACGCTGATGTCGGCCATGGTGAAACGTCCGGCGCACAGCCATTCCCGGCCGTCCGCCAGCGCCCGGGTCAGGTGCCGCAGCCGCGACAGGAACCACTGGGCGTAGTCGTCGGCCGCCTGTTTCACCCGGCGCTCTTGCGGCTCCAGCCGGGTGTAGCGAAGCACGATGGTCTGCGGGAAGGTGAAGGTCGCCTCCCCCCGGTGCAGCCAGTCCAGCCACAGGCCGTAGTCCGCCTCCTCCACTCCCACGGCCAGGGGCGAAGGGCCATAGCGGGTGGCCAGATACTGCGGGATCGCGGCGGACTCGGTCATCCGCACGTCGCCGTCGATCATCAGGGGAATGGTGCCCAGCGGGTTCTGCTGAAGATACTCCGGCTCCAGCACGCGCGGCGGAAACGGCAGCAGATGCAGCCGGTACGGCAGCCCCATCTCCTCCAGCGCCCACAGGGCTCGGAACGAGCGGGCGTCCACGCAGTGATAGAGTTCGATCAACGCCCGCGCCTCCCGTCCAGCGGCCGCATTCTGACGGCGGCTCGCCCCATATTCATCCGCCGATCACGGTTGGATGTCAAAATTCTTGTACGACAATTATCCGGCCGTGGTGGTACATAAAATCGCGGCCTTGAGCTTCGCCGCGCGGGTTTTATTGAAACAGACCGTCCGCATCCAGGACGGCGGCGAGGAAAGAGCAATGCAGATCAAGGCGCCCGGCAACCACGGCTTCGACGCCGCCCGGCTGAACCGCATCGATGCGTTCGTGAAGGAGCGCTATCTCGACACCGGCAAGCTGCCCCACGCCCAGATCCTCATCAGCCGCGACAACGAGATCGTCCACTTCTCCAGCCAGGGCGCCGCGCGCGAAGGCTCGGCCAAACAGATCGACGAAGGCTCGCTGTTCCGCATCGCCAGCATGACCAAGCCGATCACCTCGATCGCCTTCATGATGCTGGTCGAGGAGGGCAAGGTCGCGGTCGACACCCCGGTCCACGACATCCTGCCCGAGTTCAAGGGCATCGGCGTCTACAACGGCGGCGGCGGCGGCGTGCCCTTCGCCACCAAACCCACGGTCGAGCCCATGCGCATGCTCGACCTGCTGCGCCACACCTCCGGCCTGACCTACGGCTTCCAGTATCGCGGCAACATCGACGCCGTGTATCGCGACACGAAGTCGAACGCGGGCCCGGTCGAGAACTGGTACGGCGACGCCACCCTCGACACCTTCATCGCCGACCTGGCCAGGACCCCGCTGGAGTTCTCGCCGGGCGAGGCCTGGAACTATTCGGTCTCCACCGACGTCCTCGGCGCCGTCGTCGAGCGCGTGTCCGGCATGCCGCTGGACCGCTTCTTCGCCGAGAAGATCTTCACCCCGCTGAAGATGCACGACACCGGCTTCGTGGTCCCGGCGAACAAGGCCGACCGCCTGACCGACTGCTACGTCTTCGCGGGGCCGGCGGGCCGGGTCATGTACGACCGCGGCGAAAACAGCATGTGGCTCAAGACGCCCAATCTGCTCTCGGGCGGCGGCGGCCTGGTCTCGACCGCGCTCGACTATCACCGCTTCTGCCTGATGCTGGCCAACGGCGGCGAGCTGGACGGCGCGCGCATCGTCGGCCGCAAGACCATCGAGCTGATGACCATGAACCACCTGCCCGGCAAGTCGGACCTGTCCAGCCTGTCGCGCTCGCTGTTCAGCGAGACCCAGAACGGCGGCGTCGGCTTCGGCCTGGGCTTCGCGGTCACCCAGGACGTGGCCAAGGCCATGATCCCGGGCTCGCCGGGCGAGTATTACTGGGGCGGCATGTTCACCACCGCCTTCTTCGTCGATCCGATCGAGAAGCTGCACATGGTCTTCATGACCCAGCTCAGCCCGTCGCTCCTCTATCCGATCCGGCGCGAGCTGAAGACGCTGATCTATTCGGCCCTGACCTGAGCCCAAAACAAGATCGCCGCCCTCGCTGGAAGCGGGGGCGGCGACAAGTCTATCAGGGTCTGTGAACTACCAGCGGTAGGTGGCCGAGAAGCCGAACGTCCGCGGGCGGCTGTAGCGGTTGGCCAGCGGGATATCGACCTGCTGCAGACGCAGCACCGGCACGACCTCGTTGGACAGGTTCTTCACGAACAGCGCGAGCTCCATGCGGCGGAAATTCACCCCCGTCCGCAGGTCGATGTTGTCGATGTCGCTCAGCGGGATGAAGGGCGTCGCCAGGGTCACCGTGTCCTGACCGCCGCCCCGCGCGCCGTTGTAGGCGACATTCAGGAAGCCGCTCAGGCCGGGCACGATCTGACGGCGGTAGTTCATGTTCGCCGACATGGTCCAGTCCGGCGTCTGCGCCACCGGGCTGCCTTGCACCGGCAGGCCGGCGATGCCCGTCGGCACCTCGACGAACTCGGCGTTCTGGTTCGCGGCGTTCAGGCTCAGGGCCAGTCGGCCGCCGGCCACCTCATAGATGGCGTCCAGCTGGGCCTCGATGCCCTCCACCTCGACGGTGCCGCCGTTCAGGTTGAACAGCGAGCCCGCCTGACCGCAGACGTTGGCCACGGTGCAGCCGTCCGAGACGCTGGCGATCGCGTCGGTCGTCCGGGACATATAGGCTGACACGCGCAGGAAGACGTTGTCGCCGATCTCGGACTTCAGCCCGACCTCGTAGCTGGTCGTCTCTTCGTTGTCGTAGGTCGGACGCAGCGGGTTCGGCGCGACGGCCACCACCGTCCCGTTGTTCACCCCGCCCGCCCGGTAGCCGGTGCCGGTCCGGATATAGGCCAGGGTCGACTCGTCGAAGCGATAGCTGATCGAGGCGGCGTAGCTGAGGTTGTTCTGCTCGAACTCATAGGTCGACGGCGTGCCGATCGGCGTCGTCGTATAGAGGCGGAAGTCGCTCTGGCTGGCCGTCTTGTTGTCCGACGAATAGCGCAGCTCGCCGCTCAGCGAGAAGTTGCCGACATCGTACTTCAGCGAGCCGTAGATCGCGGCCGAGCGGTACTCCGACGGCACGATCCGGCGGCTGCCGAACTGCAGCGGGAAGACCACCGGGCAGTTGGCGGCCGTGGGCGTGAGGCGGTAGCAGATCGGCTGCGTCGGCGTGCCGCCGCAGATGCCCACGTTGGCCGTGGTCATCAGGCAGGGGCTGGTCCGCGCGTCACGGGTGTAGTCGTCGTCCTGCATCAGGCCTTCGACGCCGGCCAGCCATTGCAGGTCGCCGCCCATGGCGTCGCCGGCCAGGTGCAGGTCCTGGTAGAAGGTCTTGTCGGTCACGTCGGTGGTCGTCCCGCCCAGCGGGTACAGGCCGATCTGGCCCTGCGACTGGAACCGCGCCTGGGTCGCCAGATCGATGGCGGCGGCGAAATTCTGGACCGAGTGGTACTGCATGTACATCGAGGTCGAGGTCAGCGTCGCCCAGCCGAAGTCGTAGTTGGCGATCAGCATCGCCCGCTCGACGGTCTGGTGCAGGTCGTTCGCCACATCGGACGGCACATCATAGCGCGGGCCGGTGTAGCCCAGCGGCAGGGTCGCCAGACGGCCCGGCGGCACCACCCACTGGTTCACGAAGGTCGGCAGGTTCATGTCCTGCGCGTCCAGCATCAGGTTCACGTCCCACGGCCCGGCGGCGTAGCGGATCTGGCCGCGCACGATGTAGCCGTCGGTGTGGTCGTAATACTCGTTGCGGTTCGGATTGTAGTAGATGCCGCCGCCCTGACCGGTCACCTGGGCGCCGAAGCGCACCGCGATCGAGTCCGTCAGCTGCTGGTTCACCACGCCTTCCAGCCGCACCTGCTGCAGGTCGTCGGTATAGGTGGCGGACAGGCGGCCGCCGTCGCGGAACTGCGGCTGGGCCAGCACGATGTTCACGCTGCCGTATTCCGAGTTGCGGCCGTACAGCGCGCCCTGCGGGCCTTCCAGAACCTCGATCCGCGCCAGGTCGAAATAGTCCAGGCGCTTGAAGTTGCGGCCGCCCAGGGTGCTGGACCCCGCATAGGCGCCGTTGACGAACAGGCCCACGGCGGAGTCGGCGCTGGTCGCGCGCTGGGTCCCCGACCCGCGCACCGACACCTCGGCCAGGTTCTCGGCCTGCACCCCGTTGAAGCGCACGCCCGGCACGGTGGCCAGCAGGTCGCCGACGCCCTCGATCGGGCTCTTGGCCTCAAGCTGTTCCCCCGACAGAGCAGTGATCGTGGACGGCACGTCGCGGACGGCCTCCTCACGACGGCGGGCGGTGACCACGACGTCGCCGAGCTGGGTGCCCGGCTCCTGCGCGGCGTCCGCGGCCGGACGCGCCGGCTCCACGGTCTGGGCCGACACGACCCCGGGGACCATCGCTGCGATGAGCGCGGCGGATGAGCACGCGAGCAGACGGATCATGCTGAATTCCTCCTCCCAATGTTTTTTGTACCGACGTTTTTTCGTGTCGGCTGACGATGACCATCCTCCCGCCTCGGCGGCTTGTCAATATTGTACGACAATCCGCGTTTTATTGCGTTACCTTGTGCCGTTTCGGCTTTGTCAGGGACAGACGATGGCTGCCCGGGCACAGCAGATAACTTCATTGTCCGACAATTCAACCGCCAGTGTCGTACAACACCTTGACAGGGGAGGATGGCTGGCTGACGCTTCCCGCCTGGGCGTCATCAAGAACGCCATGGGAGAGCGAATGTCAGAACCGGCAGCGACCGCGCAAAGGTCGGGCCTGAAGGTCGCGATCATGGCTTCGGCCAGCGCCGCGGTCGAATGGTACGACTTCTTCATCTACGGGACGGCTGCGGCGCTGATCTTCCCGCACCTGTTCTTCCCCGCCGACCTGCCGCCCTTCGTGGCGCAGATCGCCTCCTTCAGCACCTTCGCGGTCGGCTTCGTCGCGCGGCCGCTGGGCGGGATGCTGTTCGGACATTTCGGCGACATCCACGGACGCAAGCGCGCCCTGGTCGTCGCCATGGTGGTGATGGGCCTGTCCACCACCCTGATCGGCCTGCTGCCCGGCTATGCGACCCTCGGCGTCGCCGCCCCCCTGCTGCTGGTCGCCCTGCGCTTCGTTCAGGGCCTGGCCGTCGGCGGCCAGTGGGGCGGCGCGGCGCTGCTGGCCATCGAAAGCGCCCCCGAGAACCGGCGCGGCCTCTACGGCAGCTTCGTCCAGATCGGCGTCCCGCTCGGCGTCGTTCTCGCCAACTCCGTCTTCCTGGCAGTCAGCGCGCTCAGCAGCGACGCCGCCTTCCTGTCCTGGGGCTGGCGCATCGGCTTTGTCCTCAGCGTGGCGCTGATCTTCATCGCCATGGCCGTCCACGTCAGCATCGCCGAGCCAGAGGCGGAAGCGCCCGCCGAGACGGCCCCATGGCCCGCCAAGCGCCGCTCGCCCCTCGCCGAGGCCGCGCGCGGGCACTGGCGCGAGATCCTGCTGGCGGGCGGCGCCTTCGTGGCCAACAACACCTGCTTCTACATCGCCATCACCTATGCCGTGGCCTACGGCACGACCACCGTCGGCATAGACCGCAATGTGCTGCTGTTCTCGGTCATGGCGGGCAGCCTCGTCATGGTCCCCGTCCTGATCGCCTGCGGAGCGCTTTCCGACCGCTTCGGGCGGCGCGGCATCTTCCTGATCGGCGCCCTGATGTCCGGCGTATGGGCCTTCGCGGTCTTCCCGCTGATCGAGCTGGCCACCCCGCCCGCCGTCCTGATCGCCATCACGGTCCAACTGCTCTTCATCAGCTTCATGTACGGCCCGCAGGCGGCCCTGTTCGCCGAACTCTTCCCCAAGTCGGTGCGCTACTCCGGCGCCTCACTCGGCTACCAGATCGGCTCGGTCGTCGGCGGCGGCTTCGCCCCCATCATCGCTACCGCCCTGTTCGCCCGCTACCAGGCCAGCCTGCCGATTTCGGTCTATCTTCTGGTGATGTGCGCGCTTTCCTTCTTCAGTGTGGTCCTGCTCGGCCGCATGCAGCGTGGGTGCCCGGCGCCGGATCAACGAGAGGCCACGACATGATCGACGCCAACCGTCGAACCTTCCTCGGTGCCGGCGCGCTCCTGCCCGTAGGAGCCGCGACCATGACCCACCTGCCCTCTCTTCCGGAGACCATCGAGGCGGACCTGCTCCGCTATGCCCGCTTCGGCTCCAAACGGGCGGGCGGCGCGGGCGACACGGCGTGTGGCGAATGGCTGGCGGGCGAGCTTCAGACGGCGGGCTATGCCATCCAGCGCCAGACCTTCCAGGTCCCCTATTTCGAAGAGACCCGCGCCGAGCTGACCAGCAACGGCGTCACGGCCCCGGTCTACCCCCAGCCCATCGTCATCCCCACCGGCCCGGACGGCGTCTCCGGCCCCCTCGTCCGCATCGACGCCGCCGGCCGCTTCATCGGCTCGCTCGAGGGCGCCGTCGCCCTGGTCGACCTGCCCCACGCCCGCTGGTCCTCCATGCTGGCCCGCCCCGTCCGCGCGCCCATCGAGGCCGCCTTCGCCGCCGGGGCCAAGGCCGTCGTCGCCATCACCAACGGCCCCACCGGCAAGGTCATCGCGCTCAACGCCGACGGCCGCGAGCCGATGTTCAGCGGCCCCGTCGCCCTGCTGGCGCCTGAGGCCGCGGGTTCCTTCCTGGCCGGCGCGTTCGAGCGCCGCGAGGCGACCCTGGTCCTCGACGGACAGGGCGGTCGCCGCCCGGCCTTCAACTTCGTTGGACGACTGGACCGGGGCAAGGGCCGCTGGCTGGCCATCTCCACCCCGCGCTCCGGCTGGTTCGGCTGCGCCGCCGAGCGCGGACCGGGCGTCGCCGTCTGGCTCCACCTCGCCCGCCGGGCCGCCGCCCTCCTTCCCGACCACGACCTGGCCTTCATCTGCAACACCGGGCACGAGTACGAATATCTCGGCGCGGCCGAGGCGATGAAGGAGATCGCCCCGCCGGTCGAGGCCACCCGCTTCTGGCTGCACCTCGGCGCCAATGTCGCCGCCGGCGACTGGCGCGAACTGCCCGGCGCCGCCACGCCCCTGCCCAATGTCGACGCCCAGCGCGTCCTGGCCATCAGCCCCGAGCTCCTGCCCCTGGCCCGCACCGTCTTCGCCGGCCAGCTCGGCTACGAGGCGCCGGTGTCCAGCGCCGTCCTGGCGGCGGGCGAGCTGGAGGAGGTCATCCGCGCCGGCTACGCCCCTGCGGCGGGCGTCTTCGGCATCCACCGCTTCCACCATGTGGCCGAGGACGACGAGCGCTGCCTGCACGTCCCCGCCACCGTCGCGGCCGCCCAAGGCTTCCGCCGTCTGCTGGAAAGCGTGGCGAGCGGAACGGTCTGAACGAAGGGCCATCCTCCGTCTTCCCCTGCCCCGCCTTCCTGCCTAGGTTCTGCCCTTCCATGTGGGCGGAGGATTCTGGCATGCGGCATCTCGGACTGATGGCGGTCACCGCGGCGGCCCTGACGCTCTCCGGCTGCGCCACCGCGCAGGAGGCCCCGCCGCCCCCGCCGACGCCCTATGACGCCGTCGATCCCTTCATCGGCACGGCGGGCAAGGGTCACACCTTCCCCGGCGCCGTCGCCCCGTTCGGCATGGTCCAGCTCAGCCCGGACACCGACTTCCGCCCCTTCCGCCAGTCCTATGACTGGGCCGCCGGCTACCGCTACGACGACCCGACCATCCTCGGCTTCTCGCACACCCATTTCTCGGGCACCGGCCACTCCGACCTCGGCGACGTCCTCATCACCCCGATCTCGGGCGAGGTGCGCTGGGACGCGGGCGATCCGGCGACGCCCAACTCCGGCTACCGCTCCCGCTACAACAAGGCCTCCGAGGTCGCCGAGCCCGGCTACTACGCCGTCAGCCTGACCGACTCCGGCGTCCGCGCCGAGCTGACCGCCGGCGTCCGCGTCGGCCTGCACCGCTACAGCTTCCCGCGCTCGGCCCCGGCCCGCATCCTGCTCGACTTCCGCCCGTCCATCTACGACTACCCGGGCAAGGTGCTGTGGTCGCGCATCCGGGTGCATCCGGACGGCACCGTCACCGGCTTCCGCGAGACGCGCGGCTGGGCCCCGGGCCGCCAGCTCTATTTCGCCATGCGCTTCTCCAAACCCCTGGTCGGCTACCAGCTCCAGGACCGCGAGACCGACGCCCCCTACCGCGGCTTCCGCCAGCCGGGCCGGACCATGGACGACCGCGCCCAGGTTCAGGGCCGCCAGCTCGAGGCCGCCTTCGACTTCGGCTCCATCGCCGGGCCGCTGCTGGTCCAGGTCGCCGTCTCCTCGGTCGATGAGGCCGGCGCCATCCGCAATCTGGAGTCCGAAGGCGGGACCTTCGACTTCGACGGGGTGCGTGAGCACAGCCGCGCCGCCTGGACCGAGGCCCTGGGCGCCGTCGACATCGACGCGCCCGAGGAGATGCGCACCAGCCTCTACACCGCCCTCTACCACGCCCTGATCGCCCCCTCGGTCCACGGCGACGCCGATGGTCGCTGGCGGGGGCCGGACAACGCCGTCCATCAGGCCGACTTCACCGTCCACTCGACCTTTAGCCTGTGGGACACCTTCCGCGCCGAGCACCCGCTGCTGACCCTGGTCCAGCCCGACAGCCGCAACGCCGACATGATCAACTCCCTGATCGCGGCCCAGCAGGTCAGCCCATACGGCATCCTGCCGGTCTGGTCGTTCGCGGGTCAGGAGACCTGGACCATGATCGGCTACCACGCCGTCCCGGTCATCGCCGACGCCTACCTCAAGGGCGTTCAGGGCATCGACGGCGAGGCGGCGCTACAGGCCATGACCGCCAGCGCCACCTACCGTCCCTACGGCGGGCTGGGCGACTACATGGACCTGGGCTACGTCCCCATCGACCGCGAGCCCGAGGCCGCGTCCAAGACCGTCGAATACGCCTATGACGATTGGACCATCGCCCGCATGGCCGAGCGTCTGGGCCGCCGCGACGTCCAGGCCGCCTTCGACCGCCGCGCCGCCAACTGGCGCAACACCTTCGACCCGGAGACCGGCTTCGTCCGCGCCCGCTTGGCCGACGGCAGCTTCCGCACGCCCTTCGACCCGACCGCCATCAACTACGGTTCTGACTACACCGAGGGCAACGCCTGGCAGTATTCGTGGTTCGTGCCCCAGGACATGGCCGCCCTGATCACCGCCCTGGGCGGGGACGAGGCCGCGGTCGCCAAGCTCGACGCCATGTTCGACCACGACAACACCGGGCTCGACTACTCCCACGCCGAGGACATCGCCGGCCTGATCGGCCAGTACATCCACGGCAACGAGCCCAGCCACCACTCGGCCTACGCCTATGTCTTCGCCGGCGCCCCGTGGAAGACCCAGGCCCGGCTGAAGCAGATCATGGACACCCAGTACCACCCCGGCCCCGCCGGTCTGGCGGGCAATGACGACGTCGGCCAGATGTCGGCCTGGCTGATGTTCACGGCCCTGGGCTTCTACCCCGTCACCCCGGCCTCGGGTCAGTACCTCATCGGCCGCCCCTTCGTGGAGCGCGCCGTCCTCAACCTGCCCAACGGCAATCACTTCGTCATCTCGACCGACGGTCTCTCGGACGAGAATATCTACGTCCAGTCCGTCACCCTGAACGGCCGCCCGCTCGGCCGCACCTGGATCGGCCACGACGAGATCCAGGCGGGCGGCGAGCTCCACTTCGTCATGGGGACGGAGCCGAACCTGATGTGGGGGAGCACGGCGGCCGAGCGGCCGTATGCGATGAGCGGGTACGGGGGGTGAAGCCCGCGATGCGATTTCCTAATGCGGACGTGATGTTCGCACGGGATACCTTGGTCGCTATTATTCGCGGCATAGCCATCAAAAGAGGGATCGAAGCTTCCGATCCCAATCGCACCGCAACGTTCTGGCACGTCATAAATGGCGGGCTATTTCATACGGCTATCGTGGATTGGTGCGTGCTCTTTGGATCTCACAATCCCGACCATCAGCCGCTTCACTGGAAGAACATGTTCGATCCCGACACATTCCGTGCCGGGCTTCTTGACGCGTTGAAAATGTCCCGAGACGAATTCAACGCATATCGGGAGACGATCAAGGTCTACCGCGATGAGAATGCGGCCCACCGCGATCTTGACCCCAAGAGCGAAGTCTACCCAAACCTCGACGCCGCGCTTGAGTGCTGCTTCTTCTATTTCGATCAGCTTAGAGCGAGATTTGAAGAGTTCTATCCGGCGCGTGAAAATCCAGACTTGCGCTTAGAATATGCACGAAACTGCAAGGCCTTCGAACGCATCGCAAATGTGGCCGTGGAAGCCACAAGAGCTAGCAATCTTCTAGGCGGCTAGCCCCGCACAAACCCCCTCAGCACGCACGCCTCCGTGCTCAGCTGGAGCCGGTCCAGATCGATCCGCTTCGGCTCGGCGAACATGATGAAGTAGTACTTCATCTGCTCCGACCACCAGTAGCCGGGGCAGTTGTCGCCCTGCTCCATCGGCCGGGTCGTGATGTCCTTCAGCGCCGTGTAGCCGTAGGCCGCCTTCGAGGTCGCCTTCATGTTGCGATAGTGGATCGCCGTCAGGGCGCGGTAGCGGTCGTCGCGGTCGCCCAGCCACAGGTTCAGGCAGGCGTCGGCGAACTCGGGCCGCAATCCCGTCCCCTTCCCGCGCGGCGTGCGGGTGCGCACGTCGGTGGACTCCGGGATGATGACGTACTGTTCCTGCATCTCGGTATAGGTGGCCAGGAAGTCGTCGCCCGCCGCCTTCAGCCCCACCTGTCCCAGCAGGCCGGCCAGGTATCCGCCCAGCACCGTCTGCGAATAGGCCGTCGTCTCGGCGGTCTCATAGTCCACCATCGGGAACCACAGGCGGCCGTCGAAGCGCTTGCCCTGATGGGCGACCATCGCGCCCATGCACTCCTCGGCCCAGCGCTTCATGTCCTCGTCGCCGAACAGCTCCCAGCTGTCCCACAGATATTCGTAGAAGCTGTCCGCATAGACATCGATCGAGGCGTTGCGGCTGATGAACTGCCCCGTCTCGGCATGGATGTTGGCGGCCATCAGCCCCTTGTCGGAGCGCATATCCAACGCGTGCTTCATCGCCCGCTTGGCCGCCGCATAGTAGCGATCGTCGCCGGTCAGCTGGCCCAGCACGCCGAACTCGGTGGCGTAGGTGCCGATCTCGGCCAGATTGGTCTCCGGGTCGCGCACCGCCCCGGTCTTCAGGTTCACATAGCGGTACGGCAGGCCGTGGGGCGAGGCGTCGAACGCCTTCATCAGCCGGTCGGCCAAGTCCTTCGCCTTCTCCAGCAGCACCGGATCGCCGCACGCCAGGTGCGCCGACACCAGGCCGCCCACCAGGCGGATATTGGTCTCGAACACCTGCGAGAAGGCGTCGACGTCGAAGTTCAGGTTCGCCTTCACCCAGTCGACGCCGGCCTGGAACTCCTCGTCCAGCTCCATGATCCACAGGGTGTCCAGCGCCTCGACCAGCGACAGGCCCAGGTCATGCCCCTCGATGAAGAAGGACCGCGCCGTGCCCGAGACGGGATTGATCTCGTCCTTGCCCCACGCCTTGTCGACATAGTGGTCCCAAGCCCATTTGAACTCGGCCTTCACATCGGCGCCGAGCGCGGCCCAATCCTCCGACTGCGCGGCGGCCCGTGCGGGAAGGCCCGTCAGTCCGAGGGCGGCGAGACCGCCCGACAGGGCGAGGGCGTGGCGGCGAGTCAGTCGGTGCTGGATCATGCGGCACCCTATCGCGGCGGCGGCGCGCCGCAACCGTTCAGACGGCTTCGATCAGGCGGTTCCGGCCCGCTCGTCCATCGTCCGGCAGGCCAGGATGAAGGCCTCGGGCACCGGCACCGTCATCCGGGTCCCGTCCGGCGCCACGCAAACATAGGTCAGGCCCACGTCCGCCAGCAGCTCCTCCTCGCGGAACACGGCCACGCGCGGCTGGAACGAGGTCCGGCCGAACCGCTCGATCCGCGCCCCGATCCTCACCACATCGTCGAAATGAGCGGAGGCGCGGAAGTCCACCTTGGCCCCCGCCGCGAACATGTCGATGCCCAGCTGCGCCAGGCCCTCATGCCCCGGCAGGCCGATCGCCCGCATGTACTCGGTCATCGCCACGTCGGCGTAGACCAGGTAGTTCGGATTGAAGACCACCCCCTGCATGTCCACGTCGGCCCAGCGCACCCGCAGGGGCTCGAAGAAGGCGAAATCGGAGGGCACTGAGGCGGTCTCGAACGCTGACATACCGCCAAGCTATGCGGCGACGGTCGGCTTATGCAAGCAACCCTTAAGCGAAACTGGCCAGCCGCCGTTCGCCCACCATCCACGGCGGTTCGGGCATGGCCGCGCGGGCCTGCGCCTGCGCCCGGGTCCAGCGGTCGTGCAGGTCCTCGAAATAGGGATCGTCCTGCTCGATCCGCCGCACGTCGCCGCTGATCATGTCGCGGCGCAGGGTCAGCATATCGAACGGCGCGCCGACCCCGACATTGCTGCGCATCGTGGTCGAGAAGGAGATCAGCCCCAGCTTCACGGCCTCGGCCAGGGGCGTGTCCCGGCGCAGCCCGCTGACCAGGATCGGCTTGCCGTACTTGGCCTCGCCGATCTGCATGAAGGGCGTGTCCGGCCCGCACTCGATGAAATTGCCCTGGCTGTAGATCAGGAACAGCTGCATCGGCCCGCCGGCGATCTGGCCGCCCAGCAGCATGGTCGCCGAGGTGTTCAGGGCGTCGGCTTCCAGCGCCGGGGCGATCGACTGCCGCACGCTGCGCAGGGCGTGACCCAGCAGCTGGGCGCACCGGAACAGGCTCGGCGCCGTTTCCAGGGTCTCGGGCTCCTCGCCCACGTTCAGGTGTACGCCCTCGCGCACCATGGCCAGGGCCGTCTGCGTCACCGACAGATTGCCCGCCGTGGCGACGGCCAGCACGCGCTCGCCCGGCTGATCGACGACGTGCAGCTTGCGGTAGGAGGAGATGTTGTCCACGCCCGCGTTGGTCCGGGTGTCGGCGATCATCGCCAACCCCTCATCCACCAACAGGCCTACGCAGTAAGTCATTGGACGCGTCGTATCCCGCGAACGTCAAAATCCGGACGACCGTAACAGATTCCCGCGACGTTCGACCCCGTGGTCACGCCTGTTGTTGGCCCTGTTGCATGTCCGCATCATGCACGGTCAGCTTGACCGCCAGCCGCTCCCCGCCCCCGCCGTAGCTGGCCCCACGCACCGGGGCGGCGCCCAGATAGTCCAGGCCGGTGGCGATCCGCACATAGCGCTCGGTCGGGCAGATGCCATTGGCGGGGTCGAAGCCGACCCAGCCCAGCCCCTCGATCCAGGCCTCGGCCCAGGCGTGGGCGGCCTCCTGATCGGCCCGGTCCCGGCGCGCCAGATGGCCCGAGACATAGCGGGCGGGCACGCCCATGTGACGGGCGCAGGCGATGAAGACGTGGGCGTGGTCCTGACAGACCCCCCGGCCCAGGGCCAACACCTCGCTGGCCGTGTGGGTCGGCGTCGTCACCCCGACCTCGAACGCCACCGACCCATGGATCGCCGCCATCAGCCGGTGCATCCGGTCCAGCGGCGGATGGGCCTGGAACTCCGAGGCGAAGACCGAGATCAGCTTGTCCCGCTGGGTCAGCTCGGTGTCGCGCAGGAAGACCAGCGGCGACAGCCGCTCCTGATCCGGCGGAATGACCCCGGCGGTGTCGTTGGTCACCACCTCGCCGGTCACCCGGATGGTCAGGCTCTTGGTCGGCTGCTCGGTGTACAGGGCGTGCACGATGTTGCCGAACGCGTCCTCGGTCTTGCGCAGGCGCGCGTCGACGTCGGTCTCCACCTGCCAGTGGCGCACCGTCTGCGCCTCGCTGGATCGCGGGCTCAGACGCAGGGTCTGGATGATGAACCGTGCCGCCCGGTCATAGGCGTAGGTCGTGGCGTGGTCGATCCGGATGCGCAACGCTAGCTCAGATACTGTTCGGTGATGGCCTGCCCCAGTCGCCCGTTCTCGCTCAGGAACGACTGGATGTACTCGTGCAGGCCGGACTGGAAGATGGTCTCGATGCGCGAATTGTCGAACGCCCGCATCCGGTCCGCCGCGATCCGCTGTGCGGGTCCCCGCCGGCCGTAGTCGCTGGCCAGCTTCTCCAGATACCGCACGATCGAGGCCTGACAGCTGGCCAGCGAGCGCGGCATCTGCCGGTTCAGCACCAGCAGGTCGGCCACCAGCCACGGCTTCACACTGTCCCGATAGACCCAGCGGTAGGCGGTCAGGGCCGACACCTCGCGCAACAGGGTCGTCCACTGGAAGTAATCCAGCTGCCCGCCCACCCGTTCGCCCTCGGGCAGCAGCAGGTGGTATTTCACGTCCAGCAGGCGGGCGGTGTTGTCGGCCCGCTCGATCGCCGCGCCCAGGCGCAGGAAGTAGTAGCCGTCGTTGCGCAGCATGGTCCGCGACGCCGCGCCCTCGAACGACAGGGTCTGGGTCTTCACCCACTCCAGGAAGTGGCCGAAGTCGTCACGCCGCGTCGGCTGGCCCTGTTCGGACAGGCCGTTCCAGGCGCCGTTGATCGCCTCCCACAGTTCCACCGTCAGGGCCGTGCGCACCGAGCGCGCATTGGTCCGCGCCCGGGTCAGGCAGGCGGTGATCGACGAGGGGTTCTCGGGCGAGAAGGCCAGATATTCGCGCACCGACTTCTCGGTCGGCGCCCGGCCCAGAGCCTTGGGCGCGCCCGCCGAGGCCAGGGCGCTGGCCCACACCGTCTCGGCGTCTCCGTCCCCCCGCGTCGGGATGGCGGCCAACCGGATCGTGGCTTCCAGAATCCGGGCGAGGAAGTCCGCCCGCTCGATATAGCGGCCCGTCCAGTACAGGCTGTCTGCGGTTCTCGAGAGCATTATTCCTCCCCCATCGGGGGAGGGGGACCATCCGAAGGATGGTGGAGGGGGCTGGTCAGTTCCATCTCAAACATCCAGCACCCAGGTGTCCTTTGTCCCGCCGCCCTGGCTGGAGTTCACCACCAGCGAGCCCGGCTTCAGCGCCACGCGGGTCAGGCCGCCGGGCGCCACCTTCACCCCGTCGGGGCTCGACAGCACGAAGGGCCGCAGGTCCACGTGCCGCCCGTGCAGCTCGCCCTTGTCCAGCGTCGGCGCGGTCGACAGGGCCAGCGTCGGCTGGGCGATGAAGTCGTCCGGGTCGTTGATCAGCTTCTTGCGGAAGCTCTCGATCTCCGCCTTCGTCGAGGCCGGTCCCACCAGCATGCCGTAGCCGCCGGACCCGCCCACCTCCTTGACCACCAGGTCGCCCAGGTTGGCCAGCACGTGCTTCAGCGCCTCGGGCTCGCGGCAGCGCCAGGTCGGCACATTGTTCAGGATCGGCTCCTCGCCGGTGAAGAAGCGGATGATCTCCGGCATGTAGGTGTAGACCGCCTTGTCGTCGGCCACGCCGGTGCCGACCGCATTGGCCAGGGTCACCGTCCCCGCCTCATAGGCGGTCATCAGCCCCGGCACGCCCAGGGTCGAGTCCGGGCGGAAGGTCAGCGGATCCAGATAGGCGTCGTCGATCCGGCGGTAGACCACGTCCACCTGCTGGCGCCCCTGCGTGGTGCGCATGAACACCTTGCCGTCGTCCACGAACAGGTCGCGGCCCTCGACCAGCTCCACCCCCAGCTTGTCGGCCAGGAAGCTGTGCTCATAGTAGGCCGAGTTGAACGGCCCGGGCGTCAGCACCACGATGGTCGGATCGCTCCCCGCCGCCTCGGGCGCGCAGGCGCGCAGACTGGCCAGCAGCATGTCCGCATAGGTCTCGACCGGCCGCACCGGATAGTCGGCGAACAGGTCGGGGAACAACCGCATCATCATCTCGCGGTTCTCCAGCATGTAGGAGACCCCCGACGGCGTGCGGCAATTGTCCTCCAGCACGTAGAAGCCGTCCTCGCCGGTGCGCACGAGGTCGACGCCTGCGATCTGCACCCAGATGTCGCGCGGCGGCCGTCGCCCCTGCATCTCGGGCGCGTACTGCGGATTGGTCAGGATCAGCTCGGCCGGCACCACCCCCGCCTTCAGGCACTCCTGCGCGCCGTAGACGTCGGACAGGAAGGCGTTGATGGCCGAGACGCGCTGGATCAGCCCCTTCTCCAGCCCGGCCCACTCGGTCGCCCCGATGATCCGGGGCACCACGTCGAAGGGGATCAGCCGCTCGCTGGAATCGGCGTCGCCGTACACCGCGAAGGTGACCCCCATCCGCCGGAAGAAGAGCTCCGCCTGACGCGACCGCGCCTGAAGCAGCCCCTCGGGGGCGTCCTCAAGCCAGCGCGCCAGACCGCGATAGCTCTCGCGAACCCCGCCTCCGTCACCGGACATTTCGTCGAAGGCCATGCCGCTCCCACCGCATTGAAGATGCAGCGTGACCCGACAAGCGACGCTGGCGCAACAGGAATGATGCGCTGCGGCAAAGGTTCAGACGTGAACGTCGCTTTCTAGCTGCCGACATTCCAGTTGAAGCCGCCGCCCGGCGCGATCTGCATTCGCCGGCGCGTGTCGCCGTATCCGACGATACCGGCCGCTGCGTCCCAGCAACCGGCCGAGACGGTGAAGTCGTAGCTTCCGCCGCGCGGGATCGCCATGCCCGACGGCAGGCGGTTCAGCCCGTAGGTCGAGGCGTTGCAGTCCGAGATCAACACCACATTGATCGCGCCGTGGCTGACGTTGGTGACGCGGATCGTGCCCGTCGGCTCACCCGGCCGGATCAGGTCGCCGCCGGTGATCAGCGAGGCGCAGCCGCTGGTGGCCACGAGGGCCGCGACGGCGGCGATGCGAAGCATAGTTTTCATGGGTGTCTCCCTCCAGTCCCGAGGCATGACAAACCATCGTTATGTCTTCGGCGGCACTGACGGGTCCTGACAAGCCGTCCACGGAGCGAAGGTCATCGGCGCGACGCGTCAGCTTCATGTCGCGGTCGTCGCACCGTCGCTTCGGCGGCATACAGCCCCGCTAGGTCGGTCTCCTCACTCCCGGGGGCTGCCATGATTCACCGCGTTCAACGTTCGTCCATCCTGCTCGGCGCCAGCGCCCTGGGCGTCGTCTGGGCCCTGGCCGGGACCGCCTCGGCTCAGCAGGCCGAACCCGCCACCCAGCTGGACGAGGTCATCGTCACCGCCCAGCTGCGCGAACAGAGCGCCGTCGAGGTGCCCTTCGCCCTGACCGCCTACAACGGCGAGCGCATGGACCAGCTCGGCGTCCAGGACTTCGAGGAGCTGTCGGCCTTCACCCCCGGCTTCCTGGTCCAGAACCAGTCGCCCAACAACCCGGGCTTCGTGATGCGCGGCATCACCTCGGACTCGGGCGAAGCCACCACCGAACCCCGCGTCTCGGTCTTCCAGGACGGCGTCTCCATCTCCAAGTCACGCGGCTCCTATGTCGAGCTGTTCGACATCGAGCGCGTCGAGATCGCCCGCGGCCCGCAGTCGACCCTCTACGGCCGCGGCGCCCTGATCGGCGCGGTCAACGTCATCCAGAACAAGGCCGAGCCGGGCCAGTTCGACGCCGCCGGCCGCTTCGCCATCGGTGATCTGAACTACCGCATGGGCGAGCTGATGGTGAACCTGCCGGTCGGCGAGGACGCCGCCATCCGCTTCGCCACCCGCCTCAAGACCCGCGACGGCTACGTCGAGAACCTGCTCGGCGGCGAGGACTACAACGGCTTCAACACCCAGGCCTTCCGCCTCTCGGGCGCCTTCCAGCCCACCGACGGCTTCCGCTTCGACCTGATCGCCAACTACCAGAGCGACGACGCCCCCGGCACCTCGTTCAAGTCGCTGGCCTATGCGCCGCAGGACCCGAACACCGGCGTCGTCCTCGGCTCGGCCGAGCCGTGGGAGGGCGCGGCCCTGACCCCGAACACCAACATCGACGGCGGCAAGGCCCTCGGTCTGGACCGCGAGGTCTGGGGCCTGACCGGCATCGCCCGCCTGGATCTGTCGGACAGCCTGACCCTGACCTCGACCAGCGCCTACCGCAGCTTCGACTCCTACGAAGCCTTCGACGCCGACGGCCTCTCCCTGCCCCTGCTCAGCGCCGTCGAGGACGCCCAGGGCGAGCAGTGGAGCCAGGAGTTCCGCCTGAACTGGGACAACGGCGGCGCCTTCTCCGGCTTCGTCGGCGCCGGCTACTTCAAGGAAGAGGGTTCGCAGCGCACCCCGACCGAGTTCAACGAGCGCATCGCCCTGGCCCAGCTGGCCGGCCTGCTGGACGGCGCCCCCGGCGTCACCGGCCCCAACTTCCTGCCGTTGGCCTTCTACTCCAGCCCGGCCCTGCTGGACCCGATCCTGGCCGGCTTCGGCCTGCCGGCGCCGGTCATTCCCGGCATCCGCAACAACCTCAAGGCCTCGCACATCGAGACGGCGACCAACACCAGCGAGCTGGAGTCGATCGACCTGTTCGCCGACCTGACCTGGCGCCCGACCGACCGTCTGGAGTTCGCCGCCGGCGTGCGCTGGACCCAGGACGACAAGACCTCGGGTTTCTCCTCGGCGGTGCTGAACGGCCGTTCGGTCCTCGGCGGCCTGCTGTGCGTCCAGCAGTTGCAGGGCCAGATCGCCGACCTGATCGCCATCGGCACCCCGGCCGCCCTGGCCCAGGCCGCCCAGCTGGGCGCCTACGCCAACGGCCTGGTGGTCCAGCTGGCCACCCCCGGCGCCGCCACCGCTCCGGTGACCCCGGCCTTCCCCCCCTTCGGCCTGACCTTCCAGCCGACCGCAAACAACGGCGACATGATCACCCAGGACCTGGAGGACGACGGCTTCACCTGGCGCGTCACCGGTCGCTACGACCTGGGCAATGAGTCAAGCCTGTACGCCAACTACGCCCGCGGTCGTCGCCCGGCCGTCCTGGCCGCCGGCTCGCCCTCGGTGCCTTTCGGCGCCCCGGACTTCACCTTCGTCGATGCGGAAGAGGTCGACAGCTACGAGGTCGGCGCCAAGACCACCGGCCTGATGGACGGCCGCCTGCACCTGGACGGCTCGGTCTACCTCTACGACTACTCGAACTTCCAGACGACCATCCAGGTCGGCACCCAGTTCATCACCACCAACGCCGGCGAGGCCAAGTCCTACGGCTTCGAAGGCCAGGCCTTCTTCAGCCCGACCGACGCCCTGGACCTCTTCGCCACCTACGCCTTCAACCACTCGCGGTTCGAGGCCGGCATCTACGACGGCAACAAGTTCCGCCTGTCGCCCGACCACCGTGCCTCGGTCGGCCTGATCTGGCGCATGCCGGTCGCCGGCGGCGAGTTCTCGGTCATGCCGACCTGGAGCTGGCAGTCCGAGATGTTCTTCGACGACAACAACGACCGCACCGACCTGCAGACCGGCAACTTCGTGCCCGACACCGTCGTCGACGAGGTCCAGGAAAGCTACGGCCTGCTGAACCTGCGCGTCCGCTACATCAGCGACCAAGGGAACTGGTCCATCGAGGCCTTCGCCGACAACCTGCTGGACGAAGAGTTCATCAAGGACGCGGGCAACACCGGCGACGGCCTGGGCCTGCCCACCTTCATCGCCGGCGAGCCTCGCACCGTCGGCGTCGTCTTCGGCGTCCAATACTAGGGCCCGGCGCATGTCCCTTCACCGTCGCGGCCTTCTGGGCCTCATCGGCGCCGGCGCGGCGGGCGCCAGCCTGCCCGCCGCCGCCCAATCCGCTCAGCCGGCCGCCTTCGTGCACGGGGTCGCCTCCGGCGATCCCCGCGCCGACGGGGCGGTGATCTGGACCCGCGTCACCCCGTCCGATCCGTCGGCCCGCGCCATCCGCGTCGATTGGTCGGTCTGGCGCGAGGGCGACGCCTCGGCCGCCGTCGCGGGCGGCACGGTCGAGACCGGCCCCGAGCGCGACTTCACCGTGAAGATCCCCGTCACGGGCCTCCAGCCCGGCGTCGAATACCGCTACGCCTTCTCCTCGGGGGAGGTCCGCTCGGACCAGGGCCGCGTCCGCACCCTGCCCGTCGGCGCCAACCCCGAGACCGTCCTGGCCGTCGTCTCGTGCCAGCTCTATCCGGGCGGCCTGTTCAACGCATACGACGCCATCGCCAAGCTCGACCGCCTCGACGCCGTCGTCCACCTGGGCGACTACATCTACGAATACGGGGCCGAGGCCGACGACTACGGCATGGACCACGGCGTGGCTCTGAACCGCGCGCCCGTCCCGGCGCACGAGATCGTCACCCTGGCCGACTACCGCCAGCGTCACGCCCAGTACAAGTCGGACCCGGACCTTCAGGCCGCCCACGCCCGCGCCGCCTTCATCTGCGTCTGGGACGACCACGAGGTCGCCAATGATGCGTGGGCCACCGGCGCCGAGAACCACACGCCCGCGACCGAAGGCGACTTCGGTCTGCGCAAAGCCGCGGCGCTCAAGGCCTATTTCGAGTGGATGCCGATCCGCGAGCCGGAAGGCGGCCTGACCGAGGACGCCATCTACCGCAGCTTCAACTTCGGCGACCTGGCCAGCCTGCTGATGGTCGAGACCCGCCTGCTGGCCCGCGACCAGCAACTGACCTACGCCGCCGACATGCCGATGATCGCCGCTGGCCCCGACGTCGCCGCCTTCGAGGCCAAACGCAACGACCCCGCCCGCGACCTCCTCGGCGACAGCCAGCGCGACTGGATCCGCGACACCCTCGCCGCCTCAAAGGCCGCCGGCCGTCCGTGGCAGTTGCTGGGCAACCAGGTCGTCATGGCCCGCGTCCAGGGTCCGGACATCTCCAAGCTGGCCTCGCGCCTTGAGATCATGGCCCTGATGGCCCGCCTCAAGCCCGAGGTCCGCGCCCAGGTCCAGCAGGCCCAGCAGCTGTTCAGCCTCGGCGTCCCCTTCAACCTCGACAGCTGGGACGGCTACCCCGCCGGCCGCGAACGCCTCTACGCCGCCTTCGCCGACGCCGGCGTCGAGCCCATCGTCCTGGCCGGCGACAGCCACGCCTTCTGGGTCAATGAGCTCAAGGACGCCTCGGGCCGCCGCGCCGCCGTCGAGTTCGGAACCAGCTCCATCTCCAGCCCCTCCCCCGGCGACCACGTCCCCGGCGTCCCCCTCGGCGCGGCCCTCAACGCCGCCAACCCCGAGGTCGTCCTCTGCGACCAGTCCGCCAAGGGCTACGTCCTGCTGACCCTGACGCCGGAACAGGCCAAGGCGGAACTGCGCACCGTCTCCACCATCGTCGCCAAGCCCTACCGCTCAGCCACGCTGAAGACCTTCACGGTTGCGAAGACGGCGACGGGGCTGGGACCGCTCGTAGAAGCCTGACCCTCTCCCACTGGGAGAGGGAGACCGCGCACGAGGGCGCAGCCGTCGTCCTCGCGCGGTCGGGTGAGGGTCGGCTGGCGGAAGCGGCGAAGCCGCCCCTCAACCGTAGCCCCTCACCCTTTCGCGCAAGAACGCTCGTTTCACTCGCGTGCGCTCAAGCCCTCTCCCGCCGGGAGAGGGTTACGGCTCGCGCGGCCCGGCGTTCTTCACATAGGTGTCCAGCCAGCGGGTCATCTCCCACAGCGTATGCCCGACCGATTCCCGCGCCCGATACCCGTGGGCTTCCAGCGGCAGCACGACATAGCGCACCGTCGCCCCCTGCCCCTTCAGCGCGGCGTAGAACCGTTCCGACTGGATCGGGAAGGTGCCCGAGTTGTCGTCGGCCTCGCCGTGGATCAGCAGGATCGGCTCGTTGATCTTGTCGGCATAAGCGAAGGGCGACATGGCATTGTAGGTCTCGGGCGCCTCCCAGTAGGTCCGCTGCTCGGACTGGAAGCCGAACGGAGTCAGGGTGCGGTTATAGGCGCCCGAGCGCGCGATGCCGGTGCGGAACAGGTCGGTGTGGGCCAGCAGGTTGGCGGTCATGAAGGCGCCGTAGCTGTGGCCGCCGACGGCGATCTTGTCCCGGTCCGCCACGCCCAGCGCCACCACCGCGTCGACCGCCGCCTGGGCGTCCGCCGTCAGCTGCTCGATATAGGTGTCGTTCGGCTCGGCCCCGTCCTTGCCGATGATCGGGAAGGACGGATCGTCCAGCACCGCATAGCCCTGGGTCAGCAGGAACAGATGGCTGATCCCGCCCGGTCGGGTGAAGCGGTTGGCGGTGTCCACCACCTGTCCGGCCACCGCGGCGTCGGTGAACTCGGCCGGATAGGCCCACATCACCAGCGGCAGCGGACCGTCACGGTCCTTGTCGTAGCCGGCGGGCAGATACAGCGTCCCCGACAACTGCACCCCGTCGGCGCGGGCGTAGGTGATCGTTTGACGCGTCACCCCGGCCAGCTGCGGCGCCGGGTCCGTGAAGTGGGTCAGCGGGGTCGGCGTCGCCCCGTCCAGGTCGCGGACATACAGGTTCGGCGGATCGTTCCGCGTCTCGCGCCGGGTCACCAGCCGCCGCGCGCCGTCATCCAGCACGCCGACAATGCTTTCGAACTCGCCGTTGGCCGAGGTCCACAGCCGCTCGCTCTGACCGGTGTTCAGATCCATCGCGGCCAGGAAGGGATACTCCCCCTCCCGCGTCGCGCCCGCGCCCGTCATCAGCAGACGGCCGTCTGCAGTGAAGCGCGCCACGTTGAAACCCTGGGCGTTCGGCTCGGTCAGGGGGAAGCCCGGATCGTCGTAGCGGGCCTGATAGTTCCGCTCCAACAGCACCCGGCCCGTCCCCGGATGCGAGGGATCGACCACATAGCGGGTCTCGTGGCGGGTGTTGAACCAGCGGCTGTTGACCAGGGCCGTGTCCGCATCGCCCCAGGTGATCCCGCCGTAGCGCTCGCCCAGGTCGATCAGGGTCGTCGGCTGGGCCGTGAACGGCGCCGCCAGAGTGAAGACCCGGTCGCGCACCTCGGCCGCCGTGCGGGGATCGCCGCCGTCCTGGGCCTCGACCCAGACCAGGGTCGACGGCGCGTCGGCGCGCCACTGCACCGAGCGCGGCCCCGGAGCCACGGCGTCGAACGGGGTCGGAATGTTGTCCCGCAGCGGCAGGTCGGACACCTGGTGCACCGTCCGCCCCTGCAGGTCGATCACCCGCGTCTCCGACGGGAACAGGTTGGCCGGGACCACATAGCTGTAGGGCCGCTTGACCGTCGTGGTCAGGACATAGCGCCCGTCCGGCGAGGTGTTGGCGCCCAGATAGACCGCCGGCTCGCCCAGGTTCCGCGCCCGGCCGTTCAGCGGCACATAGGTCAGCTGCGAGGTGAAATAGTAGTCGAACAGGGCTTCATCGCCCGGATTGCCCAGCAGGTCCTGATAGGTCCGCGCCGGGGCCACCCGGCCCATGCTCTCGGCCACGGTCGGGCCGGCGGGCGCCCGCGTCACGTCCGGCGCCGCGCCCCGGCCTTCCGGCGTCAGGCGCACCACCAGACCGGCGCTGTCCGGCGTCCAGTCCATGGCCGATCCCGCGGCCGCGTTCACCCGCGCCTCGGTCAGCTTGCGCGCCCGGCCCGAGGCCACGTCCACGACCCACAGCTCCAGCCCGGTCGGGGCGTCCATCAGCAGGGCCACCGACTTGCCGTCCGGCGACCACGACGGCGAGACGAAGCGGGCGTTGGCCGGCAGTTGCACCGCCCGCGCCTCCCCGCCCGCCACCGGCTGGAAATTCAGCCCCGTCAGCCAGGTCGTGCGGCTGTTGGCCTGACCGTTGTTGCGCGGATTGATGCGATAGCCGCCCAGACGCAGCATGGGCTCGGCCAGCTCGGCGATCGGCGGCAGGTTCGAGCGGTCGTACAGCGCCAGCGTCGTCCCGTCGGGGCTCAGGCTCGCGCTCGGCGTCGGCTTGGTGTCCAGGATTTCGGCAATGGGCGCGGGCGGCTGCTGGTAGGCCAGCGATTCCTGCGCCAGGGCCGGACCCGCGAAGGCGGCCAGCAGGACAAAGGCGGGCAGAGCCCGGCCGAGCAGACGATGACGCATGATCACTCCCCAACAGCGCCCGACCGTCGGGCGGCGCACGCTAGGGGTCGTCTCAGGGCGCGGTCAAGGTTGATGGACAGCGACACTCACGCAACGCCGACCACACGGGGAATGACATCAGCCTAGGAAGTCTGGGAAAGGCCGGGCGTCGACGGATCAGCCCCTTCCGTCGCCTCATCCAAGCGGCGGCGACGGTCGATGTAGATATAGATCGTCCCGTCTTCCCGCTGGATCGGCGTATTGCCTCGTTGCGCGGCCTCGGCGAGGAACGCTCTGTCAATCGCGTTGCTGACTTGCCGAGCCAGATCCGCGCCGACCTTGGAGTCCTCGACGCCCTTCATTAGGATCGCCAGGGCGATCAGCTTGAATGCGCTTAGAGCGGCGGCCGAAACCTTCACTGATCCCAGCGAGTAAATTACGTTCGAGCAGAGCGGCACGATCAGCGCGGGCTCTCCCGTCTCCGCGATCTGATTGGTAGGCGACCGGATATGGAGGTAGCCGTCCCCTCCAATCGTCAGCACCGACCAGCTATGCCCTCGCCATGCCCAGACGGCGTCGTGCAGCACACCCTCGAACGGCGCCGCTGCCATGACCCGTGAAAAGGCGCCCAGCGAGATCGCCGCCAGTTCTCTTCGGCAAAACTCCAGGTCCTCGCCGCTGGTGATCGACCCATCAGCCAAATGCAGCGTGACCGAGTTGACCTCTCGGTCATGCTCCTTCTGTCCGTTGAGATCATCCAGCGTGACCTCCGGATGCACCGCAACACCAGCCAACCGCCGCAGGAAGGCGGGGATTTCCAGGTCTTCCTCGCCACCAAACGCCAGCCTAGCGGCTTCCTGCCGATTGGGAGCGCCAAGCCGCCGAGCGCCCTCGGCGATATGCTTTTCAACGGTGGCCTGGGACAGTCCGAGGGTCCGCGCGATCGCCTTGGTGTCTAGGCCTTGGCTGACAAGACGTAAGGCTTCCAGTTGGCGCGCTGTTAGTGGCTCGGCCATGTCGTCTCCCCCCGACCGCCCTTACCCGGCAACTAGAACGTGAGTCAAAGCGTCGACAACAGCGACCGCGCAACCATGGGGGCGACGGACTACGGCGTTTGCGCCGGCGCGGGCTCCTGTCCCACGAACCGCGCGTCCTTGGCCCGGAACCAGGCGTCGCGCAGGCCTTGCCTCGGCATGTCCACGCCCAGCAGGGCGAGTTGCCCCACCCAGGCCTCCGACACCCGCTCCACCGTCTCGGACACCCAGCTGGGCGCCTGCTGGTGTGACCAGTTCAGCGGCGAGACGGCATTGAAGACCAGCAGGAAGGCGGTGGCGACCAGCAGCGTCCGGCTGGTCCAGCGCCGGTCGCGCGCGGCCACGCCCTCGTCGTCCAGCGGCGGCGCCGGCGGAAAGGCGAACCGGCCCAAGGCCGTCAGCCGGTTCTCCCGCGTCGGCAGATCGTGCGCGTCGGCGGTCTCGATCCAGTCGCTGGGCGGATCCTCGGGCGGCGGCGGTAGGCTCTCGTACAGCGGCGGGAAGGGCGAGTCCGGCGCATGCGTCGGGAAGGGCTCCAGCGGAACCCCGCCCTCTCCGTTCTGATCCTTCTCGTCGGTCATCGCGGTCCCAACGCTCTAGAACTGGAAATAGATGAAGGGCGCCACGCCCTCGGGACGGACCGCCTCAACCAGCAGGATGGCGATCCCGATCAGCAGGCCCAGGGTGATCGACGGCGCCGTCTTCAACCGCTCGGCCACCCCCTCGATGGCGCGCGGCGGCAGCCAGTGCATCGCCAGTCCGCCCACGATCAGCGTCAGCAGCAGCGGCGTCAGCACCGTCACCGGCCCCATCCGCCCCAACCCCTCCAGCATGGCCATGGCCAGGCCGAAGGTCTCGGCCCGGAACAGGATCCAGCCCAGGCAGACGATGTGGAAGGTGATCAGCACGCCCAGCACGGTCGGCATCACCTTGCGGTCCCCGAACACCGCCCGGCCCAGCCGCTCGACCACCTGCACGCCCCCGTGCAGCGCGCCCCAGGCCAGGAAGGTCCACGCCGCCCCGTGCCACAGCCCGCCTAGCACCATGGTGATGAAGACGTTGATGCAGCTGGCGAACAGCCCCTTCCGCCCGCCCCCCAGCGGCACATACAGATAGTCGCGCAGCCAGCTGGACAGGCTGATGTGCCACCGCCGCCAGAAGCTCTGCATCGAGTTGGCGCGATACGGCTGGTCGAAGTTGCGCGGGAAGGAATAGCCCAGCAGGGCCGCGATCCCGATCGCCATGTCCGAATAGGCCGAGAAGTCGCAGTAGATCTGCACCGCATAGCCATAGACCGCCGCCGCGATGTCGATGGCCGAGTGCGCCGACGGATCGAAGAACACCGGATCAACCAGGTTCACCGACAGCTCGGACGCGATCACCGTCTTCTTGAACAGGCCCCAGCAGATCAGCAGCAGGCCATGCGTCGCCATCTCCCGCGTCAGCCGCGGCGCCCGCTCGAACTGGGGCAGCAGGTCCGATGCCCGCACGATGGGCCCCGCCACCAGGTGCGGGAAGAAGCTCATCAGCAGCATGACGTCCAGCAGGCTCTTGGCCGGCGGCGTCTTCCCGCGATGCACGTCCACGACGTAGCTGATGCCCTGGAAGGTGAAGAAGCTGATCCCCACCGGCAGCACGATCTGCAGTAGCGGCAGATCCCGCTCCCACCCGAACCGGGCCAGCAGGTCCCCCGCCTGTTCGACGAAGAAGCCGTAGTATTTGAAGAAGCCCAGGATCAGCAGATTGGCCGCGACGCCCAGCCCCACCAGCCAGGCGCGCTTCGCCTCCGGCCCGTCCCGCTCCATCCGCCGCGCGATCAAGGCCGCTATGGCCCAGTTGAGCACCGCCGACAGGATCAGCAGCCCAACGAAGCGCCAGTCCCACTGGGCGTAGAAGAACCAACTGGCCAGCAGCAGGAACAGTTTCCGCCGCCCGTTCTCGCGATCCAGCGACCAGGTGGTGAAATAGACGAACAGGAAGA
>Ga0209676_1001017_pt1 | contig 32725 bp, 36 predicted proteins | sample AraplaCvi_mLB_r2_FD_184282 | JGI IMG/M metagenome (GOLD analysis project Ga0209676, IMG submission 184282) | Arabidopsis root microbial communities from North Carolina, USA - plate scrape MF_Cvi_mLB_r2 (SPAdes) (version 2) | ecosystem: Host-associated > Plants > Roots > Endosphere | place: USA... | reverse complement strand
CCGACGGTCGAGGACGGGATCTCGGTCTCGCCCAGGCTTTCCAGCTGGCGGGTGATGCGGCTGACCAGCTGTTCGATCTGCTCGGGCTGGACCGGGCGCTTGCGCAGGGCGATGCCCAGCGAGCGTTCCAGCTTGTCCCGGTCGAAGGGCGTGCGGCGGCCGTTGCGCTTGAGGATGACCAGTTCGCGCAGCTGGACCCGCTCGAAGGTGGTGAAGCGCCCGTTGCACTGCGGGCAGGACCGGCGGCGGCGGATGGCCGCGCCGTCATCCGACGGGCGGCTATCCTTCACCTGGGTGTCCTGATTTCCGCAGAAGGGGCACTTCATCGGCGCTTATCCGTAGATCGGGAAGCGGTGCGTCAGCTCACGCACCTGGGCGGCGACGGCCGCGACCACGGCCGGATCAGCCTCGTCCCCGCCGTTCATCGAGGAGACGACGTCGGCGATCCAGTGGCCGATCTGCTGGAACTCGGCCTCGCCGAAGCCGCGCGTGGTGCCAGCCGGGGTGCCCAGGCGGACGCCCGAGGTGACGGTGAAGGGCGCGGTGTCGAACGGGACGCCGTTCTTGTTGCAGGTCATCAGGGCGGCTTCGAGCTGGTGCTCGGTGGCCTTGCCGGTGACGCCCTTGGGCCGCAGGTCGACCAGCATCAGGTGGCTGTCGGTGCCGCCCGAGACGATGGCCAGGCCGCGCTCGATCAGGACGGCGGACAGGGCCTGGGCGTTCTTCACCACCTGCTGGGCGTAGAGCTTGAACTCGGGCTTCAGCGCCTCACCGAAGGCCACGGCCTTGGCGGCGATGACGTGCTCCAGCGGGCCGCCCTGCAGGCCGGGGAAGACGGCCGAGTTGATCTTCTTGCCCAGGTCGGCGTCGCGCGACAGGATCATGCCGCCGCGCGGACCGCGCAGGGTCTTGTGGGTCGTGGTGGTGACGACGTCGGCATAGGGGACCGGGTCCGGATAGACGCCGCCGGCGATCAGGCCGGCGTAGTGGGCCATGTCCACCATCAGATAGGCGCCGACCGAGTCCGCGATCTCGCGGAAGCGCTTGAAGTCGATGTGGCGGCTGTAGGCCGAGGCGCCGGCCAGGATCAGCTTGGGCTTCTCGCGCTCGGCCATCTCGGCGACGTGGTCGTAGTCGATCAGATGGGTGTCCTCGGTCACCTTGTAGGTCACGGGACGGAACCACTTGCCCGACTGGTTGGCGGGCGAGCCGTGGGTCAGGTGGCCGCCGCAGGCCAGGTCCATGCCCAGGAAGGTGTCGCCGGGCTGCAGCAGGGTGAAGAAGACGGCCTGGTTGGCCTGGGCGCCCGAGTGCGGCTGGACGTTGGCGAAGGCGGCGCCGAACAGCTCCTTGGCGCGCGACCGGGCCAGGTCCTCGGTGATGTCCACGTACTCGCAGCCGCCGTAGTAGCGGCGTCCCGGATAGCCCTCGGCGTATTTGTTGGTCAGGACCGAGCCCTGCGCTTCCAGCACCGCCTGCGAGACGATGTTCTCGGACGCGATCAGCTCGATCTGCTCCTGCTGACGGCCCAGCTCGCCCTGAATGCCCTTGAAGATGTCGGGATCGGCGTCGGCCAGGGTCTTGGAGAAGTAGTCGGCGTGGGTGAAGGCGGTCACTGGGAATCCCCGGAGAAAAGCGGCGCTTCATTTAGGCCTGAGCGGCGCCCACCACAACATCTAGTGGTTCACCGGGCGGCGAGCGCTCTTTTCAACTTGGCCAGCGCGACGCGCTTGAGGCCTTCCGGCTCATGCACCGGGCCCATGGCCGAGACCTCGCGGCCGGTGGCGACGTGGATGGCCGAACATTTCAGCCAGGGGCCGTTGCGGGTCAGCTCGAAGATGACCTCGCCGGGATCATTGGCGGTCATATGCCCCTACTCCGCTCATCCCCGCGAACGCGGGGACCCAGTGCTTTGGGTGAGAGTAGCCTGCTTCCTCGCCCCGCAGGCAAGTCCTGATGCGCCGGCGTCAGGCTGGACAGGACTGGGTCCCCGCCTTCGCGGGGATGAGCGGGAGATAAAGCCTCAGGCCACCGCGGGCAGACGCGCCACGTTGCAGTGGGTCCAAAGGGCGTCCATCGCCTTGACCAGATCGTCCATCATCGCGTCGGTGTGGTTCGGCGACGGGGTGAAACGCAGGCGCTCGGTGCCCTTGGGGACGGTCGGATAGTTGATCGGCTGGACGTAGACCCCGTACTGCTCCAGCAGCATGTCCGAGATCATCTTGCAGTGGACCGGATTGCCGACGTGCACCGGCACGATGTGGCTGACCGAGTCCATCACCGGGATGCCGGCGGCGGCGAAGCGGGCCTTCAGGGTGGCGGCGCGCTCCTGATGGGCGTCGCGCAGCTCCGGGTGGGTCTTGAGGTGGCGGACCGAGGCCAGGGCGCCGGCGGTCAGGGCCGGCGGCAGGCTGGTGGTGAAGATGAAGCCCGAGGCCCAGCTGCGAACCGCGTCCACGATCACGGCGTCGGCGGCGATGTAGCCGCCCATGACGCCGATGGCCTTGCCCAGGGTGCATTCGACGATGTCGATGCCGTCCAGCACGCCGTCCCGTTCGGCCACGCCCGCGCCGGTGGCGCCGTACAGGCCGACCGCGTGGACTTCGTCCAGATAGGTCAGGGCGTTGTACTTCCTGGCCAGGGCGATGGTGCCGGCCAGGTCGGCGATGTCGCCGTCCATCGAATAGACGCTCTCGAAGGCGATCAGCTTGGGCGCGTCGGCCGGGGCCGCGGCCAGCAGGGCCTCGAGGTGGACCAGGTCGTTGTGGGCGAAGATGTGCCGCTCGCCGCCGCCGTTGCGGATGCCCGCGATCATCGAGGCGTGGTTCAGCGAATCCGAGAAGGTGATCAGGCCCGGCAGGATGCGCTGGAGCGTGGTCAGGGTCGCCTCGTTGGCGACATAGCCCGAGGTGAAGAGAAGCGCCGCTTCCTTCTGGTGCCAGGAGGCCAGCTCGGCCTCCAGGTCGACCGCCGAGCGGGTGGTGCCCGAGATGTTGCGCGTGCCGCCGGCCCCGGCGCCCACGGCGTCGATCTCGGCCTGCATGGCTTCCAGCACCACCGGATGCTGGCCCATGCCCAGGTAGTCGTTCGAGCACCAGACCACGACGTCCTGCTCGGACCCGTCCTCGCGGCGACGCTTGGCCAGGGGGAACTGACCGCGCACGCGCTTGAGGTCGGCGAAGACGCGGTAGCGCCCCTCGCTCTTCACCTGTTCAACGGCGGTTTCGAATGCGGCCTTGTAGTCGAACAACCGATTAGCTCTGCGCGACGGAAAAACTTGTCCGCCTGATGCGCCGACGTGGACGATTTGTCCATGAACCGTCCTGGACAAAACGCCGCAAACCCCTAATTGATAACGGTTCTCATATTTCAACCCCCTTCGCGGGCCTGATTGCTTTTAGAAGTAAATCCGAAGGTCGCCTTTTTATTACAATATTGCGATATTCAAGACACTCTTCCTTGGCCTGCTTATGAATATCCGCGACCATCTTTGCAACTACTTTAATATCGGCATTATGAGCATCGATCGTTTCTAGCAACGCTAATACATTAATTACATTGGCCCAACCCGAGGTGATCAACCGGTACAACGACGGATCATCGAGCAAATAAGCGGGAAACGACTCGAACTGCTTTTCTATCATCCGAAGGATGCCTGGCGGAGGCACTTTTCCCTGACCGAGAAAGCTTTCAGCCGCAGTCAGCGCAGCTCGGTGGGTTTCAACCAACGACAGGCCCGCAAGTTGGAGATTTACTGTCTTGGCCTCGTCGACAGCCCGGCTGCGACGACTCTCCCAGTAAGCCAAGCCAAAGCCGGCCAAGATCGCAACTACCGATCCGATCCCCTGTATCCAAGCAGGCCAGTCAACAGACTGACCGACAATCTCAACGGGTATTCCCATTTCCATCAGCCCTTGGGCAGCTCGTCCAGCTTGCCGCGCAGCATCTGCAGGATGGCCGAGAAGTCGCGGTTGCCGTAGCCGAGGCCGTTGAACATCTGGAACAGGGCCTCGGTCTGAGCGCCCAGGGGGGTCGAGGCGCCGGACTTGGCGGCGGCGTCCTGGGCCAGCTTGAGGTCCTTCAGCATCATGGCGGTGGCGAAACCGCCGTCATAGTTGCGGTTGGCCGGCGAGGTCGGCACCGGGCCGGGCCACGGATAGTAGGTCGTCGTGGACCAGCTCTGGCCCGAGGACTTGGCGACGATGTCGAACATCTTGACCGGATCCAGGCCCAGCTTCTCCGCGAGCCCAATGGCCTCGCAGGTGCCCAGCATGGTGATGCCCAGGATCATGTTGTTGCAGATCTTGGCCGCCTGCCCCGCCCCGTGGTCGCCGGCGCGGAACGCAGCCCGGCTCATAGGTTCAAGAGCCGCCTCGATGCGGGCGAAGTCGGGCTCGTCACAGCCGACCATGAAGGCCAGGGTGCCGGCGTCGGCGGCCATGGTGCCGCCCGAGACCGGGGCGTCGGCGAAGGCGTAGCCCGCCTCCTTGGCCAGACCGGCGACCTTGCGGGCGGTGTCCACGTCGATAGTCGAGCAGTCCAGCAGCAGCGCTTTGGTGGGGGCGGCCCCGATGATCTGCTCGGAATAGACCTTCAGCACATGCGGCCCGGCGGGCAGCATGGTGATGATGATGTCGGCGGCCTTGACCGCCTCGGTGACGGAGCCGACCGGGGTGCAGCCCACGGCGGCGGCGCGGTCCAGCGCGGCCTGCGACAGGTCGAAGGCCAGGACGGTGTGACCCGCCTTGGCCTGATTGGCGGCCATGCCCCCGCCCATGTTGCCCAGGCCGATGAAGGCGATGGTGGTGGTCATGGCGCGTCTCCCTTTGATTTTGCGGGAGGGTTAGCCGGGGCGGGCGGAGAAGGCCAGCGTCACATCAGCCCGGCTTACGGAACCGCAGCATGAACTGGCTGGTGTGGCCGCGGATGGCCGGGTCGAAGACGTTGGCGGTGCGGGGATCGGAGTCGTTCCACAGGGCCGCGCCGGCGCTGTCGAACTCGAACCCGGCGGCCTCGACCTCCCGGATCACGATGTCGGAATCGATGCGGTGCAGGCTGTCGGCGACCGAGAGGTCCGAGCCGCGCACGGCCTCGTGGTCGATGATGACGTAGTAGCCGCCCGGCTTCAGCGCCGCGAAGACCGCCGCATTGACCTTGGCCGCCGTGTCCGTCGCGAAGGGGCGCAGGTGCAGGTCGTGATAGTTCTGGGCGGTGAAGACCAGGTCCAGGCCCGACGGGAAGACCGGGGCGCCGATGGCGGAGTGGACGCCGTCTACATTGGGGATGGCGTCGGCGGCGGTCACGGCCTCGCCGTAGGAGGCCTGGAAGCCGATGAACTCGTCCGGCTGCCAGGCCGTGACGTGCCCCTCGGGTCCGACGACGGCGGAGAAGGCGCGGGTGAAATAGCCGCCGCCGATGATCATGTCGGCGACCTTCCAGCCCGGCTGGACGCCGGTGAAGTCGAGCGTGATCGCGGTCTGGCGGGCGGCGTCGCGGGCGCGGTCCTCATCGGTGCGGACGGGAGAGGCCAGCAAGGCGGCGTAGTCGACCGCGCCGGCGGACGGCAGCACCTGCGGCGGCGTGGGCGTCGGGACCGGGACCTGGGCCAAGGCGGGACCGGTCAGGGCCAGGGCCGCGACGGCGGCCAGGATCAGGGAACGGCGCATGCGGTCTCTCCTCGGGGCGTCAGCTCTCAGCGGGGCTTTCTGAAGCGATAGACGAAGCGGTCGGTGTGACCGCGGATGGCGGGATCGAACACGGTGACGGTGTGATCATCGGCCGGGTTGGCGACGGCCGTGGTTTCCCCGTCGAAGACAAAGCCGGCGGCCTCGACCTGGCGGCGCAGTTCGGCGGCCTCGATGCGGTGCAGGCTGCCCGAGACCGAGACGCCCGCGCCGTCGGCGGCGGCGTGGTCCAGGATGACGTAGAGGCCGCCCGGCTTGAGCACCTCGAACACCCGGCGGTTCATGGCGGCCACGTCCACGCCGAAACGGGGGATGGTGAAGTCGTGGTACTCCTCGCCCATGAAGACCACGTCCAGCGGCTGGTCGAAGGTCATGGTCTCGAGCGCGCCGGTGACGCGGGTGGTGTTCGGATATGTCGAGGCCAGAGTGTCGGCGAAGGCGTTCTCGCGGCCCGCGGTCTGGTTGGGCACGAAGGCGTAGACGTGGCCGCCGGCGCCGACGACGGGCGCGAACAGGCGGGTGAAATAGCCTTCCTCGGGCCGGATGTCGGCGATGGCGTGGCCCGGCTGCAGGTTCATGAAGGCCAGCATCTCGGCCGGCTTGCGCAGCGGATCACGAGCGACCTCCTCCGGCAGACGGCGATCATCGGACAGGGCGTCGGCGTAGCGGGCCTCGGGCGCCAGGGAGGACGCGGCCGGTCCCGCGTGGACCACCGTTTCCTCGCTGGTGTCGCTGGCGATGATCACGCAGCCCGACAGGGCGATGGCGCAGACGGTGGCGAGGACGGCGGTTCTGAGCATGGGGACCCCTGATTTACGGGGGCGAAGCTACGCTTCACCCGCCGCGATGCAAGGGCTTCCCGCCACCTCAATCCGCTCATCCCGGCGAAAGCCGGGACCCAGTGCTTTGGGTAATCAGAAGGCAGGTCATCCAGCGCAGCTCACCAGTCCTGAAACAGCGACATCAAGCTGGACAGGACTGGGTCCCGGCTTTCGCCGGGATGAGCGGTTCTGAACAATCAGATCAGGGGCTTCCACTCTTCCCCCGCCGGCAGCGGAGCGAACAGGGCGTCCAGGGTCTCGTCGGTCACGCCCGAGAGGTCGGCGGGCGACCATTTGGGGGCGTTGTCCTTGTCGACGATGACGGCGCGGACGCCTTCCTGGAAGTCGGGGGTGCGGACCACGCGGCCGCCGAGGGCGTACTCCATCGCCATGTTCTCTGCGAAGGTCTCCAGCTTCGCGCCCGTGCGCAGCTGGCGCAGGCTGACCTTCAGCGACTGGGGCGACTTGGTCTTGAGCGTAGCCAGCTGAGCGAGCGCCCATTCCGAGCCGTCGGCCTCGAGCGCGGCGAAGATCTCTTCGACCGTGTCGAAGGCGAACAGGCGGTCGATGGCCTCCAGATGGGCCTCGATCGGCGCCTCGCCCGCGTCGTCCTCCAGCCCGTCGGCGACGTCGATCGGATAGGCCGGATCGGCGGACAGGATGGCGCGGAAGGCCTCCAGCGCGTCGGTCGGCAGATAGTGGGTGTGAATGCCCAAGAAGACGGTGTCCGCCGCCTTCAGCCGCGCCCCGGTCAGGGCCAGCCAGACGCCGGTCTGGCCCGGCAAGCGCGGCAGGAACCAGCCGCCGCCCACGTCGGGGAACAGGCCGATGCCGGTCTCGGGCATGGCGTAGGTGGTGCGCTCGGTGGCGATGCGGACATCGGCGGGCTCGCTGATGCCCACGCCGCCGCCCATGACGATGCCGTCGACGATGGCCGTGACCGCCTTGGGGTAGTCGAACAGCAGGTGGTTGAGCTTGTACTCCAGGTCGAAGAAGGCCTTGGCCTCCGACGCATCCCCTGCTCCGCTCTCGGCGATCATGCGGATGTCGCCGCCGGCGCAGAAGCCGCGCTCGCCCGAGTGGTCGATCAGGATGGACTGGACCGCCTCATCCTCGCGCCACGCCTGGAGCGCCGCGATCATGATCTCGCACATGGTCCGGTTCAGCGCGTGCAGCGCCTTGGGCCGGTTCAAGGTGATGACGCCGACGCCGGAAGAGACGCGGGTGAGGACTTCGGGTTCTTCGGTCATGGGGCTGATCTAGGGCGACCGCCCTCGCCGGTCCAGCCTCAACGCCGGGGCGTGATCGACATCGTGTAGGGCACAAACATCGCCAGCTCGAGCGGGCCAGATTGGACCCAGGTCAGAGCGTTGGCCATTCCCTGCACATCCACCGCATAGCCGGGCCCGAAGAGGGCCGACGTCCGGTTGGCGTCCGCGGCGACGGCTTCCAGCACGGAGGGTCGGTACTGCGCCGGGTTCACAATGGACAGTTGCCAGCCGCCCCGGATGGTGACGAGGGTGCGGCCGCTCTTGTCGATCCGTGACACGAACCGTTCGATGCGTCCCGAGGCGCTGTCCAGGGTGTCGCCCGGCAGGATGGGGGTCTTGAGGATCAGGCTGGTGGTGCTGGTGTCCGCCCGCCCGCCGTCGACGCCCAGTGTCAGGGTCGAGATCATGTCCTCGGTGAACGGGACCAGTTGGCCTTCATCCTCGATGCTGAGCGCGATATCGCCTTGGCTGCTGGCGGCGCGCGCCATGTTGCGAAGCGTCTGGATCAGTTCGGTGCGGCGACCGGCGGCCTCGCGCGTGTCGTTCACCACCCATACCGAGACGATCAGATTGTCTGCCCGGCGAGTGACCGTCACGGCCGGTACGACCGGCGGCGCGGCGTCTTCATCATAGCCCCGCTGGATGCGCGAGCCCGTGACGACGATCTCGGCCATATCCTGGGCCAAGGCCAGACCGGGCGCGGCCAGAAGGCCTGCGACAACAAAGGCGGCAAACAGCTTCATGTGTGGTCCTCCCGCGCCGAGCTTTGCACGACCCGGAAAGTCCGTCACCCGGCTATATCCACACCAGGTCACGCCTTGTGGCGACCTCGGCGCCGCCGCCAGCCCGAACCCGAACTGCGGGGGAGACGGCAGAATCAGGCTTTTGGTTTCAGGGCAGCGAGTTTGCGGGCGATTTCCAGGTTCCGTCCCGGCGATTGCGGGCAATCCATGTGTTCGTCCGCGGCCCCAGTCAGATAGGCCGCGATCACTTCGGGTGTTTCGCCCTTCATGACCTTGCCTATGACCGACCAGACATAGCTGTCGTACTCATCGTCCGGCCCCCAACCGAACATGCCGATCGGGTCCCATTCGGACCACAGGATCTCGTGTACCGCGACGCCGATCGGGTGCTTGAACCGCTTCTCGACCGGCTGTCGCGTCGTCACTGACGCATCATCTCGCGCGCGGTGATCACCCGCATGATCTCGTTGGTGCCTTCCAGGATGCGGTGGACGCGCAGGTCGCGGACGATGCGCTCCAGCGGATAGTCCTTCAGATAGCCGTAGCCGCCGTGCAGTTGCAGGGCTTCGTCGGCGATCTGGAAGCAGGCGTCGGTGGTGAACCGCTTGGCCATGGCGCACCATTTGGTCTTTTCCGGATGGCCGGTGTCGATAGCCCAGGCGCCGCGCAGGACCATCAGCCGACAGGCGTCCAGCTGGGTGGCCATGTCGGCCAGCTTGAACTGGGTGTTCTGGAACTCGGCCAGGGCCTTGCCGAACTGCTTGCGGGTCGAGACGTAGTCCTGCGCCGTCTCCAGGGCCAGGCGCGCGCCGCCCAGCGAGCAGGCGGCGATGTTCAGGCGGCCGCCGTCCAGACCCATCATGGCGTAACGGAAGCCGTCGCCTTCCTTGCCCAGCAGGTTGGCCGCCGGGATGCGGCAGTCGTCGAAGCTGACGATGGCGGTCGGCTGGGAGTTCCAGCCCATCTTCTTTTCCTGGGCGCCGAACGACAGGCCGGGCGTGCCGAGATCGACGACGAAGGCCGAGATGCCCTTGGCGCCCGGCTCGCCCGTACGGGCCATGACGACATAGACGTCGGACGTGCCCGCGCCCGAGATGAAGGCCTTGGAGCCGTTCAGGATGTAGTCGTCGCCGTCGCGGACAGCCGTGGTGCGCATGGCGGCGGCGTCGGAGCCGGAGCCCGGCTCGGTCAGACAGTAGCTGGCGATCTTCTCCATGGTCACCAGCGACGGCACATAACGGGCGCGCAGATCGGCCGAGCCGAAGCTGTCGATCATCCAGGTGGCCATGTTGTGGATCGAGATGAAGGCGGCGGTGGAGACGTCCCCGCGCGACAGCTCCTCGAAGATCAGCGCCGCCTCGACCCGGCCCAGGGCCATGCCGCCGTGCTCTTCACCCGTATAGATGCCGCAGAAGCCCATCTCGGCCGCGTGGCGCATGACGTCGACCGGGAAGGTCTTGGTCTCGTCCCACTCGGCGCTGTGCGGCGCCAGCTCCGCCTCGGCGAAGGCGCGGGCGGCGTCCTGGATGGCGCGCTGGTCGTCGGTGAGGGCGAAGTCCATTGAAGCGTTTCCTCGAGTCTTTGAGCGGCTTCTAGGACAAACCCCGTCGAGCCGCGAGCCTTCGCGCCTTGCATCAAGCAGACATCGGCGGTCTTTTCGCGGGATGAGAGGTCTTCTGATCGGGACAGTGCTGGCCCTGGTGGCGATGGCGGCTCCGGCGCGCGCGCAGGATCACCGGCCCTGCTTCGACGTGGCGGTGGTCGCCCGACTCACCAAGATTGCCCCCGATCCCATTCCCGACCTTGGTCCAGATACCATCGTGATGCGTTGGCCGTGGTCTCTTGAGTTCCAGACAGAGCAGGTCCTGATCGGTCACGTTGACCGATCCCGCCTTCAGGTCACGATGTCACTGCACACCTATTTCAGAGGGGGAATCGATCATTTCCTCCTGTTTTTGAAACGGCAGGACGACGGCAGCTACGTCGCGGTGAATTTCGAGACACGCGTCATTGAAGATCGGTTCGGTCGCTTCATCGTCCCGATCTACTACCCGCTCTACGAACCGGACGATCTCGACGAGTTTGTCCCTGGCGACTGGCCTCCGATCAACTACGAGCAGTTTCTCACGCCCATTCGGTACGATCCTGAGGATGCTTGGTGGATGGATCACATCAACGAGGACGAATACGCCGATGTGCCTGCGGGGTGGTTCACGCGTCGCGGACGGAATCTGGTTGCGTTGAGAGGGCTGCGTCTGCGGGACCTGCCGCGGATGATCGCGCAGGACCCCGCAGCGATTTGCCCGGCAGCCTAAGCTCGACCTCTTGTTGCTTCACCCGTTCCGCCAACGGGTCTAAGAGGCCGCCATGACCCAGCCCTTCCCGCCCGCCGCCTTTCCCTACGCCCGTCCGCGCCGCCTGCGCTCCAGCCCGTGGGTGCGCAAGCTCGTCGCCGAGACGACGCTGACGCCGGCGGATCTGGTCTGGCCGCTGATCGTGCATGACGGCAAGGAAGACCGGGTTCCGGTGGCCTCGATGCCCGGCGTCTTCCGCCTGTCGCCCAAGGCGGCGGCCGAGGCGGCGAAGGAGGCCCGCGACCTGGGCATTCCGGCGGTGGCCCTGTTCCCCAATGTGGACGGCGCGATCAAGGACGGCGTCGGCACCGGCGCGACCGACCCGGACGGCCTGATCCCCGACTGTATCAAGGCCATCAAGGACGCGGCGCCCGAGATCGGCGTCATGACCGACGTGGCGCTGGACTGCTACACCGACCACGGCCACGACGGCGTCGTCGAGGGCGACCGCATCGTCAATGACGCGACCCTGGAACGTCTGGCCGAGCAGGCCTTCATCCACGCCCATGCCGGGGCCGACATCGTCGCGCCCTCGGATATGATGGACGGCCGGGTCTATGCGATCCGCGAGGCGCTGGAGGCCAACGGCTATTCGGACACGATGATCCTGAGCTACGCGGCCAAGTACGCCTCGGCCTTCTACGGCCCGTATCGCGACGCGGTGGGCTCGGCCAAGCAGCTGCGCGGGGACAAGCAAACATACCAGATGCATTACGCCAACACCGAGGAGGCCCTGCGCGAGGTGGCGATGGACATCTCGGAAGGCGCGGACGCGGTGATGGTCAAGCCGGGCATGCTGTACCTCGACATCGTGCGGCGGGTGTCCGAGACCTTCCACCTGCCCACCTTCGCCTATCAGGTGTCCGGCGAGTATTCGATGATGCGGGCATCCATGGCCAACGGCTGGCTGGATGAGGACCGCGCCATTCTGGAAAGCCTGCACGCCTTCAAGCGCGCGGGGGCGGCGGGGGTGCTGAGCTATTTCGCGCCGCAGGCCGCGCGGCTTCTGGGCGGCTGACAAACTTCATCGAAGCGTCACCGCCTTCCCCTTGACGGCGAATACCCGGCTTCTCCAGAAGAGTTAACGGGGACTTGGACAGGGGATGGTGATGGGCTTTCTAGGATTTGGCCGCAAGAAAACGCGGCCCGTGGTCTCGGCGGCGGCCGAGCCTGAAGCGGTCCATGCCGCGCCCGTCGTGGCCGAGGCGCATACTCCGAGCCCCGCGCCGGAACCTGAAACTCCGCCCACCCCGGATCAGGCCCTGGCCCTGCTGAAAGCTGGCAACGCGGCTTTCCTTAGCGGTGACACCCGGCTGGGTCACGTCACGGCGCATGACCTGGACGCGCTGCAGGGCGGCCAGCATCCGATCGCGACCATCGTGGGCTGCGCCGATAGCCGGACGCCGCCGACCATCCTGTTCAATCAGGGGCTGGGACGCCTGTTCATCATCCGGGTGGCGGGCAACACGGTGGACCGGCGCGGGCTGGCCTCCATCGTCTATGCGGTCAAGCATCTGCACTGCCCGCTGATCGTGGTGATGGGGCACACCGGCTGCGGCGCCGTGGCGGCGGCCGAGGCGGTGGTCGACGGCCGCGCCGAGCTGGATCCGTCACTGGAAGAGATGATCGTGCCGATCCTGCCCGCCGTGCTGCAGGCCCGCCACAAGGGCGGTCCGGATCAGGCGCGGCTGGCGGTGGAGGAGAACGCCCGCCGGGTGGTCGCCCGCCTGCTGACCGCCGACACCGCCCTGGCCGACGCCGCCCATGCGGGTTCGATCAAGGTCGTGGCGGCGGTGAAGGACATGGCCACGGGCCGGGTCTATTTCCTGGACGAGGACGGACCGTCGTCGGAGCCGCAGAGCGCGGCCGCGCAGGACCATGGGCACGCGCCGGAACCGGGTCACGCCCACCACTGAGGTCGCGTCCGGCCTCAGCGGCCACGCTTGCCGTTGCGCGGGCCCCCGCCGCCCGCTAGACCCGCGATCTGCCGGATCAAGGGGGAAAAGATGGGCAAACACAAGATGATCGCCGTCGCGCTGGGCTTCGCGACGATCGCCGCGCCGAGCGCCGGCCACGCACAGGCCTGGATCGGCGCCGTCGCGGGCAACGCCGTGGCCGCCCAGCAGGCCGCGGCCCGCGAACAGGCCTGCCGCGCCGGGACGCCCGCGCCGGAACCCGTGCGCGCCCGGGCGGACACCCAGGCGACCGCCCTGATGACCGCCTATTTCGGCCTGACCGGGACCTCGCGCGAGCGGGACATCAGCAAGGTCTTCGCGCGCAACGCCTCGACCTGGACGGACACCGCGGGCGAGGTGGCGCCGACCGCCCTGGGCGCGCGGCTGGACATCGCCACGCCGACCCTGACCCGCGAAGCCTTCGTGGTCGCCGGCGATGAAGGCACCGCGCGCGGCGTCTGGAAGGCGCAGGACGCGGACGGCGGCGTGACCTGGTACGGCGTCGACTTCGTCGGCACGCCCGGCTTCTTCAGCCCGGCCACGTGGCGCATCAAGAGCATGACCGTCTTCCCAGGCGACCGGCAGCCGGAGAACCCGGGCGTCTACTGCCACTACGACCCGGAACAGGCCTGGAGCCTGTAATCAAGGCCGGTTCCGGTCCCCGGGCGCCACTCAGGCGCGGGGGCCGGAGCCGTCGCCCTGCTCGTCCAGGGTGGCGGTCAGGTTGGCGCGATCCCGCGCGATCATCAGACGGCGCGACCACAGCGGCAGGGTGACCTGACCGCCGGCGCGAAGGCTGACCGCCTGGCGCCAGACGGCGACGGAACGTGAGCCGTTCCGGACCACGCCCTCCAGCGTCACGCTGTTGGTGCTGACGGCGGCGGCCCGGATCTCATAGGTCAGCCGCAGGTCATCGGCCTCGCGCTCGCGCAGCACCAAGGGCTCCTGCACGCCGGCGAAGAAGATGCCGTCGCGATAGGCGCCCGCCTGCCAGGCATAGCCCGTGGGCCGGAAGATCGTGTAGCCGGCGTAGTGGTGGGTGAAGCACCAGACCTGGGTCGAGCGGGACTGGCTGCTGATCTCGACGACCGGGCCGCACCAGGTGGCGCCCTGATCCCGCAGCAGAGGCTCAGCCTGCGGGCGGAAATCGACTTGGTGGAAGACCGCGCCGGGCTCGGCGACCAGGGTGAACTGGCCGTGGGAGGTCTCGAAGCGGTCGACGACCTCGGCGGTGCGCCAACGGGTCGCCTGCCCCGACGCCAGCACAAGGTTGGCCGCCGCCGGACCGCCCGCGGCCGTCATCGACGCGACGTCGAACTTCAGACCGCCCAGGGTTTCCGGCTCGGTTCGATAGGACGGCAGCGGCGGCGCCAGCGGCGCGCGCACCGCGGCCACCCGCTCCGCCGCCCCGGCGATGAACGCCGCCTCAAAGGCCTGCTTCCGTTCGCCGCGCAGGGCGCGATACTGCTCGGCCTCCTCGGCGGTCAGCGGCACCTCGGCATAGCCGAGATTGGACATGCAGAAGGTCCCCGCCTGCCCGCGCGCGCGTTCAGTTTCGATGGCGGCGATGATCAACATGGCGATGCCGGCGCCGATCGCGCCCTCGACCGAACCGTAGTAGCCGCCGTAGCCCATGGCGCTGGCCTGGGCGCCGGAGCGAGGCAGGTCCGACTCCGGCGCTTCACGGGCGATGGCCGTGCATCGCTCGGCGTCGGCGGCGCGTTCCTCCAGCGTTCCTCCGGCCTTGGCCAGGATGGTGACGGGACGGGCGTCAGCGAGGACGGGGCTTGCGGCCATGGTCAAGGCGAGGCTCATGCCGACGGCACGCCAGGAAGCGGATTTCATTTTGTATTTCCCCCAGAGACCGCGTGCTTACGCGGGCCCGCCGCACCGATCAAGGCGGCCAGACCTGAACCGGGGCGGGCTATTCCGAGCGGGCCAGCAGGTCGATCAGGTCCTGCTTCCAGAAGCGCGCCCAGGTGTGGGTTCCGTGGCCCTTGCCGTCCGGGCTGTTGGGGATCAGGCGGTAGACGCCGTGACGCAGGCGCGGCGCGAACTGCTCGGACAGGCCCAGTTCCGGCGGATTGATGAAGTCGTCCGCCGAGTTGATCCAGGTCACCGGCGCGGTGATGGCTTCCAGGTTCGCGGACGGGTCGTAGTCCCAGGACGCGTTGACCTGATACCAGAGGTCGTTGGCGTCGAGCGCCGGGAGGCGGCGCGCCTGCTGGATGGCGAGGTAGCCATCCACCGTCTCCATCGTCGCCAGATCGCGCTGCATCGCCATGGGCGCGCCGCCGGCCAGGAGCAGCAGGTCCACCGCCGTGCGCAGACCCGACGCAGGCTGGGCCTGATAATCGCCGGCCGCCCAGGCGGGATCGGAGCGGATGGCGTCCTTCAGCATGGTGCGCCACAGGCGGTTGCGGCCGACGATGGCGGTCGGCTGGCAGGCCAAGGGCATCAAGGCGTCAGAAAAGTCGGGATGGGTCTCGCCCCAGACGAAGGCGTGCATACAGCCCATCGAGGTCCCGAGGATCAGCCGCAGGTGATCGACGCCGAGCCCCTCGACCAGCATCCGCCGCTGGGCCTCGACCATGTCGGCGTAGCCGTATTCGGGGAAGCGGGCGCGCAGGCCGTCCGACGGCTTGGACGAGGCGCCGTGGCCCAGATTGTCGGGCATGATGACGTAGTAGCGGGTCACATCCAGCGGCTGGCCCGGCCCGAACAGCTCGCCCGCGAACTGGGGCGACAGGAACTGGCCGCCCGTGCCGCCGGTGCCGTGCAGCAGCAGGACGGCGTTCTCGACCCGCCCGTCCGCGCCACGCCGGGGCGAGCCCAGGGTGCGGTAGTGGATCTTCAGCTCCGGCAGGGTCTGGCCGGCGACGGCGACGTTCGGAGCGGTGAAGTCGCCCTCGCCCGGCGTCCAGGTCTGGGCCGCGACGGGGCCGGCCAGCAGGACGGCGGCGGCGCACAGGGCGGGAAGAAGCCGTTTCATCGTCGCGAACTCCAGGTCAGAGGGACAGTCGGGCGCTCCAGCCGTCGAAGGCGACTTCGACGTTGTCCGGAACAATGGCCGACAAGGCATTGTAATCCAGATCGATATGCAGGTTCGTCAGCACCGCGCGCTTGACCTGGGCGCGGGCGATCCAGTCCAGGGTCTTGTCGACATGGGCGTGGGTCGGATGGGGCGTCCAGCGCAGGGCGTCGACGATCCAGAGGTCGCAGCCGGCCACCGCCTCCAGCGCCGTCTCGTCCAGATCGGACACGTCGCTGGAATAGGCGATGGGACCGCAGCGGTAGCCGACCGAGCGGATCGGCCCGTGGGCCTGGTCGAAGGTGACGACGGGAACCTCGCCGCCGGGGCCGGAGACGGACCAGGGCGCGCCATGCGCGGGAATGTCATGCGGCTCAAGGATCGCCGGATAACCCTCGACACTTTCGAAGATATATCTGAATCGGTCCTCCAGAGCGGCGCGGGTGGCGGCGTCCATATGGGCTGGGATGCGGCGGCGGGCGCGCATGGCGAAGACGCGCAGGTCATCGATGCCGTGGGTCTGGTCGGCGTGGTCGTGGGTGTAGAGGACGGCGTCGATGGACTTGACCCCCGCCGCCAGCATCTGGGCGCGCAGGTCCGGCGAGGTGTCGATCAGGACGCTGGTCAGCCCCTCAGGGCCGTGGCGGCGGATCAGTGCCGAGCAGCGAGTGCGGGCGTTCTTCGGTTCAGCCGGATCGCAGGCGCCCCAGTCGCCGTCGCCACGCGGCACGCCCCCGGAGGAGCCGCTGCCCAGGATGACGACCTCCAGCTCGGCCACCTATGCGCCCTCCGGCCTGGGGATGCGATCGAACAGGGCGAAGAAGGCGTCCGTGGTCCGCGCCTCAGCCTCGTCGCGGGACCAGCCCCGGATCTCCGCCAGCTTGTCCAGGACATGGCCGACATAGGCCGGCTCGTTGCGGCGGCCCCGGTGGGGGATGGGGGCCAGATAGGGGCAGTCGGTTTCGACGATGATCCGGTCGGCGGGCATGACGGCGACGATGTCCCGCACCTCCTGCGCCGCCTTGAAGGTGGCGATGCCGGAGACGGAGAACCATGCCCCAAGTTCCGCTGCTTTTTCCGCCAGTTCCGGCCCGCTGGTGTAGCAGTGCATCAGGAATTTGAACGGCGCCCTGGCCTGCTCTTCCTCCAGAATGGCGGCCATGACGTCGTCGGCCTCGCGGGTGTGGACCACCAGCGGCAGGCCGGTCAGGCGCGAGGCCTCGATATGCTGACGGAAGACGGCGGCCTGCGCATCTCGCGGGCTGAGGTCGTAGTGGAAGTCCAACCCGCATTCGCCGATGCCGACGACGCGGGGCCGCCCCGCCAGCTCAGCCAGACGAGCAGCGGTCAGGTCGGCATAGTCCTTGGCCTCATGCGGATGGACGCCCGCCGTGCACCAGATGTCGTCATGGGCCATGGCCAGGCCGTGGGTGGCCTCGAAGGTCGACAGCTTGTCCGATATCTCGACCATCAGCCGGACCCCGGCCTCGCGGGCGCGGGCGATGACTTCGTCCCGGTCCTCGTCGAACTGGGGCGCGTGCAGGTTGACGTGGCTGTCGATGATCATCCGCGCGCCGCCTTGGTGCGCTGCAGGTCGGCCAGGGCCCCGGCCAGGACGTCGCCGCGATCCAGGTTGATGGCGGCGGTGCGGTCCGGCAGCTCCGACAGGCGGGTCCACAGGTCGGCCCATTTGGCGCCGGACGCCCCCTCCTCCAGCGCGCGAACCTTCACGGCGGCGATCAGGCGATCCATCAGGGTCTCGAACCGCTCCTGCCCCTCGGCGCCCCGGAACTTGTCGGCCAGGGACAGGGCCTCGGCGCGGTCGATCTGGTCGGCGGCGACCCAGGCCTGGGCGATCTGGTCGGCCTCCAACGTCGCGCCGGAGGCCAGGGCCAGGGCCTGGCCGGGCGAGCCGCCGGCCATGGCGGCGATGCGGGAGGCCTCGGCGGACGGCACGCCGGTGCGGTTGCGCACCAGTTCCTCCAGCGCGTGCTGGGGCCAGACCGGGAAGGCCAGGCGGCGGCAGCGCGAGCGGATGGTGGCCAGTAGCCGGCCGGGCGCATGGGTCACCAGGAACAGCACGCCGCGTTCCGGCGGCTCCTCAAGAACCTTCAGCAAGGCATTGGCGGCATTCAGGTTCAGGTCGTCCGCCGCATCGATGATGGCGACGCGGTAATGGGCCTGGGACGGGCTCTTGGAGAAGAACTCCGGCAGGTCGCGGGCCTGATCCACCGAGATGGACTTCTTGGTCTTGCCGCCCTCGACGATGCGTTCCAGCACCAGCAGGTCGGGATGGGACTGGGCCGCGATCTGGCGCGACACGGGGTCATAGGGGTCGGCGCCCAAAGGCCCGCGCGAGGGGTCGGGCGCCGCGCCCAGCAGGCGGCGGGCGGCGCGATAGGCAAAGGTGGACTTGCCCGAGCCCTCGACCCCGCATAGCAGCCAGGCGTGGTGCAGCCGGCCCTTGGCCTGGGCGTCGATGAAGGCGGCCTCGGCGCCGGCGTCCGGGATCAGGTCGAAACGGTCGCGCGGATGCTCGCTCACAGCAGGCGGCCCTCGACGGCGGCCCAGACCCGGGCGGCCACCTCATCCAGATCGCCCACGGCGTCGATGATCACGCAGCGGTCGGACTTTTCTTCCGCGATTTCAAGGAACCGGCGGCGCAGTCTCTCGTGGAACTCCACCCCCTTGGACTCGAACCGGGTCTCGAACAGGCCCCGCCCGAAGGCGCGTTCCAGCCCCACCTCGACGGGCAGGTCGAAGATCAGGGTCAGGTCCGGCTGGGTGTCGCCGACGATGGCGGCGTCCAGGCTTTCGATGAAGTCCGCGGGCGCGCCGCCACCGGCGCCCTGATAGGCCCGGCTGGAGTCGGCGAAGCGGTCACAGATCACCCAGCGGCCGTCGGCCAGCGCCGGGCGGATGGTCTTTTCCAGATGATCGCTGCGGGCGGCGAACATCAGCATGGTCTCGGTCAGCGGCGACCAGCGCCCGGCGTCGCCGTTCAGGGCGATGTTGCGGATTTCCTCGGCCCCTTCGGAGCCGCCCGGCTCGCGGGTCTTCATCACATCGATGTCCAGCGCGCGCAGCCGTTCCAGCAACCGGGCGACCTGGGTCGACTTGCCGGCGCCCTCGCCGCCTTCGAACGTGATGAATCTGCCTTGGGTCACCGGCGCACAATGGCGGCGCCCGCCGGGTGCGCAAGCCTTACTGCGCCGATATCAACAGGGCGTCGGCATAGCCGCGCGCGACCACGGCCTGACGGGCGTGCTCGGCGGCGTTCGGGTCGGGCCAGGGACCGACGAGGACGCGATAGAGGGGCGAATCGCCCTGCCTCGCCACATCGACGGTGGCGCGCTCGCCGAGGCGGTCCGCGACCCGGCGCGCGGCCCGGCGGTCCGAGAAGGACCCGGCCTGGATCCAGTAGGCGCCGGCTTCGGCGGCGGGCTCCGGACGCGGCGCGGCGGGAGCCGGGGCGACATTGGCGGCGTATTGCAGCGGTTGGGCCGAACCGAGGCGTTGCGCCGGCCCCAGATAGCGCACCCTCACCTGCCCCACGCCCTGCTGAAGCATGCCGAGCGCATCGGCCGAGCCGCGCGACAGGTCGATGATGCGGCCGTCGACGAAGGGACCCCGGTCGTTGATGCGCACCACGATGCTGCGCCCGTTGGCCAGGTTGGTGACCTCGACCAGGCCGGGCAGCGGCAGGGTCTTGTGGGCGGCGGTCAGGGCGTACATGTCGAACCGCTCGCCGGTCGCGGTGGGGCGGCCGTTGAACTGGTCGCCGTACCAGGAGGCGGTCCCGGTCTCGTCATAGTTCGGCTGTTCGGACGGGCGGTACCACTGGCCCCGGATCTGATAGGGCCGCATCGTGCCCGACACGATGGGCGCGGGGTCGGTGACCACCGGAATGTGCGTCCCGCCCGATGGCCGCGCGCCGGTGGCGCAGGCGGCCATCAGGGGCAGCAGCGCCACGATCCATGCGCCCTTGAGAAGTCTTGCCGTCATCGCCCCGATCCTTGAGGCGGGCAGAATGCCGCGCAGACATTTCCGCTTTGGTTAACGCGGCGTTTGAGGGTATGCGGCCTATCCGCTCGCGGGACACGGACAGGTGGCCGAGTGGTTTAAGGCAGCGGTCTTGAAAACCGCCGTAGGTGAGAGCCTACCGTGGGTTCGAATCCCACCCTGTCCGCCAAAGCTGCGCCAGACCGCCGCGCCGAAAGATTACAAGGCGTACAGGCGGTCTATTGACCCTTGCCGTGGCGGAACAACGCCCCCTAGTCTGCGCGCCGCCGGAGGGGTTCGGCGTGTCGGGGGTGTTTCAGCGTTGTCGTTTGTCGCCGGAGTTCTTTCCGCCGCCCTGATCGCCGCGCCGCAGTCGGCGCCGATCTTCCAGCCGGGCGCGCCCGGATCGCCGTCGCGCGTGATCACCGCCGACCGGGCGCTGGAGCTGGCGCGCACCACCTATACCGCCGACGACGTCGCCTTCATGCAGCACATGATCGTCCACCACGCCCAGGCGGTGGAGATGGTCGCCCTGCTGGAGACGCAGGGGGAGAACCCGCGCGTCAAGCTGCTGGGCCGCCGCATCGCCCTGTCGCAGGAGGCCGAGATGGCCCTGATGCGCGAGTGGCTGACGGCGCGGAACCAGCCGCTGGAGATGCAGGGCATGGACCATGGCGGTCACGCGGGCATGGATCATTCCGGCATGGACCACGCCGCGATGGGCCACGACATGCCTGCGTCCGAGACGCCGCTGATGCCGGGGATGCTGTCTCCGGCGCAGATGCAGCGGCTGGCGGCCGCGCGCGGCGCCGACTTCGACCGCCTGTTCCTGACGGGCATGGTCCAGCATCACCAGGGCGCGCTCGACATGGTCGCCGGCCTGATGGAGCACCCGGACGCCGCCCAGGACACCCTGCTGTCCGACTTCACCACCTCGGTCGTGGCGGATCAGTCCGCCGAGATCCTGCGCATGCAACTCCTGCTCTCCGAATCCTGACCTTCATCTGGAAAGACCGGCCATGACTGTTCGCAAAGCCCTGCTGTCCTCCGCCGCCGTCCTCGGCCTTCTGCTCAGCGCCACCGCCGCCTCGGCGCAGCAGTCGTCGGGTCCCGGCGACACCCAGCAGATCCCGACCGAGGTCCGCAGCGGCCTGTCGGCGGGCCTGGACGACGCCGGTCAGGCGGCCTCCGGGATGGTGCTGGAGCACTCCATCGGCAAGGCGCCGGGCTTCGTCGATCCGGACATCGGCTTCTCGCCCCCGCGCAACGCGGAAGAGGGCCAGGCCCTGCAGGCCCGGTCGCGCGGCAACCCGAATTTCAGCGTGCTGGGCATGGCCAATACGGACATGGCCGTCTCGGACGGCAAGCTGTTCGTCGGCAACTTCAACGGCTTCAACGCCTATGACATCTCCACCGGCGGCGAGCCGCGTCTGGTGATGTCCGTGGTCTGCCCCGGCGGCCAGGGCGATGTGTCGGTGCACGGCAACCTGCTGTTCATGTCGGTCGAGGAAGGCCGCGGCCGTCTGGACTGCAGTGCGGCGACCACCACGGGCGACGTGGTGGCCGAGCGCTTCCGCGGCGTGCGCATCTTCGACATCAGCGACCTGAACGCCCCGCGCCAGATCGCCGCCGTCCAGACCTGCCGCGGCTCGCACACCCACACCCTGGTGCCGTCCCCCACGGACGCCGACGTGCTGTACGTCTACGGCCAGGGCACCTCGGGCGTGCGCAAGACGGACGAACTGGCGATCTGCACGGACGGCCAGCCGGACGCCAATCCGGAGACCGCCCTGTTCTCGATCGACGTGATCAAGGTGAACCTCAGCCACCCGCAGGACGCCGCCATCGTGAACCGGCCGCGCATCTTCGCCGACGGCTCCGGCCGCGTGGCGGGCCTGTGGCGCGGCGGCCGGGCGGGCATCGCCAGCCAGAACACCGCCCAGACCAACCAGTGCCACGACATCACCGTCTATCCGGAGATCGGCTTGGCGGGCGGCGCCTGCAGCGGCAACGGCATCCTGCTGGACATCGCCGATCCGGAGCACCCGACCCGCGTGTCGGACATCTTCGATCCGGACATGGCCTACTGGCACTCGGCGACCTTCAACAACGCCGGCGACAAGGTGGTCTTCACTGACGAGTGGGGCGGCGGGATCGGCGCGCGTTGCCGGGCCGAGGATCCGGCGACCTGGGGCGCCAACATGATCGCCACCATCGAGAACCGCACCCTGACCGGCCGCAGCTTCCACAAGCTGCCCTCGGCGCAGGGCGCGACCGAGAACTGCGTGGCGCACAACGGCAACCTGGTGCCGGTCCCGGGCCGCGACCTGATGGTGCAGGCCTGGTACCAGGGCGGCATCTCGATCATGGACTTCACCGATCCGACCAAGCCGGTCGAGATCGCTTATTTCGACCGCGGTCCGATCAGCGCCGAGCGTCTGTATGTCGGCGGCTCCTGGTCGGCCTACTGGCTGAACGGCCGGGTCTATTCCAGCGAGATCGCGCGCGGCCTGGACGTCCTGCGTCTGGTCCCGACCGACCAGCTGTCGGCGGCCGAGATCGCGGCGGCGGAAAGCATCATAGCGGCGGAGATCAACCCGCAGCTCCAGACCCGCGTCAGCTGGGCCGACAGCCCGGACGTGGCCCAGTCCTACATCGACCAACTGACCCGCGCGGGCAGTCTTGAAGGCGATGCGGTGACCCGCGCCGCCGCCGTGGTCGCCGGCTGGCGCTCGGGCTCGATCGACAAGCGCGCCGCCGCCGCCCTGGTGGCTCCGCTGCAAGCGGCCGCCGAGAAGGCCAACGGCGCCGGCAAGGCTCGCCTGACCGCCCTGGCCGATCTGCTGGGCCGCGTGTCCGCCTAAGAACGACGGGGCGGCCGACGACGCCGCCCCGATCCTTCTCTTACGTCAAGCCAAGTCCTTGGTAGGCTCTCCGGATACAGCCGGAGGAACGCCCATGTCCGACCTCAACCAGACCCTGATGACCCGCAAGGCGGATTTGGGGGACACGCTGAAGACCGCCCTGCCCGATCACGGCCCGCTGGCCGAGGGCGAGGCGGTGCTGGCGCTGGACCGGTTCTCGCTGACGACCAACAACATCACGTATGCCGCCTATGGCGACGCCATCGGCTACTGGAAGGTCTTCCCGGCGGGCCGCGACGGCTATGGCCAGATGCCGGTCTGGGGCTTCGCCGACGTGACCGCTTCGCGCGCCGAAGGGGTCGAGGTCGGGGCGCGGGTGTTCGGCTACTTCCCCATGTCGGACACTTTGGTCGTCCAGGTCGAGAAGGTGTCGCGCGGCGGCTTCGCCGACGCCTCGCCGTGGCGCAAGGCGGTGCCGGACATCTACAACCGCTATGTCCTGTGCGCGGCGGACCGCTACTATGCGCCCGAACTGGAGAACAGCGAGGCGCTGTTCCGGCCCCTGTTCATCACCTCCTATACGGCGGTCGACTTCCTGCGGGACAACGGCTTCTTCGGCGCGAGGCGGATCGTGGTCTCCAGCGCGTCGAGCAAGACCGCCTATGGCTCGGCCTGGTGCCTGGAGGGCGACGACATCGAGGTCATCGCCCTGACCGGCGCACACAACCGCGCCTTCGTCGAGGGCCTGGGCGCCTATGACGCCGTGCACGGCTATGATGAGGTCGAGAGCCTGCCGACGGACCGGCCGACCCTGTACCTCGACCTGGCCGGCGACCCGGCGCTGCGGCGGCGGGTGCATGCGCATTTCGGCGACAAGCTGGTCTACGACTGCCTCGTCGGCTCGACCCAGAGCGATAATTTCACTCAGGACGATCCGGCGCTCACCGGGCCGAAACCGGTCTTCTTCTTCGCCGCGACCTGTCTGGACCAGCACCGCGAGCGCGGGACGCTGCACGCCTTCTATGAGCGGTTCCTGGCAGATCAGAAGGCCTTCTTCGAACGGGTGATCGATCCGGCCTCGCCATGGATCCGCATCGTCGAGCATCAGGGGCTGGACGCGGCGGCGGGCGTGGTGCGGGCGCTGGCGGACGGCGCGTTGGACCCGGCCGAAGGGGCCATCGTCCGGATCGCCCGCTGAGGCGTCAGTCGCCCTTGGGAGGGCGCGGGAAGAAGATACTGGTGCGCGCGGCGTAGCGGGCGAAGGCCTCGGGGCGAGTCTTCTTCATGTGCGCCTCCAGCGGAGGCACGCCCGAGACGCGGGTCAGCAGCCAGTAGATGTAGACCGGCGCGGTCAGGGCCACCCAGCCCCACGGCCACTGGCCGCTCAGATCGATGGCCATGACGGGCCAAGCGCACCAGCCCAGCCATTCGAAGAAGTAGTTCGGGTGCCGCGACCAGGCCCACAGGCCGGTGTCGCAGATCTGGCCCTTGTTGGCCGGATTGGCCTTGAAGGCGGCCAGTTGGCGGTCAGCGGTCGCCTCACCGCCCAGGGCGATCAGCATGATCAGGACCGCGAGCAGGTCCTGAGGCGTCGGACCGGGGACGGGATTGCGCGCGGCGACCAGCAGGCTGACGACCAGCAGGGCGGCGGCGCCCGCCTGCAGCATCAGGAAGGCGAACAGGCGCGGCTGGGCCTTCGCCCCCCACTGCCGTTTCAGCCCCTCATAGCGTTCGTCCGGCGCGCCCTTCAGCGCGCGTTCGACCAGATGGCCGCCCAGACGCAGGCTCCACAGGGCGATCAGGCCCGCCACGGCGCCTTGCCGGAAATGGATGTCGCCGGGCGCCAGCGGCCACAGGGCGACCAGGAGCCCCACCAGGCCGATGCCGAACGTCCAGAAGGCGTCGACCCACGCGCCCTGCCCGGTCCGGTACTGGACGACCCAGGCGAGGATCATGACGACAACGAGCAGGAGCGCGGCGGCGCCCCAGAGCAAAAGTTCAGGCATCTACAATCGCACGAAGGGCTGGATGAGACGACCAAACCAGCCGTCGAGGACAATCTGGCCGTCGAGGGCCGCTACACACAGACAAGGCTCATCCGAGATCACGCGAGGCTGATGCAGGGTCTCCTGATCGGCCTCCTCGAAGTCGCCGGCGAAATAAGCCTGATTCTCCGTTGTGTACGCTCCCGAAATCACACAGGTCAGTTCAACTCCGCCGTGCGTGTGCTTCGGCGTGGCCTGACCGGGCGCGATCTTCAGCAGGATGACCCGCGTGTCGCCGTCGCGCGGAGCGTGCACGTCGCGGACCGAGACGCCCCCCGGCAGGTGACGCCATTTGCCCAGCGCATAGCGGCGCAGCGGCTCGGGCAGCTCGGGCATGTCGTTCAGCGGCGGCTCGACCACCACCTCGCCGGTGTCGGCGTCGACGCGAGCCAGGGCGCGGGCCAGGGCGTCCTGTTGCAGCGGGGTCGGGTCCAGATCGTCCAGAATGGCGCCGCCGACGCCCTGCAGACGACGGACCCAGCCGTCGATCTCGGGACGCATGGCCAGGCAGGCCGAGACGACCACGGCCTCGGGCGGGCTGAGCGTGCCGGCGGCATAGGCCAGCAGCCGCTCTTCGGACGGCGACGGGCGTTCGGTCATCGCCCTCCCTCCTGTTCCAGCAAAACACGCAACTTCAACATGGCTTTCCGAATGCGGGATTTCACCGTCCCGAGCGGCAGACACAGGCGCTCGGCGATGGCGGAATGGGGTTGGTCGAGGAAGAAGGCCAGATGCAGCACCTGGGCCTGTTCGGGCGTCAGGGCGGCCATGGCCTCGCGAATGCGTCCGGCGTCCTGACGGCCCTCCAGCAGGGCGTCGGGGCGGTCGGGCTCGAGCGGAGACGGGACCAGCTCGATCGGCGGGACGCGGGCGTCCTTGCGCAGGGCGTCCAGCCGCCGGTTGCGGGCGATGGTGAAGATCCAGGTCGAGGCGTGGGCCATGCGCGAGTCGAACAGCTCGGCCTTGCGCCAGACGGTCAGCATGGCCTCCTGGGCGAATTCCTCGGCCGCCGCGTCCGCCGCGCCGCCCTTGATCAGCCAGGCCTTCAGGCGCGGTGCGAAATGCTGGAACAGGCGCGCGAAGGCGTCCCGGTCGCGCGAGCGCGCCACCGCCACGATCAGCTGATCGTAGTCCTCGCCCCCGTCGATCATGCGCGCACGGGCGGGACGGATGTCAGACGTCGAAACTGAGCCATACATCGATCCTGATACGTGTTGTGCCCGTGGTTGGATCACCCGTCATCCGGAATGCGTTGGGGGACGTAACAAGGACACCGGGCCTGCGGGCCGTCCTGTGTGAAACCGATGTCCCCTGCCCCTTCGACCCCGACCTCCAGCGCCCGCCGTCTGCGCATCGCCGTGATCGGATCGGGCATCTCGGCCCTGTCCTGCGCCTGGCTGCTGAACAGCCGGCATGAGGTGGTGCTGTACGAGCGTGACGGGCGGCTGGGCGGGCATTCCAACACGGTCACGGCGCGGATGCCCAGCGGCGAGGTGGCGGTGGACACCGGCTTCATCGTCTTCAACGGCGCGACCTATCCCAACCTGTGCGCCCTGCTGGACCATCTGAAGATCGAGACGCGGGACACGGACATGTCCTTCGCGGTGTCGCTGGAACAGGGTCAGTTCGAATACGCCGCCCCCAACCTCTTCGCCCAGCGGCGCAACATCTTCCGTCCGCGCTTCTGGAAGATGCTGGCCGAGTTGGTGCGCTTCTATCGCCGCGCGCCGGGGGACATCGCGGCGATGAAGGACCCGAACCTCAGCCTGGGCGACTATCTGAAGTCCCAGAAGTTCGGCGCCGCCTTCCGCGACGACCACCTGCTGCCGATGGCGGCGGCGATCTGGTCGTCGCCGGCGCAGACGATCAATGACTATCCGGCCGGCGAGTTCGTGCGCTTCTGCACCAACCACGGCCTGCTGCAGTTCCTGAACCGGCCGATGTGGCGGACCATCATCGGCGGCAGCCGGGTCTATGTGGAGACCCTGGCGCGGGCGCTTGGCGATGCGGTGCGCCTGAGCCGCGAGGTGACCTCGATCCGCCGCGTGCCCGGCGGGGTGATCGTGCGTGACGCGCGCGGCGAGGAGGACCGCTTCGACCACGTCGTCATCGGCGCCCACGCCGATCAGGCCCTGGCCATGCTGGGCGAGCCGACGCCGGAGGAGCGCCGCCTGCTGGGCGCCTTCCGCTACAGCCGCAACCTGACCATCCTGCATTCGGACGCCGGGCTGATGCCCAAGCGCCGACGGGCCTGGGCCAGCTGGAACTACATGGGCACCGACAACGGCCTGTGCGTCAGCTACTGGATGAACAAGCTGCAGGGCCTACCCGGCGACGACCTGTTCGTGACCCTGAACCCGCCGCGTCCGCCGCGCCCCGAGACCCTGCTCCGGACCGAGATGTACGAACACCCCATCTTCGACCAGGCCGCCGTCGCCGCCCAGAAGGAACTCTGGAGCCTGCAAGGCCAGGGCGGGATCTGGTTCTGCGGCGCTCATTTCGGCGCGGGCTTCCATGAGGACGGTCTTCAGTCCGGATTGGCCGTCGCCGAGCAACTGGGTGGGGTCCGCCGTCCGTGGGAGGTCGCCGACGAGAGCGGCCGCATCCACCTGTCGCCCGCGCCCGAGGCCGAACGGTTGCGCGCATGAGGGAGGCCGGGAGCCTGTATCGCGGCGTGGTGATGCACCGGCGGGTGCGTCCACGCGTGCACGGCTTCCGCTATCGCTTGTTCTGGCTGTTGCTGGATCTGGACCGGCTGGACGAGGCGGCGGCGAAGACGCGGCTGTTTTCCATCGGCCGCTTCAACCTGCTGTCCTTCCAGCCCCGCGACCATGGCGACAAGTCCGGCGCCTCCCTGCGGATGCAGCTGCGGTCCGATCTGGCCGAGGCCGGGATTGAAGACGCCCATGGGCCGATCCGGCTGCTGACGATGCCGCGCCTGCTGGGCTTCGTGTTCAATCCGATCAGCGTCTACTACTGCCACCGCGCCGACGGCGGGCTGGCGGCGGTCGTCTATGAGGTCTCGAGCACCTTCGGGGAGCGGCGATCCTATGTGCTGCGGGCGGACGGCGAGCGGTTCGAGCAGAGCTGCGACAAGACCCTGCACGTCTCGCCCTTCATGCGGATGGACATGACCTACGCCTTCCGAGGGCGCGAGCCGGACGAGCGGCTGACGTTGGGCATCGACGGGCATGACGCGGACGGCCTGCTGATCGCCACGGCCATGAGCGGCGAGCGGCGCGCCCTGACCGACCGCCAGATCCTTAAGGCCGTGCTGGCCGTGCCGTTCGAGACGCTGAAGGTCGTGGCCGCCATCCACTGGGAAGCGCTGCGGCTGTTCCTCAAGCGGGTGCCGCTGGCGCCCGACCCGGCGAAAGCATCAGCCGGCTGAGCAGCCGCCCTGCCCCAGCGCGCCGTCGATGTTCAGGGTGGCGTCGGCGTTTTCCATGACGCCCAGGCTGCAGACCTTGATGCCGTGGTCCGCTTCCAGCGCGGCCAGCCAGGCGAAGGTCTCGCGGCCCGGCGCTTGGGACATCTGGATGCCCAGACCGCCGCCGGGAGCCATGGTCGTGACCACGGTCAGGCCCGCCGCCTCCGCCGTGCGGCGCACCAGCGGCTCCAGTCCCTCCGCGTTGGCGGGGGCCGTCGTCGTGGCCGACGGGGCGATGACACGCAGGCCGGCGCGGACCTCGGTCAGGGTCGTCTCGGCCTCGACACGGCGATCGGCGGCGGCGACCTGCCAGGCCTGGACCGGACGGACGACCAGCAGCCAGATCAGCACGGCGGCGACCAGGGCGAACATCACCCCCAGCAGACGGCGCTCGCGCACCGTGCGGCCGTCCCACCAGCCGTGGGCGCGGGCGAGAAGGGCGTTCATCGGGCGGCTCCGATCGTGATGTCGCTGACCACGCGACCGGCGTCGTCCTGGGTCCCGGTCTCGGTGACGGTCAGGCCCGAGGCGCGCATGGCGCTGTCGATGGTGCGGACGTCGCCATAGTCGGGATGGGTGACGCTGGCCTTCATCCCGTCCTCGGGATCGACCACCAGCATGTCCAGTTCGGCGTCCTGCACCCCCTCGACGGCGGTGAACAGGGCGGCGGTGGCGGCCATGACGCCGCCCGGCGGCGGGGCGGCGCGGACCCGGCCGCGCAGGGCGGCGACGGGGTCCGGCGTGCGGGCCAGCTCCGGATCGGCACGGGCGATCTCGGCGCGCGCCTGATCATTGGCGCGGGCGGCGGCCATCTCGTCGTGACCGGCGCCGGCGATCATCAGGATCAGGGGCGAGACCACGACGGCGGCGGCCAGGGCGGCGGCGCGGCCCCAGCCGCGACGGCTCTCGGCCCGTTCGCGCACCCGGGCGGGCGTCAGGTCCAGCGGCGGGTTCAGCGCCGCCTGCACCAGGGCGCGCTCGACCGAGGCGGTGTCATCGACGGGCTCGACCACCCGCCCGGCGGCGACCAGATCGACCAGGTCCGGCTGCACCGAGGCGGCGAAACGGAGGCCGCGCAGGGCGATGGAGGGACCGAAGGCGACGGCGGTCAGGCTCTCGTCCAGCGGCTCGGTCAGGGTCAGGACATCGGGGACCAGCACGTCCGCCCGCACGCCCAAGCCGGCCAGATAGTCGCCCCAGGCGTCCAGCAGCGACAGGCTGACCACGGCGACCAGCCGGGGCTGGCCCGCCGCCGGGACGGGACCGAGCGCGACGGACAGACGGTCGGGCGCGGCGGCCAGATCGTCCTTCAGCGCCCAAAGGGCGGCGGCACGCTGCTGGGCCGCGCTGCCGGGCGGCAGGTCCAGCCAGCGGATCAGCACATCGGCGCCGGGGGCCACGGCGACCGTGCGCATCGGCTCCGGACGCTCGACCGCGTCCAGCGCCAGCACGCCGCGCTCAAGCACATAGCCGCCCGCCCCGACGACGAGATAGGGCGCGGGCTCGCCCGCCAGGGCGGGGATCAGGATCAGGCGTGTCGGCTTCATTCTTCAGGGGTCCAGCGCTGGATGACGGTGCGGACGGCGCCGTCGGGACGGGCCTCCAGCAAGGCGGTGCGAACGGCGCGGACGCCGGCATAGTCGACGTCCACCCGCAGGCGGAAAAAGCGCGTCAGGACAGTCGCCTGCGCGCGAGTCTCTTCATCGGGGGTGAAGCCTTGGATCTGGGCCCAGAAGGCCTCGCCATTGGCCCAGCCGTCGCGGGGCCGCTGGGCGATCAGGGCGCGGGCGCGCTCGGGGGTCACGGCGCCGCCGGTCAGCATGGTGATCAGCGGCGCCTGTTCGGGCGTCAGGGTGTTAACGTTCAGCGGCGACAGCTGGCTGGTCGGCAGGGCGCAGACATAGGGGCGAAGCCGGCGGTAGGCGTCGGCATCCACCCCCTTCACCGCGCGCAGCTCGCTGACCTCGGCCAGCATGACCCCGGCGGTGCGATAGGGCGTGGCCAGGCCCGCATAGGCCCCGTCCTCAGCGCCCAGCGGCAGGGCCTGGGTGTCGGCGTCCAGCCAGTCGGTCAGGCCGTCGGCGATGGCGCGCATGCGGCTGTCGGGCACGCCGACCGCTCGACCCAGCGCCCGGAACTGCGCCGCCCCCGCCGGCCGGGCGACCAAATCCTCGCCCACGCCCAGCACCAGGCTGTTCAGGTTGAAGCAGGCCTGTCCGTCCGAGACGGTGGCGCTGATCGCGCCGTTGTCGATGGGGAAGTCGAGACGGCGGCCGTTCCATTCGGGCTGCAACGGCGTCCGCGCGGGGTTGATCTGGATCAGCCGCTTGATCCGTTCGCGCGCCAGCAGTTCGGCGCCGGAGGCCAGCCACTGGGCCTGCCCGCCGACTTCGGCGTTGGTGGTGCGGCGCACCGAGAAGCGGACGTCGTCCAACAGGGCCACGGCCACCACGGACATCACCGCCACCAGCAGCAGGACGGTCAGCAGGGCCATGCCCTCGCGGTCGGCGCGTCGCCTCATCTGCCGCCTCCGACAAGGAACAGCTGTTCGACCGGGCCGTAGCCCTGAAGCGTCATGGTGATCCGCACCGCGTCCGGCAGGGGGCGGTCGGGGGTGGAGGTGAAGGCGGGAGCCGCCTCCCCGTCCCGCAGGAAGGCCACGGTCACGTCACGCACGCCGCGATACAGCACCTGCGGCGGCCCGGGCCGGGCTCCGTCCAGCTGGCCGGCCACGCGGCGCTCCAGCCGGTCATCGACCAGCCGATATTCGACCCGTTGCAGCGAGGGCCGCGCCTGCTCGCCCGGATTGCTCCAGCCCGCGCGGGTCAGGGTCAGGACGGGATCGGCGGGGCTCAGGGGGCCGGTCATGGCCTGGGCCGCCGGACGGCCGCTGGGGCCGCGCGCCCGGCGGGCGGTGGCCTGACCCAGGTCGGCGCGCAGCAGGCTGCGCATCCGTTGCAGGTCGCCGACGCGATCGCTCTGCGCCTTCACCGCGAAACGGTTGTCGATGGTCACGCCCAGCACCGCCGCCCCTGCCGCCGCCAGCATGGCGAAGATCAGCAGCGAGATCAGGACCTCGACGAGGGTGAAACCGGCGCGCTTCACGGGGTCCGCCTCCGGTACAGGACGCGGTCGGCGGCCTGCCCCTCGTCGTCGCGGACGCGGACATCGATGCGCAGCAGCTCCGGATCGGCTGTCGCGGTGACGGACCGGCTCCACACCCAGCGGCGGCCGCCCAGATCGCTCGCGCCCGACCCTTCGCCCTCGGCCAGCGCCGGGGCCACGGCGGCTTCGACCGCGACGTTCTCGGCCACCATGCCGCCGAGGGTGCGGGTCTCGACCCGCTGGGCCGAGCGGGTGCTTTCCCCGGAGAGATTGAGCAGCGCCATGGCGGCCAGGCTGAACACCGCCAGCGCCACCAGCATCTCGATCAGGGTGAAGCCGCCGCGCTCAGCCATCGACGCGCACCTCGCCCGCCCCGTCCACGGCGACCGTGCGGCTGCGCCCGTCGCGGGCCAGGGTCAGGGTCGCCGGATCGGCTACGCCGGACGGATCGAAGACCACCCGCACGGGCGCTTCGGACGGCGAGACGGTCGAGCCCTCGGCCCAGGTCTCGGGACCGAAGGGGCCGTCGGTCAGCGGCGTCCATTCCGCGCCGTCAAAGGTCGCGAACTCATAGCCGCGCGCCGTCGCCTCGACCGCCACGGGCCGGGCGCCGATGACGGCCTCCTCCCGCGCGCGGACCAGCCGCGCGGCGAACCGCTCGGCCTCCGCCGCGACGGCGGGCTTGGGATCGGGCACGGACAGGACGACGGCGCCCGCCGCCAGGCCGATGATGGCGACCACCATCAAGAGCTCGACGAGGGTGAAGCCGGCGCGGGCGCGCCTACTCTCTCCAATTACCGAGGTCGGCGTCATTGCCCTCGCCCCCTTCGCGACCGTCGGCGCCGAACGACCAGACATCGAACTGGCCGCCGTGACGGCTGGTGCGGCTGTACTGATAGTCCGCGCCCCACGGATCCTTGGGCAGGCGGCGCACATAGCCCCCGGTCCGGTAGCGTTCCGGATTGGCGAGACCGGCCGGAGCGGCGACCAGGGCGTCCAGCGAGTCCGGGAAGGTCAGGTTGTCCAGGCGATAGGTCTCGATCGCCTGTTCCAGCGTCGCGATGTCCGCCTTGGCCTTGCCGACCATGGCCTTGTCCTGGCTCGGCAGAACGTTGATGGCGACGATGGTGGCCAGCAGGCCGATGATCACGATCACCACCATCAGCTCGACCAAGGTAAAGCCCTGACGCTTGCGGCGCTGTTCAATTTTCTTTTCAGATTCAATCATCACAGAACTCATCTTCAGCCCATGGCCAAGGTGTTGATTTGCAGAATGGGCAGCAGGATCGACAGAACGATCAGCGCTACCACCCCGCCCATGACCACGATGATCGCCGGCTCCAGCAGGCTCAGCATCACGGCGGTGAAGGTGGAGAACTCGCGCTCCAGATAGTCGGCGGCGCGCTCCAGCATGGGCTCC
>Ga0209676_1001015_pt1 | contig 32829 bp, 29 predicted proteins | sample AraplaCvi_mLB_r2_FD_184282 | JGI IMG/M metagenome (GOLD analysis project Ga0209676, IMG submission 184282) | Arabidopsis root microbial communities from North Carolina, USA - plate scrape MF_Cvi_mLB_r2 (SPAdes) (version 2) | ecosystem: Host-associated > Plants > Roots > Endosphere | place: USA... | reverse complement strand
AAGTCGACGTCATCGTCCTCGAAGTCGATAGCGACAAGCGCCGCATCTCGCTCGGCCTCAAGCAGGCCCAGTCGAACCCCTGGGGCGCGTTCGCCGAAACCCACCCGGTGGGCTCGGTCGTCGAAGGCGAAGTCAAGAACGCGACCGAATTCGGTCTGTTCGTTGGCCTGCCGGGCGACGTCGACGGCATGGTTCACATGTCGGACATCGCTTGGGGCATCTCGGGCGAAGAAGCGCTGCACCTCCACCGTAAGGGCGAGGCCGTGCAGGTCGTCGTTCTCGACGTCGACGTCGAGAAGGAACGCATCAGCCTCGGCATCAAGCAGCTTGAAAAGGGTGCTCCGGCCGTTGGCGGCGGCACCGCTGCTGCCGGCTCGGTGAAGAAGAACGACGTCGTTACCGTCACCGTCCTCGAAGTCCGCGACAACGGCCTCGAAGTCCAGGCCGGCGACGATGGCGCCACCGGCTTCATCAAGCGCGCCGACCTTGGCCGCGACCGCGACGAACAGCGCGCCGAACGTTACCAGGTCGGCCAGAAGTTCGATGCGATGGTCATCGGCTTCGACCGCTCGAAAAAGCCGAACTTCTCGGTCAAGGCGATGCAGATCGCCGAAGAGAAGCAGGCCGTGGCTCAGTATGGCTCGTCGGACTCGGGTGCGTCGCTCGGCGACATCCTCGGCGAAGCGCTGAAGGCCGGCAAGAAGGATTAATTCCCTCTTCCGCCATCAGGCGAAACAAAAGGCCCGCAGAGCGTCCCTCTGCGGGCCTTTTTCTTTCAGTGATATATTTTGACCGGACAGTGATTCATGATACCTTCTCCGCGCGTTGGGAGGGGTCTCACGCAAAAATGAGCCGGCAACGACCGGACGCCTGTTTCGGCAGGAGAAGCGTGGCTGTATACAATAGGGGAAGCACCATGATCCGGTCAGAACTGGTTCAAAAGATCGCTAGCGAAAACAGCGATTTGCGGCTCGAGGAAGTCGAGCGCATCGTCGATACTTTCTTCGATTCCATCGTCGAACAGCTGGCCGCGGGCGGCCGCGTCGAACTGCGTGGATTCGGGGCCTTTTCAACCCGTTCGCGCGACTCGCGCACCGGTCGCAATCCCCGAACGGGGGCCGCGGTCGACGTGAAGGCCAAAAACGTGCCCTATTTCAAACCGGGCAAGGAAATGCGCGAACGTTTGAACGGCTAAGACCGGGCGCCGGGCAGCGGCGCCGGTCCACTCCGGCCCATCAGTTCTTGAGCCGGTAGCCGGTCCGGAACATCCAGAAAATAATGCCCAGGCACAGCGCCAGGAACAGCGCTACCGCGCCCATGCTGACTTCGATCCCGACGTCGCCCTTGCCGAAGAAGGTCCAGCGAAACCCGCTGATCAGATAGACGACGGGGTTGAACAGCGTGATCGTCCGCCACGCCGCGGGCAGCATGTCGAGCGAGTAGAAAGCGCCGCCGAGGAAGGTCAGCGGATAGATGACCAGCATCGGGATCACCTGAAGCTGCTCAAAGCTCTGCGCCCAGATGCCGATGATGAAGCCGAACAGGCAGAAGGTCACCGCCATCAGGATCATGAACGCGGCCATCAACAGCGGATGCGCGACCTGCACGTCGACGAACAGGTGAGCGGTCGCGAAAATGATCGATCCGATCACCACCGACTTGGTCGCCGCGGCGCCAACATAGGCGATCACCGTTTCGAGCGGCGACAACGGCGCCGACAACATCTCGTAGATCGTGCCCGTCCATTTCGGCATATAGATGCCGAACGACGCGTTGCTGATGCTTTCGGTGAACATCGTCAGCATCATCAGCCCGGGCACGATGAAGGCGCCATAGGGAACGTTGCTGACCTCGGTCATCCGGCTGCCGATCGCCGATCCGAAGACAACGAAATACAGCGCGGTGGTGATCACCGGCAACATCAGGCTGGTCCAGAAAGTGCGCCCGAAGCGCGCCATTTCAAAAGCGTAGATCGCGCGCACGCCGCGCCAGTTCGCGGTCATGCGGCTTCTCCCTTTGCGCCGTTCGATTCGTGCACCAGCCCGACGAAAATATCCTCGAGCGAGCTTTGCCTTGTGTGCAGATCCTTGAACTGCACGCCGATGTCGGTCATCCGGCGCAGCAGCGAGGGAACGCCGGTGGCCTCGGCGCGGCTGTCGAATTCATAGACCAATTCATTGCCCTCGCCCGCAAGGTCCAGCTTCCACTGCGCCAGTTCGTCGGGGATCGCCGTCAGCGGTTCGACCAGATTGAGCGTCAGCGTCTTGCGGCCCAGCTTTTTGATCAGCTCGTCCTTCCGCTCGACGAGGATCAGCCGTCCGCCGGTAATCACTCCGACGCGGTCGGCCATTTCCTCGGCTTCCTCGATATAATGGGTCGTGAGGATGATCGTGACGCCGCGCTCGCGCAGGCCGCGCACCATGTTCCACATATCGCGGCGGAGCTCGACGTCGACGCCCGCGGTCGGCTCGTCGAGGAACAGGATTTCGGGCTCGTGACTGAGCGCCTTGGCAATCATCACGCGGCGCTTCATACCGCCCGACAATTCCATGATCTTCGATGTCCGCTTGTCCCACAGCGACAGGTCGCGCAGCAATTGTTCGATAAAGGCCGGGTCGCGCGGCTTGCCGAACAGCCCGCGCGAGAAGCTCACCGTCGCCATCACAGTCTCGAACGCGTCGGTGTGCAGTTCCTGCGGCACCAGCCCGATCATCGTCCGCGCGGCGCGATAGTCGCGGGCATGGTCGTGTCCGGCGACGGTCACCGTCCCCGCGCTCGCGGTCACAATCCCGCAGACGATGCTGATCATCGTCGTCTTGCCCGCGCCATTCGGGCCGAGCAGCGCGAAAATCTCGCCCTTGTTGATGGTGAGGTCGACATCGCTCAGCGCTATGTGACCACTCTTATAGGTTTTTCCGAGGCCGGAAATTTCGAGGACTGCTGTCATGCCACGCCTCTAGCCGAGCGGCCGGACGGCGTGAAGCGCCAAACAGCGCTTGACCTCCATCCGTCCATCGGCTTGATCCATCTCACTGTGCGGACGTGGCGAAATCGGTAGACGCAGCAGACTTAAAATCTGCCGACCTAGTGTCATGCGGGTTCAAGTCCCGCCGTCCGCACCAAGCAGGAAATCGGGCGTCACGCCCGCCGCCTCCCAATAGGCCGCCATCCCCATTTCCTCGCACAACGGCAGGAAGCGCGGGTGCGCGCGAAGATCGGTCGTGACGGGGAGGAACAGCATCTGCGTGACGCGGCGATGCTGGTCGGTGATCGATGGGTCGGACGCGGTCTTGTGGACGCCCACGCTTACCGGCCCGCGGCGCAGCAGATAGCCCTCGGCAACCCGCAGCGCGGAATCGGCCTCGCCCAGCCCGGCGAGGTGCATCACCGCCGCCAGCCCCTGTGCCGGTCCTTGCTCCGCCGACCGAAGATTGCGCTCGACCGCTTGTGCGTGCAGCGCCCTGTCATCGGGCTCGGCGAGCGATGCGAGCGTCAGTTCGAGCGTCGCCAGCGCCGGCGGCGGCACATCGGGCCGCGCCGGCGCGTCGGCGAGCTGCTGGATCGCCTGCCGAACGCGGCCGGTGAAGGCGAGGCTCCACAGCCGTGCGAACCAGATCGCCGGATGCCGCGGCCATAATGTCATGCCGCGGTCGCCGACCCGGTCCATCGCGGCCATCCGATCGGTCGACCAGAGCTGATAGACTTGTTTATAGTGCAACGTCGCGGCGAGCGGCTCGATCGCGATCAGTCGGCTGCTGATCGCGGCGGCAGCCGCCGGCCGCCCCGTCGCCATTTCCAGCATACACAGATCATGCGCCGCAACGATGTTGTCCGGACTCTCCTCCAGCGCGGCGAGCAGTTTCGGGCGGCGCGCGGTCCAGTCGCCAAACAACGGGGGCAAACCGATCAGGGCGGCGCGCGCATGCGGCTGCGCGGGATCGATCGCCAGCGCGTGCGCAGCGGCGGCTTCACATTCGCGAACGAGCTTGGGACACAGGTCGAGGTCGGCATATTCCGCGCCGTTCCGCAGCAACAGCGCAAGCATCCCCTGCACGTCGGCTCGCGATGGTGCAGCCGCGGCCGCAGCGCGGAGCTGCGCAAGCGCCGCCTGATCTACGAACGGCGCCCCCAGCTTCCAGCTCTGCCAGCCGGCCTCGATCGCATGCGAAGCGAGTTCGCCGTCGTCGGAGATCAGCAGCGCGTACCCCGCCCCCGGCACGGTTTCGACGCGCAAGGTATCGCCCGCCGCCGCGCTCAACGCCCGGCGAAGTCCGGCGATCGCGCGGTTCAGGCTGTCATCGCCGACGACCGTGCCGTTCCAGCATCGCGCGAGCAGATCGTCGCGCGCGACCAGCCGGCCGGGCGCCTCGGCCATCGCGACGAGCACTTGCATCATGCGGGGTTCGACAACCGCCTTGCCAGCCACGCCTCGGATGCTCCGCATCGACGGGCTGATCGTCGCGCCCCCCAGCGCGAAATCGGGCCGCGGCGCCAAATTGTTCGGATTAAGTGGCTCCCTCGACACGCCCGTCATGCCCCTTCCGATCATCATGGAATCATCGGTTCTCCATCATGGCCCTCCAAACGTCCCCCTGACAAGATGCGGGAAAGGCGACGGGGTGATTTATGCAAGGACATTCGATCTCGAAGACTAGCGCGGTGACGCTGATCCTGATGCTCCTGTCGTCTTGCGGCGGCGATTCATCGTCCGGCGGCGGCGGCGCGGTCGTCGTACCGCCGGCGGCACCAGCGCCCACGCCGACGCCGCCCCCGCCGGCCGCGACCTATGTCGGCGCCGTCTATGCGGGCACGAACAACAACGGCCCTGCCGGAAACTGGGTGGTCGGCTTCGGCCGCCGCGCCGACGGAACACTCGTGCCGCTCGACGTTTATGAAACGGACGGGACCGGCCGCGCGGCCGCATCGTCGACGCCGCCACGGCTCAATTCGCTGGTCGCCGAGGATTCGATCATCGCCGTAAACGATCGCTTCCTGCTCGTCGTCAACGCCGGGTCGAACGACGTCACCAGCTTTCGCATCAATGCAGATTACAGCCTGTCGCGCGTCGACGTCGAACCGAGCGGCGGCACCGCGCCGATCAGCCTCGCCCACCGCAATGGCGTCGTCTATGTCGCCAACGCCGACGAAGACGGTAGCTTTACCGCGCCACCGAACCAGAGCGGCAATATCACCGCGATGACGATCGATCCCACGACCGGCGCGCTGACGCGCATCGCGGGCTTTTCGCTCAGCCTGCGCGGCCGCCCGACGGACCTTGAGGTGACGCCCGATGGCGGCTGGCTGCTCGTCTCGTCGCTCAACGCGGCTTCGCCGCAGCTTCCGCAGCCCACGGCGGCTGAAATATCGAGCTTCCGGATTCAGGGCGATGGCACGCTCGCCGCGGCGCCGGCGGGCACGGGGATGTCGACGCAGATCGGCAACGCTGCGGGGCGCCATCTACCGAATGCGATCGGGATCGAAACATGGTCCGCGGGCGGGCGTCAGTTCGCCATCGCCGCCGAAGCGCGGACGGTCTCATCGACCGGAGTCCCCTCGGCGACCTTCGCAGCGGTTCAGACCGCGTCGGTGTCGACCTGGGAAATCGCCGCCGACGGCAGCTTCCTTCCGCGCTCGCAGGATTTCATGCTCGGCCCCACGATGACCTCGGGGCCCATTCAGGCCGGTTTCTTGGTCTATTCGCCGATTTACTCGACCTTCTGGGTCAACACCACAGCCGGCGCGACGATATCGGGTTACGGGCTGAACGCCGACGGCAGCGTTTCGGTCAGCGGCGTCAATGGCATCGTCGCCAGCGGCATTGCAGTCGATCCGGCGGCGGCGAGCCCGCTCGCGAACGCCGACGGATTTTCCGACATGGCGATCAGCGCCGACGGTCGCTGGCTCTATCAGCTCGTCGGGCTCAAGGGCCGGGTAGATGTCTATGAAATCGACACGCTGGTCGCGACGAACATCGCGCGCCGCCAGCAGGTCACGACCGGCTTGCTGCCGATGGACAATCTGCAGGGGCTGGTGTCGGTCGGGGGCTGATCGCGTGACATAGGGCATGGCCTTGCGGCGCGCCCCGTTCTAGGGTGGTCGCGCAATGCGCCCAGTCCGTCCCGCCGCCCTCCTCCTGCTCGCCGCATCGTTACCGTTCGCGCTCGCCAGTTGCGGCCTGTTCGGCGAGCGCGGCCCGGTAAAAATCGCCGCCATCGGTCCGATCAATGCCGCCGCGTCGCCGCTGAATGGCGAATTGTCCGCGGCAAACGCCGCCTTGCTCGACGCGACCTCGCAGGGGCTCGTCAGCTATGATGGCGAGGGACAGATCGACACCGGCCTTGCCGACCGCTGGACCGTCACCACCGACGGGCGCAGCTATATCTTTCGCCTGCGCGAAGCCAAATGGGCCAATGGTCGCAAGGTGACGGCCGAGGATGTCGCCGCGATCCTGCGCTCGTACCTCGCCCCCGCGAGCCGCCACATCCTAAAGAACGACTTCCCCGAGATCGAGACGATCAAGGCGATGACCGACACCGTCATCGAAATTCGGCTCGCAGTGCCGCAGCCTGCGATCCTCGAACTGCTCGCGCAACCGTCGATGGCGATCGTCAGCAAGGGCATGGGCTGGGGACCGATGCGCGCGCGCAAGATCGGCCGCGCGGTGCTGCTCTCGCCCGTACCCGATCCGCTCGCCGAGGACCCCGAAGCCGCCGAAGCCGCGGCGAACGACCCCGCCGCCTCGATCGAACTCACTGGGACCACGCCGCAGGGAGCGCTTGCGCGGTTCAAGAACGGTTACGCCGATGGCGTCGTCGGCGGCCGTTTTTCGACCCTGCCCTATTTCGCCGCGTCGAACATCGGCCGCTCGCGTCTCGTCGTCGATCCCGTGCCGGGCCTGTTCGGCTTGTCGTTCGTCCGCGCCGAGGGCTTCCTCGCGACCGACGCCAATCGCGACGCGCTCGTCCGCGCGATCCGGCGCGAGCGATTGGTCGAGGCGTTCGGCCTGTCCGAATGGCAACCGCAGGTCACCCTCCGCCCCGCGCTCTACGCGCGTGACGGCGGCCCCGCGCCGCTCGTCCCCGTCTGGGCCGAATATGACGAGGCGTCGCGGATCGCGCAGGCGAAACGTGCCGTCGATGCCTGGCGCGGCGCCGGGCGCGAGATCGAGCCGCTGCGTATCGCGGTCCCCGACACCCCCGGCGGCCGCATCCTCTTCGCTTATGTGTCCGCCGATTTCAAAGCGATCGGCGTGCCGAGCCAGCGTGTCCCCATGGCATCGACCGCCGACCTTCGCCTGATCGACGAAGTCGCGCCGAACGACGACGCGTTATGGGCGCTGCGCCGCCTGTCGTGCCGCCGCGACACGCTGTGCAATCGCGAGGCCGAGGAGTTGATCGATCGGGCGATGCGCAACGTCGACGCGGGCCAGCGCCGGGTGCAGGTGAGCGAGGCCGAGGCGGTACTCGGCCGTTACGCCCCCTTCATTCCGCTCGCGACCCCGCTCCGCTGGTCGGTCGCGTCGCAGCGGCTGACGGGCCTGCGCGCCAACGGCCGCGCGCAACACCCATTGAATCATCTGATTGCCATACCCAGCTAATACAGCGGCGCTGCAACTTCGAGCGCTTTTGAAAGGACCCCAATGGCCCCTTCGACGCCCAATCCCGACGCGATCTTCGACGCGCTGATCTCGAATCGCAACGATCCCGCTGCGCTGCGCAAGCGCGTCGAGACGCTCGAGATCCTGCTCGAACGCAGTTTCATCATCCCCGGCATCAACCGTCCGGTCGGCCTCGACGCGATCGTCGGCCTCGTCCCCGTTGTCGGCGACGTTATCGCCGCGACGATGGGCGTTTACCTCATCTGGGAAGCGCGCAATCTCGGCATGCCGAAATGGAAGATCTGGCGGATGGTCGGCAATCTCGGCGTCGATACTGCGCTCGGCGCCGTGCCGCTCGTCGGCGATGCGTTCGACTTTTTCTTCCGCTCGAACACGCGCAATCTCAAGATTATCAAGAAGCATCTCGACAAGCATCACCCGGGCACGATCATCATAGACCAATAACCCTCCTCCTCATTGCAAGGATCCGAAGGCGACGCGGCAATCCGGAGTGTGCGTAAACCACTCTGGATTGCTTCGCTTCGCTCGCAATGACGAAGTTGCATTTGCAACCACCTTCTTCCCCTCGGGTGTCTAATGCTGCTAGCACAGCGCCTCCACACCCCAAGGGAGACTATTGAATGATCCGCGCCAGCCTTGCCGCGCTTGCCTTCAGCTGTTCCATCACCGCCGTCGCTGTTGCCGCGCCGCAGGACAAGGATCCGTATCTCTGGCTCGAGGATATCGAAGGCGCGAAGGCGCTCGATTGGGTCAAAAAGGAAAATGCAGCCACCGACAAGCTGATCACCGGTCGCCCAGGTTTCGAGGCCGACCGCAAGCGCGCGCGTGAAATCCTCGATGACGATCGCCAGATCGCCGAACCCGGCGAAGTCATGGGCGACACGATCACCAATTTCTGGCGCGATGCCAACAATCCGCGCGGAATCTGGCGCCAGAGCCCGCTCGATGCCTATCTCGCGGGCAAGCCCGTCTGGACGACGCTCATCGACGTCGACGCGCTCGGCAAGGCCGAAAAGCAGAGCTGGGTCTGGCACGGTGCCGACTGCCTAGCCCCCGATTACAGGCGCTGCCTCGTGTCGGTGAGCCCCGGCGGCACCGACGCCGACGTCGTTCGCGAATGGGACCGCACGACGAAGAGCTTCGTCGATGGTGGTTTCACGCTGCCGCAGGCGAAGAGCAGCGTGACATGGGAAGACGCCGACACCCTGCTCGTCGCGACCGACTATGGCGAAGGCAGCATGACTGCGTCGGGCTATCCGCGCATCGTCAAGCGCTGGAAGCGCGGCACCCCGCTCGCATCGGCCGAAACGCTGGCCGAGGGCGAGCATGAGGATGTCGGGATGAACGTCTTCGCGCTCGTCGATGGCGACAAGCGCTGGCCGATGATCAGCCGCGGCAAAACCTTCTACACCGCCGACTATCTGATCCGCAGCGGCGACAGCTATCATTCGACGATCATTCCCGACACCGCCAGCGTTCGCGATGTGCTGGGCGGACAGGCGATCGTGTTCCTCAACAAGGATTTCGGCGCCGGCTTTCCCGCCGGCTCGCTGATCTCGCTGTCACTCGACGATATGGCGGCCGATCGGCAAGTTCCGATCATTCCGGTCATGACCCCGACGAAAGCACAGGCGATCGAGGATGTCTCGGCGACCGATAACATTCTGTGGGTCAAGGCGCTCGACGATGTCGAGGGCAAGCTGTTCGCACTGCGCCGCGATCAGCCGAATGGCCGCTGGAGCCAGAAGGAAGTGCCCCTCACCCCCAACGCCACCGTCAACATCGCGGGCACGATCGGCAAGCGCGACACCATCTTCGCGTCGGCCGAAACGATGCTGATGCCCCCGACGCTCTACGCCGTGTCCGAAACCGCCCCGCCGCAAGCGGTGCAGAGCCTCCCCGCGACGTTCGACGCGAAAGACATGAGCGTCGAAAAGCGTTTCGCGACGTCGAAGGACGGCACGAAAATCCCCTATTTCATCGCGCGCAAGAAGGGCTCGACCGGCCCCGTCCCCGCACTCGTCCACGCCTATGGCGGCTTCCGCTCGGCGCAGACGCCGGGCTATCTCACCGGCCAGCCCTACCGCGCCGGCCCGCTCGGGCTGTTCTGGGTCGAGGACGGCAACGCCTATGTCCTCGCCAACATCCGCGGCGGCGGCGAATATGGCCCCGCCTGGCACGACGCAGCGCTGCGCGAAAAGCGCCAGAACAGCTTCGACGACCTCCATGCGGTCGCCGAGGATCTGGTGAAAACCGGCGTCAGCGCGACGGGCAAGATCGCCATCTCCGGCCGCTCGAACGGCGGCGTGCTCGTCGGCGCGGCGATGACGCAGCGCCCCGATCTCTATGGCGCGGTGATTTCGGGCTCGCCGATCAAGGATATGTGGCGCTACGACAAGATGCTTGCGGGCGCCTCGTGGGTTGCCGAATATGGCGATCCCGACGTGCCCGAGGATTGGGCCTTCCTGTCGAAATATTCGCCCTATCATAACATCCGCAAGGGCGTGAAATACCCGCCGATCTTCCTCTATCTCTCGACCAAGGACGACCGCGTTCACCCCGGCCACGCGCGCAAATTTGCCGCGCGACTGATGGAGAATGGCAATCGCGTCTATTATCACGAATATCTGGAGGGCGGCCATTCGGTCGGCGCCGACCATGCCGAGGACGCAGTGCGCGCCGCGATGCTCCACGGCTTCCTGACGCGCGAGCTGGTCGAGAAGAAATAGCGGCGCTGCGGCTTAGCGGATCTGCCGCTTTTCCAACTTTCGCGCGAGCGTGCGCCGGTGCATCCCAAGCCGGCGCGCGGTCTCCGAAATGTTGAAGTCGGTCTCGACCAGCACCTGATGGATATGCTCCCACTCGACCGTCTTAATCGAGGACGGGCGCGCATCGAGCGGCGCTTCGGCATTGCCGTCGGTGCGGTCGAACGCCGCCTCGATATCATCGGTGTTCGACGGCTTGGCGAGATAATAGGAGGCGCCGAGCTTGATCGCCTCGACCGCGGTCGCGATGCTTGCAAAGCCGGTCAGTACGACGATCCGCATCGCCGCATCGGTCGCGCGCAGCGTCTGCACGCACGCAAGCCCCGACGCGCTGCCCAGCTTCAGATCAACGACCGCATAACCCGGCCGGAAATTCTGTAAATGCGCGTCCATTTCCTCGGGACTATGCGCTACCTGCACCTCATAACCCCGCCGCTCGAACGAGCGCTTCAGCGTCCGCGCGAAGGCCTCGTCATCCTCGACGATCAGCAATTGTCGCTGCTCGGTCATGCCGCCTCTCCACTATCGCGCGCCAGCGACGAAATGGGCAGGAAAATCCGCACCAGCGCGCCGCCTTCGTCGCGATTGGACACGCTGGCGCCGCCGCCAAGCTTGCGCAGCACGTTGACGAGCAAAAACAGGCCGAGCCCGCCGCCGGGACGTCCCTTCGTCGAGCGATAGGGCTGGCCGAAATTCTCCAGCATCTCCTGGCTGAAACCCGGTCCGCGATCGGCGATTTCGATCACCAGCATGTCGCCGTCGCGCGAGGTCGTAAAGCCGGTCCAGTCGGGCGACACCTCGGCCGCATTGTCGAGCACATTGCCGATGACCTGACGCAGCGCGGGGTCCGACACGATCGCGACATCGGCACCGAAGCGGTCGTTGAATTCGACCGTGTCCGGACGGCGAACCGCGCGCGTGTGCGACACGATTTCGTTGAACGCCGCACGCATCGTCGTCAGTTGCGGCGCCTCGCCGCGTGCCTCGCCCGCCGACATCAGGATGCCGCTGACGATCGCCTTGCAGCGCTGGACCGCCGCATCCATGTCGGCGAGGTCCTCCTGCATCTCGCGATCATTCGCAAGCCGCGGCGCGGCCTTCCAGTCGCCGATCAGCACCGACAGCGTCGACAGCGGCGTTCCGAGTTCATGCGCCGCCCCCGATGCGAGCAGCCCCATACGCACGATATGATCCTCCTCCGCCGCGCGCTGGCGGCTCGCCGCGAGCGCCGCGTCGCTGTCGCGCAAGTTGCGGCTGATCCGCGTGACGAAGGCGACGAGCAGCACCGCGATCAGCAGGAAACAGACGAAGCTGCCCTGCAGATAAAGTTCCATCGGGTCGGCGGCGTAGGCGGGCGGCAGCACGAGCGGCGTCGGATCGACGCGCAGCGCCGCGAGCGCCGCCAATGCCGCAACGACGATCGCCCACGACGAACGCGGCGTCAGCAGGATCGCGCCGATCACGACCTGCAGCAGGAAGAGCGAGGCGAAGGGATTGCCGAGCCCGCCGCTATGATGGAGCTGCCAGCCGAGCGCGGCGACGTCGAACAGCAGCACCGCGGTCAGCTCGGCATTGGTCACCGCGCGCCCGCGCCGTAGCAACGCGATGCTCGCGAAGTTGATCGCGATCAGCACCATGATCGCTGCGAGCAGGGGCGCACCCGGCAACGATATGCCCATCGGCCCGCTGACGATCCCGATCGTCGCAAGCTGTCCCCCGACCGCGATCCAGCGCAGCTGGATCAGCAGCGTCATGTTCCGGCGCCCGGCGGGGGCTCTGGCGGCGGCCGCCGGCAGGATGGTCAGGCTGGTCATCAATCGCGGATACGCCACAGCCGCCAGGCAAAAAAGAGGCTGAGCGCACAAAGCGCAAACCAGGTCAGCGTATAGACCAGGTGATTGTCGGGAAAGCGCACGACGGTCAGCCCGCCGACGGGATAGCCGCCGGGGTTTGGCGTGGCGTCGGCATCAACGAAATAGGGAGCAACATTTCGCAGCCCCCTCGCCTTTGCGATCGCCGCGACATCGCGCGAAAACCAGCGATCGCCAGCCGGATCGTTCGAACGAAGGAAAGCGCCTGCGGGCTCGGTCACGCGCAACAGTCCGGTTACGGTCGCCGCGCCCGCGACATTGCCTGCGGCCCGCGCCGCCGGATCGCGCCGATCCTTGGGCACAAAGCCGCGATTGACGAGCAGCGTGAATCGCGGGGTTTCGAGCGGGGTCAGAACCCAATAACCCGGACCGCGATCGGTCACTGCCTGCACCAGCGTCTCGCTGTCGTGCCGAAACAGCCCGGTTGCGGTTACACGGCGATACGCATCATTCTTTGCATCGAGACCCGGCGCCGCCACCGGCTTCGCATGAATGCGTGCATCGACCGCGGCGACCAACTCATGCTTCCACGCGCGCCGCTCGACCTGCCAGACGCCGAGCGCCGCCAGCCCCATCGCCGCGATCAGCGCCGCGGCGGCAAAAGCGCCGCGGCGGGTACGTGTCACGGTACCTGTCTCGCGTCTTCGTGCGACATCGGCATCATATTGGTGTTGAGGTGGTGCATCACCCACAGCGAGCCCGCGAGCATGATCACCACGACGATGATCGTGAAGACGAGCGAGGTCAGCGACCAGCCGCCCTCGGCCTTTGGCGTCATATGGAGGAAATAGACCATATGGACGACGATCTGGACGACCGCGAAGCCCATGATGATCGCGCCCGTGGCCGCGGCGCTCAGCGGCATCGTCATCACCAGCCAGAAGGGGATCGCGGTCAGGATCACCGACAGCACGAAACCGATGACATAGTCGCGCATCGACGCGTGCGGCATCTCGATCTCGTCATGACCGTGCGCAGCGTGAGGATCGGCGCTCATCGCAGCACTCCCATCAGATAGACAAAGGTGAAGACGCCGATCCACACGACGTCGAGGAAGTGCCAAAACATCGAAAGGCACATCACGCGGCGCTTGTTTGCCGCGATCAGCCCGTGCTTCGACAGCTGGACCATCAAGGTGACGAGCCAGATGATACCGAAGGTGACGTGCAGCCCGTGCGTGCCGACGAGCGTGAAGAAGCTCGACAGGAAGGCGCTACGCTGCGGCCCCGCGCCGATCTCGATCAGATGGTGGAATTCGTAAAGTTCGATCCCGAGGAAGGCGAGCCCGAACAGGCCGGTGACCGCGAGCCAAAGCTGCACGCCCTTCACCTTGCCCTGCTGCATCTGGAGCACAGCAAAGCCGTAAGTGATCGACGAGAAGAGCAGCATCGCGGTGTTCAGCGCGATGAGCTTCAGGTCGAACAGATCCTTCGGCGACGGCCCAGCAGCATAGCTGCCGCCGAGCACGGCATAGCAGGCAAAGAGGATCGCAAAGATGAGGCAGTCGCTCATCAGATAGATCCAGAAGCCCAGCATCGTGCTGTGCCCCTCGGGATGCGCATGCTCGTCGAGGTCGTAGAACTGGACGGGTTCGTCGGCGGTGATGGTCTTGGCACTCATCGCATCAGGCTCCGGCCGCCAGCTGGCGGGTGCGCGCTTCCTCGACCGCGGTGACCGTCGCCGCCGGAATGTCGAAATCGCGCTTGTAGTTGAAGGTGTGATAGATCGCGCCGACGATCGTCGCGGCAAAGCTCAGCGCGACGAGCCACCAGATGTGCCAGACGAGCGCGAAGCCCATGACGAGGCAGAAGCCCGACAGGATCATCCCCGTGCCGGTGTTGCTCTGCATATGGATGTCGCGATAGCCGCTGACCGGGCGCTGGTGCCCGCGCTTCTTCATGTCGTACCACGCGTCGAGGTCGTGGATCACCGGCGTGAAAGCGAAATTATAGTCGGGCGGCGGCGAGCTGGTCGCCCATTCGAGCGTGCGGCCGTCCCACGGATCGCCGCCCGTGGTGTCGCGCAGTTCCTTGCGCCGCCAGATGCTGACACCGAACTGGACCAGCATCGCGCCGATGCCCGCGGCGACGATCAGCGCGCCGATACCTGCGATCACGAACCAGATTTGCAGGCTCGGGTCGTCGAACACGCGCATGCGCCGCGTCACGCCCATCAGGCCGAGGATATAGAGCGGCGTGAAGGCGACCCAGAAACCCACGACCCAGCACCAGAAGCTGATCTTGCCCCAGAACACGTCGAGCTTGTAGCCGAACGCCTTGGGCCACCAATAGTTGATCGCCGCGAACAGGCCGAACAGTACGCCGCCGATGATCACGTTATGGAAATGCGCGATCAGGAACAGCGAGTTGTGCAGCACGAAGTCGGCGGGCGGCACCGCGAGCAGCACGCCGGTCATGCCGCCGATGACGAAGGTGAGCATGAAGGCGATCGTCCACATCATCGGCAGTTCGAAACGGATGCGCCCGCGGTACATCGTGAAGAGCCAGTTGAAGAGTTTCGCCCCCGTCGGGATCGAGATCACCATCGTCGTGATGCCGAAGAAGCTGTTGACGCTCGCCCCCGACCCCATGGTGAAGAAATGGTGCAGCCAGACGATGTACGACAGGATGGTGATGCACACTGTCGCATAGACCATCGAGGTGTAGCCGAAGAGCTTCTTGCCCGAGAAGGTCGAGGTGACTTCCGAATAGACGCCGAATAGCGGCAGCACGAGGATGTAAACCTCGGGGTGACCCCAGATCCAGATCAGGTTCACATACATCATCGGCGACCCGCCGAGATCGTTCGTGAAGAAATTGGTGCCGGCATAACGGTCGAGCGTGAGCAGCGCGAGCGTCGCGGTCAGGATCGGGAAGCTCGCGACGATCAGGATGTTCGAGCAGAGCGAGGTCCATGTGAAGACGGGCATCTTCATCAGACCCATGCCCGGCGCGCGCAGCTTCAGGATCGTGACGATCAGGTTGATGCCCGACAAGGTCGTGCCCACCCCGGCTATCTGCAGCCCCCAGATATAATAGTCGACGCCGACGTTGGGGCTGTACGCGATCCCCGACAAAGGCGGATAGGCGAGCCAGCCGGTCTGCGCATATTCGCCGATAAACAGCGAGATCATCGTCAACACGGCGCCCGACGTCGTCATCCAGAAGCTGAAATTGTTGAGGAACGGAAAGCTGACGTCGCGCGCGCCGATCTGCAGCGGCACGATATAGTTCATCAGGCCGGTGATGAACGGCATCGCGACGAAGAAGATCATGATCACGCCGTGCGCGGTGAACACCTGGTCATAATGATGCGGGGTCAGATATCCCTCGGACCCGCCGAACGCGAGGGCCTGCTGCAGGCGCATCATGATCGCGTCGGCAAAGCCGCGCAGGAACATGATGAGGCCGAGGATCATGTACATGATCCCGATCCGCTTGTGATCGACAGTGGTAAACCACTCGGTCCACAAATAGCCCCAAAGGCGGAATTTGGTGATCAGCCCGAGCACGGCGAGGCCGCCAAGGACGACGCCGATGAAGGTGACGACGAGGATCGGCTCGTGCAGCGGCAGCGCCTCGAGCGACAGCTTGCCGAGAAGCGGACCGGTTTCGGGTGCGGGATGCGGGATGGTCATGTTGATCTCGGGCTCGTTCAGGACAGCGGGCGGTCGGCGGCGGCGGGCGCGCGCAGCGCGGTGCGTTCGGGCTTGTTCGGGTGCGGCAGTCCCTCGCCCTTCAGTCTCGCCGGGGCGACCGGCTTCGCGTCGGGGCGATCGTTCGACATGACCGGCGAACTGCAATAGGCCGCGACATAGCGCATGCTCCAGCGCGCCGCATCGACGGTGCCGCGTGCGGCGAACTTGTCATAGGTGACCTGCCGGACATTGCCGATGCCCGCGATGCCGGCACCACCCTTGGCGTCGAGCGCCATCATGTCGTGCATGCACATCTTGCCGGGCTCGACGCACATGTTGACCACGGCGTCGAACAGTTGCGGGTCGCTCGCGGCGAAACGGCGCACCGGCTCCTTATGCGTCGGCTTCTCAAGTTCCAGATATTCGGCGCGGCTGAGGTCGCCCTCGGCCGAAGCCTTTGCCTCGGCAACCCATTTATCGAACTCGCCTGCGGGCAGGCTCTTCACCGCGAAACGCATGTTCGAAAAGCCCCAGCCCGAATAATTGGCCGAAAAGCCTTCATAATTGCCGGTCTTGTCGAACACGCCGTGCAGCTTGGTTTCCATGCCCGGCATCGCGTAAATCTGCCCCGCGAGCGCGGGCACGTAAAAGCTGTTCATCACCGACGAGGAGGAAATGCGGAACCGGACCGGCCGGTTCACCGGCAGCGCCAGTTCGTTCACCGTCGCCAGCCCCTGTTCGGGATAGATGAACAGCCATTTCCAGTCGAGCGCGACGACCTGCACATCGAGTGGCTTAACCTCCGCCGCGACGGGCTGCCCGGGCCCCGTGCGCGCCAGCGGGCGATAGGGATCGAGCAAATGCGTCGCGACCCACGTCACCGCGCCAAGGCAGATGATGATCAGCAGCGGCGCCGACCAGATCACGAGCTCAAGCTGCGTCGAATGGTCCCAATCGGGCTTGTACGTCGCCTCCTTGTTCGAGGCGCGATATTTCCACGCGAAGAAGATCGTCAGCGCCATCACCGGCACAATGACCAGCAGCATCAGCACGGTCGACAGGACGATCAGGTCACCCTGCTGGCGCGCGACGTCGCCGGCGGGATCGAGCACGATCAACCCGCAACCCGACAGCATGGGCAGCGCGGCGAGCAGCGGCAAAAGCCGCAATCGGGCGAGAAAACGGGGGAGATTGCTTGGCATGATGCGCGCCTAGGCCTCCTTTGTTGCACTGCACATAGGACATTTTGTCCAATCCCGCGACCGTTCATCATCGCGCAGGGGCATTTTCATTCCGGGCGATTTTGCCCTATGACCGACTCGTGCCGCCGCATCTTGTCTTGCGGACGGCGCCAGCTCAAGGATTGTTACCATGGCTGCCGATACCGTGCCCACCACCGAGGTCGAACGCGACGCCCGCGCCCTCCACGACGACGGCCACCGCATCGACCCCGCCGAGATCGCGATCGGCGTCATCATCGGCCGCACCTCTGAATTCTTCGACTTCTTCGTCTATGCGATCGCGTCGGTGCTGGTCTTTCCGAAGCTCGTCTTCCCGCACCTCGATCCGCTGACGGGGACCCTCTGGTCGTTCGCGATCTTCGCCCTCGCCTTCCTTGCGCGCCCCGTCGGCACGATCATCTTCACCGCGATCGACCGCGCCTATGGCCGCGGGGCAAAGCTCACCATCGCGCTGTTCCTGCTCGGCGGCTCGACCGCCGCGATCGCCTTTGTGCCCAGCTATGAATCGGCCGGTATCGGCGCGGCGCTGTTGCTCGCGCTGTTCCGCATGGGCCAAGGTGTCGCGCTCGGCGGCTCGTGGGACGGCCTCGCCTCGTTGCTCGCGCTCAACGCACCCGAAAACAAGCGCGGCTGGTACGCGATGATCCCGCAGCTCGGCGCGCCGCTCGGCCTCATCGTCGCCAGCCTGCTCTTCATGTTCCTGATCGCGGCGCTGCCGGCGGAGGATTTCCTCGCCTGGGGCTGGCGCTATCCCTTCTTCGTCGCCTTCGCGATCAACGTCGTTGCGCTTTTCGCGCGGCTGCGCATTGTCGTGACCCCCGAATATGCCGAATTGTTCGAGAACCGCGCGCTCCAGCCCGCGCCCTTGCTCGAAACGGTGCGCTCCGAATGGAAGACGATCGTCGTCGGCACCTTCGCGCCGCTCGCCAGCTTCGCGATGTTCCATATGGTCACCGTCTATCCGCTGTCGTGGGTGTTCCTGTTCACCGAGGAAACCCCGGTGCGCTTCCTGATGATCGAGGCGATCGCCGCGGTCGTCGGCATCGGGACGATCGTCGCGTCGGGTGCGCTCGCCGACCGCTTCGGCCGCCGCACCTTGCTCGGCGCCACCGCCGCCGCGATCGCCGCATTCAGCGGCTTTGCGCCGCAGCTGCTCGACGCCGGCGAAATCGGCGAAGCGACCTTCATGATCCTCGGCTTCGCGCTGCTCGGCTTGTCGTTCGGCCAGTCGTCGGGCGCGCTCTCGTCGAACTTCCATCCGCGCCACCGCTACACCGGATCGGCCTTCACCTCCGACCTCGCCTGGCTGTTCGGCGCCGGCTTCGCGCCGATGATCGCGCTCTGGCTCTCCAGCCAGTTCGGACTGATCGCGGCGGGCGCCTATCTGCTGTCGGGCGCGGTCGTCACGCTCGTCGCGCTCTGGCTCAACCGCGAACTGGCAAGCACAATCGGCTGATCTGGCACGTGGACGTCGGTGCCCTCACGGGCGCCGACCGCGTGTCAGGCGTCGCCTTCCCCCAGCATATAATCGGCCACGCTATAGGAGTGGCTGGCCTGATAGGCATTCCTGCCGCGGTTCATGTGGGTCAGATTGAATCGCCGAACCGCGGAAAGCGCGTGGGGAACCGTGAGGAAGTCGCGGATGGAGGCGGCGCCGCGTATCCTGATGACGAAGATGTCCGCGCTGCTCGGAAACGAATAGCTGACGTCCTCGGGGGCCCGTACACTCCGTTCTAGAAACTCCTGATCGATACTCTCCTTTGTGAGCCGCCCGTCGGTCGTGAAATTCGAAAGATGCACGATGAACCGTGCGCGGAGATCGTCGCCGTCGGCGTAGAGGGTGAACAATTCCATCCAGCTCGCGTTGACGCGGACCAATGGTTTGTCCGAAGTCGATGGCAGGCAGGAAACCGACCAGTAATAGCGCTCGGTGGCGCGCGGCATGGGAATACAGGCCTGACCGTATAGCTCGAGAATCCGGAACAATATGGGCGCCTGCGGCCGACGAAGCAGTTTCTGGAAGCGGGGCGCATATTTTATCCGCTGCTCGATCGAATCCTGCCGCTCCGCCGCATCGGCCAATCCCACCCTGCCCCCCAGCCACTCCGCCTGCTGCTCGAGATTCAGGAATTGGCGCAGCCCCTTGGGGCTCTGGCTGGCTTTCTTGTTCATGCTTCCGAGCATGCGAGACACGCGCCAAATCATCAATAGCGTCCGCATTCGGCCGATGTTGTTGAACGAGCCTCTCTTGTGCCGGCTCGCCAGCTATCCGGTTTTGCTTCCAAACTCCTTCGCCAGCCCAACGGACCGGATGTATTTGCGATAATCTTCGAGCGTGGTTGGACCAAAAGCCGCCCAGCGGACGATCAGCCCGGTTTCAGGCATGACACAAAGAGCCAACCCCCGCTCGGGGTAAACCCACTCGGCCCCGGCAATATCGTCCATTCGGAACACGGCAGCGAGTCTGTGCGGCGGCGGGCCAAGCGCTTCCAGAACACGCGCGCACTCCTGTTCATCGAGGGACCAGTAATCGGTTTCGATGAATACCAGGGTGTCGTTCGAGACGAAGAAGAGAAAGGGCGTGAGATATCCCGGCCGTTCGAGCGCGAGAAATTCATATGCGGCGTGCGTTTCACCCCTTGTCGCGCGCCCTTTGCCTTCGAAAAAGTTATAGCATCGTTCCAGTTCGACGCGGGTCGCAGGCGGAAAGCCGGACCATTGCGATGGATCGCGTTCGAGATAGCCATCGATAATGGCCGTCGATCCGCGCGCGGTCACGGCTTGCCGATCAAGTCGAGTTTGCCCAGGAAGAATGCGGCGAGAAGATTCCGGATACCCACAACGCCGGCCAGCCGCTCGGCGTTCTCCGACTCGCTGTAGGTGTTCAGCGGCGGTATCGTGATCTTGTTGGCCGCATCATGATACGGCCCTTCGATCTTGGCGCGGAGCGCATCGTCAATCTTGACGCCGCTCCAGACGATCTTGGTCAGATAGTCGGTGACGCCTTCGCGCAGCACATCGCCGCCCTTCTCGCCCGTCATGCCCTGCCGATAGGTCCGATGCGCGCCGACCTCGATCGTATGGATATATTCGTGAATGAAAGTCTGAAAATAGCCCCACATATCGATCCTGCGGGCGTTCGCGCCGGAGCTTTGGAAGCGCTGAATGAATATCCGCCCGGTGTCGGGATCGGCATAGCCCGGCCAGCCTTTGTGCGTTTCGAGCAGCTTGGCGTAATGTTTTGCCACAAGGGCATCTTGCACGCGCTTTATGATGGCCGCTTCGGCCGCACGGCTGATGACCGCATTATGCTCCTTATTGAGCGCCCGGACGCTGTCATCCTGGAGGAGTATCTTCTCGACACGCCAATTGGCCTTGTCATCCTGCACCGGCTTGCCACCCGCCGTCAGGCTGGCGACCTTATCGTCCCACGCGTCGAGGATATTGACGCCCTTGGCGAGCGTAGGAAACGACTTTCCGCCGTAATATTTCGAAAAAACAGCGTCGACCTCGGCCTGCGCGGCTTTGGCTATGACCTCGATTTGCGACCAGCCATATAATTTGCTCGCATCGGCATGGTCAGCCGCCTTGTCCTTCCCATACATGGCATATTCTTCGAGGAGGATGCGCTCGACCAGCCTGGTGAGGCGCTTTTCATATTCGCCCTTGCCGGGAATTTTCGGTTTGAACGTCGGGAGTGCCATTCCCGGCCCGGCCTTGACCTCGGTCGAGATCGCACGGTCGGTTGCCTTACGCTCTTCCGCGTTCAAGGGATCGGTCCCGGCTTCGAGGCTGCCCGCCTTCTGGCCCGCGATCAGGCCACGCTCGACCTTGTAGGAAGCCGAGAATTCGGCGTCCAACGCGTCGAATGTCATCTTGTCGACCGCGCCGCTTATCGCCTTGCCGCCAAGACCTTTCGCCGTCTGGAATTTCGTGACGCCCGAGGTGAGCGGCGGCTCGAACTTCTCGTCGACAACGGATATGGGATAGAAGCCGAGTTCGGCGATTGCCACGGTGACCCGCACGACGGCTTCGCCGGAGGCGCCTTCTTTCAGAACCTTTTTGCCGTCCGAAATCTCGTCCAACGTGGGTTCGTCGAGGAAGCGCAAGGATTTGGGCTTCAGATAAATCCGGCCCGGCTCAAGCAGCCCGCCGCGATGCTGCGCCACATGCGCTAGTTCATGCGCGATCAGTTGGCGACCGCCTTCCCGCGCCGGAGCGTACATCCCGGGCCCGAAAACGAGATCGCGGCCATCGGTGTAAGCCTGCGCCCCTCTCTTGTCGGCGTCGCGGGCGGCCGCCGGGCCCGAATGGACCCGTACGCCGGAGAAATCCATGCCGAAGCGCGGCTCGAAATAGTCGCGTGTAGCCTTATCAAGTGCCTGCCCCGCGCCGAAACGTCCAGCGAGCGTGGACGGACCACCCGTGGGCGTAAGCACCGGGGGCGGAACCGCTCGCCCCTGGGCGCGGTGGCTGAGCGCATCGTCAGCGAGCCGATCCGCCTCCCGCTCCCGGGCATCGACCTCGGGCGCGGTGCGGGCCCGATGAGTCTTGGCTGCGGGCTGCTTTACGGCCGGAGCGGAAAGGCGGCCACCGGTCACAACTGCACCTGGCCAAACAAGCCACTTTTGACGGACAATGAGGGGGCCAGCATCGGGTTCATGGCACAACGCGCGGACTGTTCGCCACGGTTCCCTTGGTCAGCCATCCGATATCTTCCCAAAATTGCGCGGTGCGGCGATCGACCGCAATGCCTCCGATGCTGATCGCCTCCTGGCTGATCACCGCGCCACCGACCCGAGGCCCCTCGATGCTCACATTGTTCAGCTGATTTTCCCAAGCCCCCTGCAGCATGAGCCGTTCCGGCCCGCCGAGCTTGTCGCTCTCTATGTGGCCCATCTGGACAAGTTCGGGGTGGTCCGCGAGATTGTGGTGCTCGGTCATTCCCTGCTGCCGATGAAAGCGCCCGCTGGCGTTGAGCAGGAACCGCAGCGGGTGATTGGCCACGCTTGCGATCAGGCGCTGCGCGGCTCGGCGCATTTGCGATCGGCTGGAACCGACAAGAGCCTGCCCGGCGGTCGGACGCGCGGATCCGGTGACGGTGGCGACGGTCGCGGTGGCGGGCCGTGCCGCGGCCTGGCTGGTGGTTGCGACCGGCTTCGCCGCACTTTGGGTGACTTGGGCGGCCGGCTTCGCCGCGGCTGCGGCGCCTGCCTTTTCGACTTTTGCCGCCACGGCGGTTCGCGGCATGGCGCTCGCGCCGGTCCGCATCGCCACTTCATCGGCGTTGGAAAGACCGAGCTTTGCCGACGCCAGAATTTTGGTGAGATTGCGTTTGAAGAAGCCTTGCCCCGCGGGCTTCGCGACTTTTGAGGTTGCCTGGGCGACCGACGGGACGGCTTCGGCCGCCGCCGCCGTCACGACAGGCTTGACCGCCGGTTTCGCGCCGCGCACCGTCGCCTTTACCGTCTCTTTCGTTACCGTCCCCGCCGCGGGCAGCACCGTTTTGGCGCCCGTGGTGACCGCAGCATGAAGCCCTTTCACGGCGCCGCCGAGTTCGGGCACAACCGATGTCGCCGCATATTCCAAAAGATCTGCGGTGACGACCGTCGTGGCGCGCGCAGCCTGTTGTCCGGGTGCCGCCGCCATGCGCAGATATGGGTCTTTTATGCCTACCGTCTGGTCGCGCATATAAGGTGCGACAAAGCTGGGAAACAGGCCATAGAGCAGTCCTGGGCCTTCCATGTCGCGAATGCGTTCCTTGTCGGTGCGGCGGTCGGGCATCCTCCATTCAAGGTTAAGCCGGCCTTCGCGCGACGCTTCATCGGTTACATCGATCCAATTGCGGTTCTGGAAATCGTCGCTGCGATACATGCGCTGGCTGATTATTCTGAAAGGATTGGGGTCGGCAGTGGTCACGAGCAACGCGTGGAGGCCCTCGCGGGAGATTTTCTGCTTGATCGTCAGAACATCGCCCTGCTGCTCCCAATCGAATATGGCGTCCGAAGGGGCCGCAAGCTCCGGCGGCAGCTTGGGTTGCTTGGGCTCCGGCTTTGGGACCGGCTTGGATTCACGCGCCGGCGGCGGCTTCGGCAGCTTTGGCAAAGGTTGTCCGATCAGGCTGACCTTGTTCGACATGCCGGCCTGGACTTTTTCAAAGTCGCGCAGATAGTCGGTGTCGTTGACCCGGCTCCCGTGCCAGCCGAATGGCGTGAGAACGGACTGAAAATGGAAATCATTGGCGCGGAGGACATTGGCGAACTCCGCACTTGGCAAAGTGTTTTGCAGGAACTGCAACTGCGCCAGGACTTCCTCCGGATCGAGCGAAAAGCCCTCCTCGACACTTGGCGCTGCAGGTTGGCGCGCAGCCTGAACGGGGGCATCGGTCACGGCTTCGCGGCCGCCGCCCATCACCGCCGCTCCAGTGCTTTGACGATCGCCGCCGCGATGTCGCGCTCGCTCGCGCCGTGCGGCAGATCGATCCGGATGCGCGGCCTGTGCCCACCGACAATGCGGCCTTCCATCGCCGCGCCCGCGACGGCCTTTTCGATTGCCGGGCCGATGGCGCGGGCAGCTTCCCCGCTCACGCCGCCTATGCCGATCCTCCCGATCGAAACCCCGGCGGAAGAGGATGGCGTGTCGCTCATCGCCCAAGCCCCGACGGGTCGCGGTCGAGCTTCCGGAATTCGGACGCCATCGCCGCCGCGATATGGCGCATCCCGATCATCGCGCCTTCGGCGGATGCATGGAAGGCTGCGTTGGTGGCGATCGTCGTGATGTTGCCGCCGGTCAGGTCGTGCCGGGCCAACGATCTCCAATCGATACCCTCCTGCGGCGCGCTTTCCGGAAGCGCCCGCCGCCAAAGCGCCTGGCGCGCCTCGGCGTCGGGAATCGGGAAATCGACGATCGTCCGGATGCGGCGGAGAAAGGCCGTGTCGAGATGCGATTTGAGATTGGTCGCGAGGATCGCAAGCCCCGAAAAACTCTCCATCCGTTGCAACAGATAGCTGATCTCCGCATTGGCGTAGCGGTCGTGGCTGTCCTTGACCTCGCTGCGCTTGCCGAACAGCGCGTCGGCTTCGTCAAAGAACAGGACGCATCCCCCCGCTTCCGCAGCGTCGAACACCCGGCGCAGGTTCTTCTCGGTCTCCCCGATATATTTGCTCGTCATGCGCGAGAGATCGACGACATAGAGGTCCAGCGACAGCGCCTTGGCGATGGCTTCGGCGGCCATCGTCTTCCCCACCCCGCTCGGCCCGGCGAACAGCGCGCTGATCCCGGTCGCCCTGCCGAGCACGCGGCGATAGCCCCATATATGGTGCACCTCGGCCCGCCGCGCGACCTGCCCCGCCAGCGCATTCAATTCGGCCAATGTTTCGGCCGCAAGGACCATATCGTCGAACCCCCGTTCAGGAACGATGCGCGCCGAAAGCGCATCAAGGTCGCGCGCGCCAAGATCGCGGCACGCACGCCATATCCCCTCGCCGTCCGAATCCCGCCGCGCGATCGCGGCGATCTCGTCGGGCCCAAGCGCGAACTGTTCGGCGATTCCGGTCAGGGGCTCAGTTTCCGCATCGGGTGCGTTCCTGCTCCACAAGCCATGGCGTTCGACCGCATCGAGCGGGTCGAGGCGAGCGACCGGAATGGCCTCGAAGTCGGGAAGCGCATGGCCGCCAATGACGACCAGCGGCCCCGGCATCAACGCGTCGAGCGCGCGTAGCGTGCCCGCATCGATGCCGCCGTCCGTGGCCGTCACGGCCAAGCCCGCAGCGCCCAGAACGCATTCCCGGGCGAGCGCCGCACGCTCGGCAGCCGAACGCGGTTCGCCGGTAATTTCCAGACACCCCAGACCCAGCCTCGCCATGATGGTCGCCGCCAGCCCGCTTCGTCCGGAGCGCGCCGGTCCGACCAGTTGGAGTCGCAAGGGGGATGGCGCCTGGACCGAGATACGCGTCGCCATCGCCTCCAGGCGATCGGGCAGCGCAACAACATCGCGTGTTTTGGCAAAGCCGTCGATGACGACGTCCGGCGTATCGATGCCGCACAGCATGTTTGCAATGCGATCTGGCAGGATGATTCCCGCTTGCGCATTCAATGGCTCGCGATCGTCGACCTCGATCAGGGCGAACCGCCTCAACGTGCCCGTCACGGTCAGCGATCGCAACGCGGCGACGGGGAGCCTCTCACTGCCGAACAGCAGCCGGGCGATCAGATGCGAGCTCGCCCGCGTCGCCGTGAGACGTCCCTGCGCTGCGGCATATCGCGGGCCGAACGTGCCGTCGAGCGCCGGAGCCAAGGCAACCAACAGCACGTCTTCTTCGAATGGAGAAAGACCAAAAATGGTCGAAAGCCGGTCCAACGCGAAGGGTGGCCCCACATTTGAGAGCGCACTTCGTGCTGAAAGGTAAGCGCCATGCTCTTCGCTTCCTTCCTCGCCCGACAGCCGCTGGTCGAGCCAGGCAAGCCCGAGATCGATGATCGCTTCGTTGGCGCTGATCCAGTCGGGCGTCTGGTCAAGGGCGAGAGACGGGCCGGAAACGGTCATGGGTCGAGCCGGAAACTGAAGCCCGTCTCGCGGCTACGTGCGCCGCCGGCCTGGACCGCGACGGGATAGGGCGTCGCGCGCGGCGGCAGGATGGCCGCGATATCGCTGACCGGGATCTCGACCTGCGTCGGCGTCGGTGCTGCCCAGGGATCGAGAGGCCCCGGCCGGCGCACGAGGATGGATGCGTCGCCGACGAGTATCTGGCTTGAAAGATCGTCCGCCCACAGCCGTTCGCCGGTCACGCGCAGGATCGCCGTGCTCGTTCCAAATCCGGGGCTGATCGCGGTGACGACCGGCACCAATTGTAGCAGAGCCGTGTTCGACGGCAGCGCGCGATCATCGGTGAAGGGTACTCCTCGGTCGAGCCCGCCCTCAACACCTTCGACCTCGGACACGCCCAGCAAATTCACTTCGAGCGGCCCCGGTTGAAGCATATGTTCGGCAAGAATCGGTCGCGGGGCAGGATGGTCGAGGTCGATCGGATATTGGCTGTCAGGCAGGAGAATTCGGATCAGACCCGATGACGGAAGCGGGATGCGGATCGGCTCGAGCGTTCCCAATCGCACGTAAAGCCGCTCGGCGATCAAGGGGGGGTGCTCGATCGTCAATTCTTCGCCGATCGCGATACGCATGTCGCGGAGCGTGTCGGCGGGCGGGGGCGGCGGCGTGCGATAGGCTTCGGCGATAACCGGCGGGCGCGAAACGCTCACCGACAGGCGGCGCGTTTCGACGGGCTGGCTCTGCCGTCGCGGGCGACGCGCTTCGATCTGCACGACGCGCGCTTCCAAAATCACAGAGCGCCGAAAATTGGCCTGCGGCATGGCCGACCATATTTTCGACAGCTCGTCGACCGGCGCCTGACCGATCACGACCTTGGCGCGTTCGAACTCCTCGCGCAGTTCGGCATCGAGCAACGGGTCGCCGATCGCCCCCGTCCGGTTGGTGACGAGCAGCATATCGTCCATCCGGCCGCCGAAATCATGGAGAACAAGCAGCGCATCGCCCAGCAAGGCCTGCGCGATCAGGTCCGAATCCTGCTGATCCTCCGACCGGGCATGGGTCGTCATCAGATAGCGCAGCGACATCGAAAGCGGCGGGTTGCCATAAGCCGCCGGATGCTCGCGTCCCAGTATATTCTGGTTTCGAAGCTGGCCGTCCTCGGCCGCATAATAGAGATAAAGATTGACCCGTGCGCCGTTCACCGCGGCGACGGTCACGTCGGGCGGCGCCAGCGTGACCGCCACGCCGCCCGTCGCCATGCGGTCGATAAGCAGGCGCCTGATGGTGCGCGAGACTGCGGCTATGGCGTTGAAGCTCGCCACGGGCCGGGCCTACCGCGCAAGGCCGCGGCGAAGGCGGGCATAGCTTTGGAAGCCGCGCGTCCCTTCGGTCCGGGTGGCGGGTAAAGGCGGCGGCGCGACGACGATGTCGATCCGCCCGATACTGACCGACGGTGGCGGGGGCTGTGCATCGCCGCGCTCCGGCGGATTGTCCGGCCAAAGCCCTGTTGCCGCGACCCGCTGCGCCGGAGGCATTGCCTCCATCGCGTCCACGATCTGCTCGATCGACATGAAGTTGCGGACCTCGGCCGGCATCGGGGCAGCCGGAGTGGCGCGCTTCGGTCTGGATTGCGCCGCCGATGACGGCGCGCCTTCTTTAGCCTGCCCATCCTGCTGCGTCGTGACCGCGCGTTGTTCACGCGGCGGCGAGGGATCGCCCTGCTTGACGAAAGCCGGCGGGTCGACCTTTTGCCGAATCCCGCCTTCCCGTTCCATGCGCGGTTCCCCGACAGGCGGAATGGCAGTGGGCATGGCTTCGGGCCCGTCTATCGCCGCATATTGTGCCGGCCGCGCAATTCCCTCCGAAGCGAACGTCTCGGCTTCGACTTCAAGCGAAGCATCGGTTGCAACCTGCTCTCCGGTCGCACCCTGATAAATTGCCGGAAGCGGCCGGATGACCGGCGCGCCCGCAAGCGCCGCGCCGCCCTGGGCCCGCTGGACAAGCCGCTCGAAATAGCCGCTCATGCCGCGCGCGCCTGCGCGAAGGCGCAATAGCGCAGCCGCCGCTCACGCGGCAAAGCCAGGATATCCGCCTCTGTCCAGCCATAGACGGACGCCAGCTGATCCACCTGTGCAACGATGCCCCCGCCGTCGCCGACCTTGCGGCGGATCAGCTCGAAGCCGTCGAGCCAGGCCGAAAAATCCTCCTGGCAGGCCGGGCAGGTCAGCGCGATCTCGCACTCCGCATTGGGGTCCAGCAGCGCGGCCATGCCGGGATCGCCGAAATGTGCAAGCGCCCGAGCGTCGCCCTCGGCCGCGGCTTCCAGATCGGCGCCATGCGGCACGCTGCGGCCCGTCCTAGCCTCCTCGGGCACCGGCGCGATCAAGCCAAGGTCGAATTCGAAGCACACCGGCTCGCCGCACCGGCACGCCACCTGCGCCACGATCGCGCTGGCAAAGGTCGCGCGATAGATCCCCCGCAGCACCACCTCGCGGTCCCCCGCCGAAAGCTGCCGCGCACCCTCCAGACCGACCGGCCCTTCGGGACCGGATGCGCAACGGCCGATGATAATCGACACGATCCGCGCGGCGCTCTGTTCGCACGCCAACGCCTCTTCGATTGCCAGTTCATCCCGCCCGTCGAGCGCGCGGACGCCCAATATGGCGTCCACCTTCGTGCCGCATACCGCGCGATAGGGCAGATGGACGCTGAACTGCCGGTGGTCGTCGTCAAGGGTCGGGGTCCACGTCATGGCCCGGCCCGGATCAGACCGGCTCTTCGAAGCGCGGCTCGGCGGGCTCGGTTACCGCATAATCGCGCTCCCACCCTTCGGTTTCGAGCTTGAGCGTCTGGATTGCGACGGCATTCGCATTGGCATCGAGATCGGGCAGCGCCTGGAACTCAGACACCCAGCAGCGGAAGAGCTGATACGAGATCACCTTTTGTCCGGCCTCGTTGAACAGGTCGAGAATGACGTCCTTGCGAAAATCCGAGAGCGAGACTTCCGATCCCATGCCCGAACCGAAATTCCAGACCTTGTTGGCCCATTGCTCGAAATCGACGTCGTGCGTCACGCCGCGTTCGAGCGTTATCGCCTCATATTTCACCCGCCCCGGGGATTTGCGGCTGGTGCTCGGGTCGCCGCCCTCGCGATGCTCCACAACCTCGGTCGACCGCTTGAGCGGCGAGCATTTGCAGATCCCCGCCACGTAGCGGCCGTCCCATTTCAGCCGGAACTTGAAGTTCTTGTAGGGATCGAACCGGCGGGCATTCACCGTGAACTGAGCCATGTTTCAAGCCTTTCAAACGTCGGCGCGGCGCGCGATCTGCTGGATTTTCAGGATGACGAATTCCGCCGGTTTCAGCGGGGCGAAGCCGATCTCGACATTGACGATTCCGCTGTCGATATCGGTCTGCGTCGTCGTTTCGGAATCGCAGCGCACGAAATAGGCGTCGCGCGGCGTGGTCCCCTGGAAGGCGCCTTTCCGGAACAGGTCCTGCATGAACGCACCGACGTTCATCCGGATCTGCGACCACAGCGGTTCGTCATTGGGTTCGAACACGACCCATTTCGTACCGCGATACAAGCTTTCCTCGAGGAACAAGGTCAGCCGCCGCACCGGCACATATTTCCAGTCGGACGCGAGCGCATCGGCACCCTCCATCGTCCGGGCGCCCCAGCAGATGTTGCTGTAGACGGGGAAGGTCCGCAGGCAATTGACGCCCAAAGGGTTGAGCGCGCCATTTTCGAGATCGGTCAGACTATAGTCGAGCGACTGGACGTTGCGTAGCCGCGCGTCGGTGCCCGCCGGTGCCTTCCATACGCCCCGCTGCGTATCGGTGCGCGCGTAGAGCCCGGCGATCGTACCGCTCGGCGCGATGCTCCGCATCCGCCCCCGAGCCAGCGGATCGCTGATCCGCGTCCGCGGGAAATAGACCGCGGCATTGGGGTGCCGCAAACTGTCATTGGCCGAAAGCCACGCCTGCATCTGGTCCAGTCGGACGACGTTTGCCGGAATGTCGAGAAGCAGCATCGATCGCCGCTCTTCGCAATAAATCTCGGCCTCGGTGTAAAGCGCACGCATGTCGTTCGCGACGGGCAAGGCGGGCGCATCGGGGATCGACATGATGTTGAACAGATCGACATCCTCGAGCGCATACATGCCCGTTTTGGCCGCACGGACGCCGCGATAGCGCGCAACATCCACCGGCATCGTACCGTCGGCGCCCAGGCCAGGCGCGACGGGTCGGAACATCTGGGGCGAGACGACGGCTCCGGCATTGAGGCGGTGAGCCGTCGCGGCGGCGCCGGCGAAGCTGATCGTCGCTGCGGGATCGAAGGGTCGTGCGTTACGTCCCAGACGGACGTTCAGCCGCAGCGGATTGAGGGCGCTGTTGTCGCCGGTCAGTTCAACGGTCGCCTCGGACAAATAAGGACGAAGCGGTAAAGCCAGCGCGGCAGCCTGCGCACGCAGAGCGGTTTGCAATGTTGCCGCCCAAGTCGCGATCGACGTGATCGCGGGAACGGCAAATGCGGGAACCGGGTGGGACGTCCCGTTGACGGTTACGGACGCGGTCATGTTACCCGCGCCCGGCAGGGAGGCGGGCGGGATGACGAACGCTGCGCTCGACGTTCCGCTGGCGGCCGGCCGGAATCCGGACGTCGCGGGGGCCGGGACAGCCGGGAGCAGCGTCAGCTGAATCAGCTGCGATCCGAGATTGATTGCGTCGACGCCATTGTCCGCGCCGGGATAGAGGCTGAGATTGACGAAACGCTCGCTCGCCACGGTCACGGTCCGGTCGCCATCCTGACGGACGAGGCTCACCGTGGCGTTGAAGAGGTTGTCTGTCTCGGCATTCACCGCGGCCATACGGGTCGCATGATCGATCTCCACGCGCAGCGAGTTGCCCCAAGCGCCCGGATTGGTCGCGGTCTGGCCGCGGATGCTACGCCCGCCAAAGAAATTGACGATGTTGACACCGGCCGGATCGGGAATGTTGGCATTCGCGGCGACCGCCGCCGTCGAACCGCCGGTTCCGTCGCTCGCAACGCGCACCACGAAACATTCGGTGCCGCCGTTCAAAAAGAATTGCTGGATCGCGTAACTCGTCTCGCTGTCGGCGCTGACGCCGCCATATTCGCGCTCGAAATCGGCCAGGCCGAAAAGCTGCACCGCCTCGTTCAAAAGACCGCGCGGAAAGGTCCCGACGAAGGCGCCGACAGACGTCGACACGCCCGTGACTGTCTTCAGGCCACTGGGAATCTCTTCGACATAGACACCGGGATAGGTTGGCCTGACGGGCATGGTCGCTCCCTCCTGCTATGGGGTAGTGCAACGACCATCACATCTTTTCAGGCCGCACGCATTACTTCCAATAAACATTGGTTAAGGCGGATTTAACAAATAAAGCGCAGCATTTCCGCACTTGAAAAGCGTATATGCTTGACAAGATGAAGAAGAGCGGCTTATTTTTTGGCGACCTGCTATAAACTCAACATAGAATGAGTTGAGTGTCAACTTCCGAACGACGCGCGTTTGGCACGTTTCGGCGACAACATAAATATCCTCTGCTTGCAATCCACAGATGACTGTGATTGCATTGCGCCGCTCGGTCGCAAGGCCGAGTCTCTCAAAAAATAATAAATCTGGTCGCACAGTTCGCTTCTTCGGGAGGATGCCTGGTGTCGTCAGATTTTCCGCGCAGTCCGAAAATTCGCAAAGGCGGCTTGGCCGCCTATCGGCTGCCGTCGCTCCTGCCGACCATCATCGTGTTCCAGTATAACCCCGAGGAAGTTTCGCGTTCGATCCAGGCACGCGGCGCACAGGGGGGCGGCCGGGGGGAGTCACAACGCACCGGCGGGCCGCCGAGCGAAACGCTGACCTTCACTGTCGAAATCGACGCGGCGGATCAACTCGAATTCCCGGCCCAAAACGCCCAGACGGTCTCGATGGGTCTGCATCCCGCCATCGCGGCGCTGGAATCGCTCACCCTGCCCTCCTTCCCGCTCGTCGCCGCGAACGAGACGATGGCGCTGGCCGGCATGTCCTTCATCGCGGCTGAAAACGCGCCGCTCACTCTGCTCATCTGGGGGCGGCACCGCGTTCTTCCTGTGAAGGTCGAAAGCCTGACGATCAAGGAACAGGCCTTCGATACGTCGCTCAACCCGATCCGCGTGTCGGTCGATATGTCCCTCAAGGTCCAGACCTATCGCGACCTCGAGGTCACGAACCCCGGCTATTGGGTCTATATGGCGAGCTTCGCGCAGAAGGAGGTTCTCGCCGGATCCAACACTATCGGCAGCGCGTCGGCCATCGCCGATCTGCTGCCGATTTAGGCGCGCGCCATGTTCACGCGCGGAAGCCGGTATGAATCGATCGCGGACAGCGAATGGGCCATGCCCGACGGACGTATCGTCCGGTACAAGCGCATCCGCTTCCTCCCCACGCCCGCGGGGCAATCGCGCTACACCGTCATCGATGGCGACCGGCCCGATGTCGCCGCCTGGCGCATCGCGCAGGATCCCGAAAGCTTCTGGCGGCTCTGCGATGCAAATGTCATTTCCCGCCCCGCCGACCTCACCGCCACTGCGGGGATGCAATTCGTCATTCCCGATCCGACCGGAGCGGCGGGGCGATGAACCTTCTTCCCTCCTTCTTCATCGTTCAACTGGCGTTCGCGCCGTTGCCGCCCTTCGTCGCCAGCGCGCTTTCCGAGATCGAGGTCGAAACCTCGATCGAGGGAGCCAGCATGTTCCGCCTCCACTTCGACCTCAGCCGCACCGCCATCGGCGACTTTGACGCGCTGGTATTCGATCTTTTCCGCCCGCTCGTGCCGATCCGGATCAGCCTGTCCTTCGGACTGGGCCAGCCGATGACGCTCATCAACGGCTTCGTCCGCGATGTGCAGCTGACCGTCGGCAACGACCCGGGGAGTTCGCGAATGGAAATCGTCGGGGCGGATGCGCTCGGCACCATCATGGGCCATGTGCAAATCCCGTTCACCTGGCCGAACCTGCCCGATAACGTCATCGTGTCGGCGATCTTCGGCAAATATGCGATCATCCCGGCGGCGGTCCCGACGCCGCCAATGCGGACAATCCTCGATACCACCACAACCCAGCAGGCGCGGGACTCGGCGTTTCTCCAACAG
>Ga0209676_1001014_pt1 | contig 32843 bp, 21 predicted proteins | sample AraplaCvi_mLB_r2_FD_184282 | JGI IMG/M metagenome (GOLD analysis project Ga0209676, IMG submission 184282) | Arabidopsis root microbial communities from North Carolina, USA - plate scrape MF_Cvi_mLB_r2 (SPAdes) (version 2) | ecosystem: Host-associated > Plants > Roots > Endosphere | place: USA... | reverse complement strand
ATTTTCTGTATGAATAAAAGTTAACGATTTCAAAGTTTCCGGCTCCCGCATTCCTCCTGCAAAATCGCGTTTGGCTCCCGAGGTGAGGCCTGTCGCTTCTTCTAATATTTTGCCCCCTTTTACCATTGCCTGCAAAGCCGCCATGATTTTGGGTATGCGTGACGGATTGGGATCGGTGTTGGTTTTGCGGGCAGCGGCGAGCGGCCCAATGCGCGGTACTTTTCGCTGATAGTTTTGATCATTGTCTTCAAGCGTGAAGCCCATCACATTTCCGGCGGCGTCGGAATTGAAGATCACCGAAACATTGCGGTCGGTCGATGTAAACTTGTTATGAGCGACGGGTACAAATTCTTCATCGACAAAACCATCCTCCAAAGTAAAGAGCCGCTGATTTTCAGCCTGAAAAGTGACCATTCGATTGTTAAATAATTCATACCGGCCTTCGAATGCCTTTAAAGTGTGGGGATCCACATCCACCGCGACAGGTTTTGCGGTCTTTACAGGAAATCCGTTCCAGTGGTAATAGTCAGCGATAAAATCAACAATCCTATTCATCATATGCGAGTTATCGTTCGCATTGATCATGATCACAACGCCCTGTCCTTTGTCCGCACTGGCGGTAAGCAACGCATCAAAACCCTCGTCGCGCCCATTATGGCCAAAGCGGAGCGTAGCGCTGTCGCCCTGCAAAAAGACACCGAGTCCATCCCTGTTTTTCTGATCTGTCAACATCTGGCGGGTCATGGACTGGGACAATACATTTCCTGATTTTCCAGCATAGGCATTCTGGACGGCGATTGCGAACCGGGCCAGATCGGAAGAGGTAGTCCACAGTCCCGCTGCCGCCATCTCAGGATAGATGTGCCAGCGACCTTCCACTACACTTCGATTGTTGTAGTGGCCGGTTGCCGTCATTTTGGCCAGTTCAGGAGGTAAAGGCTGTTCGTAGGTACTGTTTTTCATGCCCAATGGCGCAAGCACATTGCTTTTCATGAATTCCGGAAAATCAGCACCGGTCACATCCACCATCAGTTGCTGCACGACGGTATAACCTCCCCCTGAATACCTCCAACGAGAGCCCGGAACAAAGTCAACCCGGACCGGTGGTGTATTGGCCGGGGCTGTTCCATCGAGAATCTGAACTACCGAAGGGATTTTTCCGCCCACGGCGTATCCAGGGAATCCGTGCACGGTAAGACCGGTAGTATGGCTAAGGAGCCCACGCAGTGTCACCTTTTTATCATTTGTAAATTCATTGTCGGGCACTTTCCAGCTTTTGAGCTTTGCATTAACATCCTCATCCAGGGAAAGTTTACCCTTTTCAACAAGATACAAGGCCCCCATTGCCGCAACCGATTTACTAACCGAGCCCGCCTGAAACAAGGTGTTCGTCGTGACAGGCACCTTTCCCTCCTTATCGATAAATCCATATGCCTGCGCCTTCAGTATTTTTCCATCCTGAATGATAGCCAATGACAAACCGGGAATACCCCGCTTCCGCATCTGGTTCCGGATAAAATCGTCCAGATCATCCGCCTGGACGCGAAATACTACCAATAGAAAGGAAAGAATCAAAAAAAGGCGTCGGTTTTTCATGGATGGTTTGGTAAGAATGGTTATTTATTTTCAAGGACTTCGCCACTGCGGTGGCCGCAAATCTAAAAAGCTTTTAACCTCGCTTCTGTTAACAGCCTGTAAAAGAAGGTTAATGAAATGTAAATGTTGCTATCGTGAGATCTGTTCAGGCGCAAGATGGTAAAGGGGAAAGATTTTGATATATGGTTTCACGCGATGGAGATATTTTTTTGATATCTGCGACGATTATGGAATCATTGAAATAACTTTATTCCTCGTCAGTGCTCATTGCGATAGATTTGAAGCATTATCCAAATCAAACCGATGGACAATCTCACTAAGAACAGAATAACCTCCATTGATCTGCTTCGCGGCACGGTCATGATCATCATGGCGCTTGACCACGTCAGGGACTACTTGTTCACAGACTCCTTTTTCTATGATCCCCTAGATCTGGCCAGGACGACCGGCCCCGTGTTTTTCACCCGCTGGATCACTCATTTCTGCGCACCCATATTCATGCTGCTGGCCGGCACCTCCGCTTTCCTGATCGGCCAGCGAAAGAGCAGGCAAGAACTAAGCGGGTTCCTGTTAAAAAGGGGCATTTGGCTGATCGTGCTGGAACTGACCGTGGTCAACCTAGGATGGAACTTTAACCTGGCATTTCCCATGTTCTTTTTCATCACCATCTGGGCGCTTGGCCTGAGCATGATTATCCTGGCAGCCTTTGTCTATTTGCCGGTTAGGGTAATTCTGCCGGTTTGTCTGGTGATCATCGCCGGGCACGACCTGCTCGACGGCGTTCATTTCGACGGTAATTCATTTCCCTCTTTCCTTTGGTCATTGTTGCACGATCAGCGCTTCTTTACCTGGAACGACAGGCTCTTCCTGGTCGGTTATCCCATCGTTCCGCTTCTGGCAGTCATGCCGCTGGGCTATTGCCTGGGCACCTGGTTCACGGCCGGCTATGATGTTACCAAAAGACAACGCCATCTAAAATGGACAGGCCTCATGGCCTTGACCGCTTTCATACTGATACGTCTGCTCAACACCTATGGCGACCCAATACCATGGACCACGCAGAAAGATACCTTCTTCACCTTTTTATCATTCATTAACGTCAACAAATACCCTCCGTCACTTTCGTACTTACTGCTCACGTTGGGCACTGCGAGCCTGTTCCTTTCTTTTACCGAGCGGTTAAAGGGGCCTGCCGTAAAGGTGATCTCGGTGTACGGCAGAGTCCCCATGTTCTATTACCTGATCCACATCTACGTAATCCATGCGATGGCCATGCTCGCATCGGCACTGACGACCGGGCAAGACTGGCGGCGATGGATACTGACCAAGCCCATCTGGTTTACCGAAGACCTGAAGGGTTATGGTTTCTCCCTGCCTACCGCTTACCTGATCTGGATATTTGTGGTAATCGGTCTATATCCTTTGTGCAAACGTTACGACGCTTATAAACAAGCGCACAAAGACAAATGGTGGCTGAGCTATTTGTAGGCCCGTTAGCCGGGGGCCTGGCATGGGTAACTCGTTAACTTATGGCTTTGCGGCGCCTCTTGCTTCGCGGTCTGGATGCAAAAAAGCCAAACAGCAGGCAAAGCACGGCGAATGCGGACACGTTGATCCACGTTTCCAGGTAATGAAGGAAGCCCTGCTCAGGTTCAATGTACCGGACGAATACAACGACGCCGGCCAATGATGAAAAGAAAAATGAAAGAAAAGACATTCTAAACAAATCCAGCCGGTTGCCTTTTAACGACTGAATATATATCCACCTTCCGGTATAGACGTTCACTATCACAGTGATGAAGGTAAAAATTGCCATCCCGAGCCTATTGGGCGACAATCCCGTATACATCGTCAACACACTCGCAGCCAGCGCAACCATGCCAAACACAGTATGCCTGACCGTATTATCTTTAAGTCTCCCATCCATAATGCTTACCGGAATTTGTCTTTTGTCGAAGGTCCTATATGACTACCATGATCTTGTTAATAAGCACGTGTAATGTGCGCATTCCGGAAAAGGCTCAGATACTATTTTAATCCGACTGCTCTTTGCGCGGTGTTTTTAATGGAGTTTCCATCAGTAACAGCCATTATTTTCCCGGCTCCCAGCAGACCGCTGTAAGTACCATCGGGTGTCATACTTTCAGCATTGTTGGAACCCCCAGGAGCAGCAAAGCCCCACCACCATACCAGATATCCCAGCTGATTTTGCTGGCAGAGCCTCATGATAAGTTTGTAGTTAATGGGCTTTACACCATTGGCATCCTGATCGTCGATGGCGGCTATTTCACCCAATACTACGGGCAACCCCGAACTCCCCAGGCTGTTGAGATCGGCCGTGATCCGGGCATCCGAATAATTGCCAAATGCGCCTGTTGTCGGCCAGTAAGTGTGTACGCTCAATATCAGGTTGTGCAGCGGGTCGGCGTCCATCAGCTCCTTCCCATGCTCGACAAAGAACCCCGGGTCCTTACCCCATCCGGGCGCATCGATCATCAACGGGCAGCTATAACCCGCTGCCCTTAGGTTTCTGACAGCATCCATACTGGCTGTGCTGTAAGTGTTACCGGTGGTGCTCCCGTCGTCTGGCTCATTGGCTATGTTAATAATGATGGATTTCTGGTATTTCAGCAGCATGGGTTTCATATCAGCACTGGTCCACCAGGCAATGGCCTGCCCGAGGCTGCCGGAAACATCCGAAGTACCCGTATAATCATGTAGTTCTAGAACGGGAACCATGCCTTTGTCAATGCAGGAAATGATCAGGGGCTCTATCTGTGCGGCGGTCATTGTACCGGTACCACTGTTGTCGTATCGCCGCTGCAGCACCAGACGGACGGCATTGGCGCCGGTTTTCTCTATCTCCGGAATTTCGGCCATTCCGAAACCGTCGGCAAAAGCACTACCCATATTTACACCCCTCAATATTAACCTGTTGCCCGCTGCATCAGCAACAAATTTTCCATTTACAACGTGCAACCCGTCAGAATTAGGCGAGATAGGCGTATCGTCCGAATTGTTGTCGTCCGATTCGTGGCAAGCTGCAAAAACAGCAGCCGCCAGCAGGGTCAGCAAGAGATGTTTCATAGGGCGCATTTCGTTTACTGATTGGCTGTTAGTATTCCGGAGTACTGGGTTTACCTGCGAAAATCAATCGGATAGCTTTCGCAGGCGATAAGTATTATCGGCAGAATAAATTTACCCAAAACCTACTACTCTTCCCTCATGTACTTCATTCTTACGGAGCAGTATTCGGTGACAATTTCGTTAGTAGACCGCTGGTTGATCTTAAAGTACTCGGGGCATGTGATGCCTGTCATACCCGTGCAGTCCATCGTTGTTGGAATCGGTGCCCGGGGCTTTACTTCTATCACTTGGTTGTTTAGTAAATAGGTATTGGGAGTACCGCAAGGCTGCATTCCGTCTTCTTCAAACATCACGCCATCAAACCGAAAAATGATCACTCTCGACAACGCTCTGGGGATAGGACCGGTGGCGATCGAATCGCCCATAAATTTGGTGTATTCCACCGATCGCCATTTACCAACAATGCCCGAAATCTCCGGGGGTATTTCCTCAGGTGCGTCCTTTTTACAGTTCGTAAGTGCAAAGCCTAGCAAAATCAAAAGTATACCTCTACTCATCAATATTCATTTCGTTTAAAACCGGATCAATTTCCGATGAACTTTGCCTAAAACCAAACCGGCGTCAACGCTTCAAGTGCACTTGCCCGATAAATGCGCCGCGTCTGCGTGCAGGTCAGTCTGTTATTGAACCTGGATTAACTGCACACCATGCACCGGACGACCATCTGCCGTGACACCTTGTATCAGCACGCGCAGCGTGCGCACTTTGTCCGATAGCGGAAACCGGAGCTGGCTTTGCCCTTTGCTATCGGTTACGATAAGCGGCTTCCAGTAGAGCACGTCCCGGTCCTCGACTGGCGCGGAAGCGTTACTGCCCGACATCTCCGAATCATAACGAGGAACATAAAATTCACGCTGCACGGATGGATAACCAACGAATTGAACCGGCTTCATGCTGCCTGCCGGTTTCGCATTCACCTGCATGGATCTTGCGTTTTTAGTATAAAATGCGATCACTCCATTCCCACCCTGAACGCCATAGATGCCGACTGTTCTCGCATTTTTTAAAACTTCTATGCGTTCGATGTCCCTTGCATTGAAGTTCATCAATAAGGTTCCGTCCGGATCCTGAATGGGCACGCCGTCCATAAGAAACAAGGGTTGTGCCACTGTTAAAACTGTTTAGGCCCCGGATCATTACTTTGTATCCTGGCGGTGCCGGCGGCCCCGTCGGTGTTCCGACAGTTCGCAAAACGCTTACGCCCGCGAATCGCCCCTGAACCATTTCATACAGGTTTGCATAAACCGGGGACTTTTCCTCGAATACCGCAACCGCATCGGCCTCATTGTGCAAACTGCGCGCCTGGATGTCGTCGGGCCTCTCCTCGTGCTTTCTCGCTTTCACGGTTACTTCACGCAGCTGTTTTGCCGTTTTATCACGGTAAAAGCCGGCGTTCGCTTCCTGCCTGCTTCTGGCCGCTTCCAATTCGGGCCGCAATGCCGACCAACCTGGCTTTGTCACTGTCTTGCCCGGCTCCCACAGTCTGCCAGGATCTTCGCGGATCAAAAAAGTTTCGGCAACAGGGATATGTCTTGATTTGACATCTGCGATTTGCACCATTAACTGAACAGTGTCGGTGACGACCAGCCCCGGCAACCGAAAACGTCCCTGCCGATCGGCAGCCGCCGATTTTACAAACGACCGTGCCGGGCCTGTTGACGCGACGGTGATCTGCCCGCCGAACGGCTCTCCGAAAAGTTGCTTTTTGAACTGGCGTAAATGCCGGTCCGGGCCTTTCGGATTCGCCCGAATGGTCACAGCATCCAGCATTTGCACATTCGGTCGCAGCTGTAAATTCGCTTCTTGTGCAGATCCATTCTCAAACCGGATCTTTTGAGACACAGAAAGATAGCCGACAAATGAAACGGCTATTTCAACCGTTCCCAACGGAATGCAGGCGAGCAAATAGGCCCCCTTTTCATCGGTAACAGCGCATAGCGAGTAAGTTAAATCAGAAAAGTCACCAGGTAAACAATTATAATTATGAGACCGGGAAATTACCCCGGCTGTAAACCTGAATCTTGCGGTAAAGTTGAAAGAGTGAAAAGGTTCAAAGCTAACCGGAACGGCCTTCGAAAATTACTTCTGAAATAAAAAATAACATCCATACAACCTTTTATTCGAAGAGCTGCCTCTTTCTTAAAATATATGCATTAAACATAAAAATGATCCTTGCTGCTGTTCCGTTTAATAACGGTAATTAATGCACTTTATAAAAACAATCCGCAGGTCATTTTTATCCGAGATCAATCTACTATTGAATGAAACATTATGTTACGTTATTCTTGCTCCAATTCATTTTTTTAAGTTGTGTATCGGAGGTAAATCTGTCGCCTGCAAAAGGTGAAATAAAAGTCGTCATCGAGGGTGTAATTACCGATGAAGAATATGACAGGGATTTTCAGGAAAAGTATCGCCGGGAAGATCAGGGCAATTACGTTCGGCTCACGTACAGCGACCCGGTGAATAATTTTGTCCCTTACGAAATTTCGCCGGATGGAAACCATTATACCCGGGACAGGACCAAAGCAATTCGGAATGCATTAGTGATAATCCGCGATGACCTCGGCAAGGCCGATACCCTTAAACCCGATTCTGCGCAACGGGAGCCATTCTATGGGTATTACACATCTAAAGAATTGTATTGTAAGGCGGGCAGAACCTACGAGCTTTATGTAAAAATTCAAGATAAAGAGTACACAGCCACGGCTTTTATGCCTCCTGTTCCGAAGCTTGACTCTGTGTCAACGGTGTTCATCGACAGAGGCATACACAAATTCTCCGGCGATGTGCCATTGTTCTATTTTCGGAATAACTTATCTGTAAAAGAGTATTTTCTTCCCAAGATTACAGTTGTTCCTCAATACACCGATATCCAAATACCGCCGTTCTTTCATTTTTCTGAAAGCCCGGATCGCATCTGGAATTATGAAGTTTTAAGCGACGATCATTTGCCCGCTTACATTAACGGATATATGCTGAAACTGGGAACAACATCATCCAGCTATTTCACCTATTCCTTATCGAAGAACGTCATTTACGATGCTTGCCTCTATTCACTTACGAAAGAAGCCTACGACTATTACAGCGTTCTGATCAGCGCATTTCAAAACGACGGCGGAGCATATTCTCCCTCTCCGGCTTCGCCTCCCACCAATATTAAAGGGGGAGCGCTCGGCTTTTTTAACGCCTCATCGGCCTCCATCAGGCGCTTCACTGTCAAATAAAGCTACTACAAAGCCTTCACATTCCATTCATGATTCAATTTTCCCGGCTTACGCTCCTATTGTTTTTTGTCATGATCGTGCAGGCCGTCTGCGCGCAAACTTTCACGCTGTCCGGTGTGGTAAAAGATAGTAGCTCTCTCGAAACGCTGCCCTATGCAACTGTGCATCTGGAAACAACGCATTTCACCACACAATCCAATGCATCCGGCCATTTTTCGATGCGGGTTCCCAAAGGCGCCTATGTGCTGACTTTATCTTATGTAGGATACAATTCCAGGTCTTTGAAAGTCGTGATAAACGGCAATACCGAACTCCCGTTATTTCTCCGACCTTCTTCGACGGATTTGAAAGAAGTTAGTGTGACGAGCCCTTCACTTCCGCAGGACATCGTGCCGGGTCGTCACAGGGTAAGCCTGGAACAGATTTTGAAACAACCTTCATTCGCCGGTGAACCTGATGTTTTGAAATCCATCCAGTTTTTGCCGGGCGTCAAGTCGCCTAGCGAAGCCACAACCAACATAGCCGTAAGAGGCGGGTCATACGACCAGACGCTGATCCTGTTAGATGGCGCCCCGGTATACAACACCGCACATGCGCTCGGCTTTTTCTCCACTTTCAATGCGGATGCAATCAAGGACGTAGAATTATACAAAGGGCTGATGCCGGCCAGGTATGGAAACCGACTTTCCTCCGTAGTGGATATCCGCATGCGTGACGGCGACAAAAACAATTTCAAGGCAAAAGTCGGCATAGGGCTCATTGCCAGCAGGCTAACGTTGGAGGGGCCTATCAAAAAAGGAGTCAGCTCGTTTATAGTCTCCGGGCGGTACAGCTACGCCGGGAAAGTAATCAATGGCCTGGGAAGTTTAAATGAGATTCTCCCATTCAATGTGAAAGATTTCCGAACAGACAATGTTGTGAAGTTTTATGACCTGAATGCGAGAATCAACTTTGGAGACAAGTCGGGCAAGAACAGGTTCTCCCTGTCTGCTTACAGCGGACAAGATCAATTCAACTATTTTATCCTGAGTGGGGCCACGCTTATGGACTGGGGCAACAAGACCGTTTCCTTTCAGTGGAATCGCCTGCTTTCGAACCGCCTCTTCATGACCAGCAACGTCTCGTACAGCTCCTATGGTTATCATTACCAGATCCTGGACGACGGCCGCCGATTCGACTGGAATGCCAACCAAAGGGAATTGAACGTCAAATCCGAGTTCGATTACGCCGTTTCCAAATTTCTGTCGCTCAATTTCGGGTTACAGGTTACGAAAAATAACAACCAGCCTGGCCGGATCGACGCACTGGACTCGCTGGCGGTTGTAAACCCGTTTAAGCTGCCCAAGAAGCGTTCTCTGATCAATGCCGTATTTCTTGAAGGGCAACTGAGCCTGGGCAGGTTTGTTAAAGTTTCGGCGGGTATACGACAAAGTTTGTTTACGCTGCTCGGTCCGTTTACACAATACTATCCAAATGCAAACGGCACGGAAGTGGCCGATTCGGTTTATTATCCGCGGGGAAAGAACGTGAAGTCGTACGCCGGCTTTGAACCCCGGGTCGGCATTACCTGGCTGCTTTCTCAAAATCAGTCTGTGAAGGCCAGCATCAATCAAACCGTTCAATTTTCTCACCTGCTGACCAACTCTTCCGTTGGGTTGCCTACCGATATATGGGTCCCGTCCAACACCCTCATTAAGCCGCAACGCGCCCGGCAGGTGTCTATCGGGTATTTCACCTCAACGCCCGACAAGCGATACAGCTTTTCAGTCGAAGGATATTTTAAGAGAATGAACCGTGTCATCGATTTTATAGATAATGCAGACCTCTTTGTCAATAAGATTGTCGAAACTCAGGTCCGCTCGGGTAACGGTACTGCCTATGGGGTAGAGACAATGGTTGCAAAACTCACAGGAAGTTTTCGTTACCAGGTTGCCTATACATTATCCAAAACAAGCAGGGAAATTGCAGGAATCAACCATGACATGCCTTATCCAGGCAGGGACGACCGTCGTCACGCGCTTTCAGCAACCGGCCTTTACGCATTTGCCAAACGGCGCATGGAATTTTCAGCCAATTTTGTAATGAATAGCGGGGCGCCCATTACCATGCCCTCGAATACATTTTACTACCAGGGTGCCTTGTTCTATGACTACCCGGGACGAAACCAATTTAAGCTCCCGGCCTATCACCGGCTCGATGTTTCGCTGATTGTACACAGAAAGCCCAAAAAACATACTGAGGCGTCATGGATATTCAGTGTCTACAACCTGTACGGTAGGAAAAACGTGTTCACCGCCGTCAGCAAAACCATCGATTACGCCACTTTCCAGTATTACAAAATCAGCGGCCTGACGCCATTTGGCATCGTTCCTTCTATCAGCTACAATCTTGTTATTAAATAGGTGCTACCTTAGGCTTCCATTCCAAGATCATCCTTTCCGCGGTTTATGAAATGTCCTTTCCTGTTCATTACATTTTTCATCATGACTCGATTAGCTTGCGCTCAGACATTAAAACCTGACTCGCTGATTACCGGGAAATTAAAAGAGCTGCATGTCCCTGGCCTTGCCGCCGCAAAGGTTGAGAATGGCAGGATTTCATGGACGCGCTATTACGGCTACCAGGACATCGGCCAAAAAATACCGGTGACAGATTCAACGATATTTCACATAGCCTCAATTTCAAAGACCGTAACCGCCGCCGCGATTATGCAGCTCGAAGCGAAGGGATACTTCAAGCTGGATGATGATATTAACCGTTTCCTCCCATTTCGTGTTGTCAATCCATCGTTCCGAGGTACTCCTGTCACATTCAGGCAACTGTTACGGCACCGCTCTTCGATAGCAGATAACATGGACTATCTGCTCCCATTTTGGGAAAATGAATACAAGGGCGCTGATATCCCGCTGGAAACATTTCTTCGAGACTATCTGTCAACGGCAGGCAAGCACTATCAGGCAGATAAAAACTTCCTCCGCGCCGAACCCGGTAGCCAATTCGGCTATTCCAATATCGGCTTTGCGTTGTTAGGATATCTTGTCCAGCGGATTGCGAAGATGCCATTCGATCAGTACTGCAAAAAGCATATTTTCAACCCACTCGAAATGTATCATACCGGTTGGTTCTTAGAGCCGCTCCAACCAAGCCGGCTGGCAGTCCCTTATCGGTATTCCGATTCACTCAGCCGATATGAACAATTGCCTCAGGGCAAATTTCCGGACTATCCCGCAGGCCAGCTCCGCTGCACGGTGCATGATCTGGCAAAGTTTCTAGCCTGCTGGTCAAACGACGGAGCGTATGATGGTAAGCATCTGATGGAGGCGACCGCAGTGCAGCGCCTGACCCCCAAGGACATGAGCCTCGGCTTTCACACCTGGTTTATGTATTTACTCAACACTGAGACACCCTTGTACAGCCACAACGGGCATGGCCCAGGCATATCCACCTACGTGCTTTACGACCCGTTTTCCAAAAAAGGGTTGATTATTTTAATGAATGGGGAACTTTCCGATTACTTCGAATGGAGAAAACTGATTGGTTTATTTTGGAATTCCTAAACAGACAGCAGATTCTTTCACCGAGCGTGCGGAAAAACCTCAGCCAATTTTTCGCTTAATGCATTCGGTTTTAAATCTACGGCTAGTATGGTGCCGTCGGGTCCGATTAAAAAGTTTTTGGGAATGGCTTCCACGCCGTATAAAGTTGATACTTCATTGGACCAACCCTTTAAATCTGAAAGTTGCGGCCACGCCAATTTATCCGCCCTTATCGCTTTTAGCCATGCCTCTCTATTCTTAGATTGATCAAGAGAAATGCCGAGAATGGTAAAATTGTGATCCTTGTATTTACCATATACTTTCACCAGATCGGGATGCTCAGCGCGGCATGGGCCGCACCAGCTGGCCCAAAAATCAACAAATACATATTTACCCCGAAAGTCATTTAAAGCAACCTGTTTTCCGGCGGTGTCGGCCTGAACAAAATGCGGAGCTATTGCACCAATACTCGTTCTCGCAAGCTTAATGAGCGCATCTTTATAATAGACGCCGGAAGGACTATTTTGAACAGATTTGTCCAGGCTCTCAAACAAGCCGGTTAACTCTTTCACATCCGGCGTAAAACCACCCACGGATTTGACAGCTCCGATACTGACAATACTCGCAGGCATTTTCTGAATAAATTGCTTGTAAACATTTGTTCTTTCCGTACGCACTGCTTCCTTTTTCTGCTCCCAGGTTTGTTCGAATTCTTTTTTATCCGCATCGGCAGGTAATGCCTTCTTGGCTGCGCCGTATGCCTGAAATGTTTCTGAAAGCTTCTGAGTGACAGGCCGCAGCATTTCGGCAAGTATAGCAAAATCTTTATTGGCCTGACCTCCCGAAACCACTGCCTCACTCAATGTGCCGGTACTGCTCACCAAAATAGTGTCTGGCTCTACATAAAATTCGATGTTGCTGTAATCGGGTTTGGTATACATAATGGCTTTACCGGGAGCCTTAATAGTACCTTTGAATACAAAATTTCCTTCATGAAGCACCGCAGAGTCCTTCACTCCAACCAGGTTCGTGGGGTCCGGATACCAAATGTGAACCGTCTCCTGTTTTTTTAATGGATCAATTTTACCCCGTACAACAAATGAACTAACTTGGCCGCATACTATTTGTTGCGACAGTACAATCACTAATACAATTGCAATAAAAGACCGGCAGCAATAATTAAGATTTCTCATGGCTGTAAAAGGTTAATTAGGTTGTGAGGAATGTCATTCAGCTAAGCAACATTTGATAAGATCTTTAAGGTACAGACTGTTTGGTAATTATCCAACAGTTACAAAATTAACGAGCATTACCGTTTTACACATCGGCAACTGTCATCAACACATTTCCACTATTTCAAATCGCGATGCCTTTCCAATTTTGTCCGAAACCAAATCCCAAAGGCATGAAAAATTGGAAACACGCATCGGTACTGCTTCTGGTGCTAATCTCAATCGCCCGTCTCAGCGCGCAAACACTCGTTCTTGACCCGGCCGACAGCCGTTTTCTTATAAACCCAAAAACCAGCGAACCTCACCTGGACCTGATCATTCATTCCTTTACAGCGCATGAAAAACACGACGTTGCCCGCTATGCGGTGATGGACACCGTTACAAAGGCAAAGGTGAGTGAAATAGCGCCCCGCGTCCACCATGTTACCGCGGGGAGAATGGCGGAGCGGCTGACACTGGTAATCCGAAATCCGGCAGGTTTGGCACAAGGTTATATACTGAAAGTCGATGACGAACCTGTGAATACACGGGAAGATATTCCCGATGTCGCTTACTTTCAATTGAATGGTGAAAAGTGCAAAGCTGCGGCTTCGCTCCCGTTCCGGAGCGATTCTACTACCATTTCATTGCTTGATCACAACAAGCATCTGATCAGCCGGCTACGAATCTCGTGGATTTATCCGAAGCCGAAGCTGTTTTATGTCGATGTCAGGCGCCATTATGCTGCCGGCATTCAGGACACGACCGAACTCCGGCAGTTCATGCATTTCTTCAATAAGGCACCCAATATATATTCTCAGCCTGACGCCGTCCCGGATTCCCTGTCCATCGCAGAAGCCGAGGTAGTTTTCGGATTCAAAAGGGCTTACTATGATGGAAAGATACGGCCATCCCGCATTTCGTACCGAATCGGCAAAAAAGGACCGTGGATAGGAACAACCAGTGAGATTACACCCAATTTTTTGCTGGAACACATCAATGGGAACTGGTCATGGCTCGTAGACGGGCGGTATGAGGTCCAGTACAGCTATACTGCGAATGAGAAAAATTACAGCAGTTACGGATTTACCATCGACCACAGTTGGATCAACAGTGTCGTTTACAATGCCAGGATACTGCTATGGCTGATTGGTATGGTGCTGATGACCAAGCTATGGCTAACGACCATTCTGGTGGGCGTTCTTATGTATTTTTACTTCCGGAAACGACTCCGAAAGGTGCGGGACCAGGCGCGGAAAACCAACCTTGAGTTACAGTCTATTCAATCGCAATTGAATCCGCATTTCGTGTTCAATGCGCTCGGATCGCTCCAAGGGCTGATCAACAAGAACGAAATTGACCGGGCCAACAACTACCTGACCGGTTTCAGCCGCCTGCTGCGAAATACACTCCAAAATTCGGGGCGCGAGATGGTGCCGCTGAATGTCGAAATGGCGAACATTGAAAATTACATTCAACTGGAACAGCTCCGTTTCGGCTTCCGATACGGTATCATCGCGGACGAAGCGGTGCGGCACACACAGGTGGAAGTACCTTCGATGCTCATGCAGCCCGTCGTGGAGAATGCGGTCAAGCACGGCATTTCGGGGCTCGGTCCGGCGGGAATGCTGGAAGTGATATTTAAGATTGAAAATGAAGATTTGCTCATCACCGTCCGGGACAATGGGCGCGGTTTTGACACAAAACAGGGAACCAAGGGCAAAGGCCTCTCGCTCACGCACGAGCGGATCAAACTTTTGAACAAGCAAAAATACCAGATCACCATGCAAATGACCTCCGGCCATGAAGGAACGGAGGTTATACTGACACTCAAAAATTGGCTCTGATGCACGCAATCATCATCGACGACGAACCCAATAATATCGAAAACCTCCGGGAATTGCTGACACGCTATTGTCCGGCCGTGACCGTCGCTGGCCATGCAGGCAATGCCGAGGCAGGCATTCAACTGATTCTGAATGCCCGGCCTGAGCTGGTTTTCCTCGACATCCAAATGCCGGGGAAGAATGGATTCGACTTGCTCAAATCCCTGTCTACCTACGATTTCGAGGTCATTTTTGTTACCGGTTTCGAACAATACGGCATACAGGCCATCCGCTTTTCAGCCATTGATTACCTGCTAAAACCCATTGATCCGCAGGAGCTGCAACAGGCGGTTCAACGGGCCGGCGCAAAAATTGAACAGAAAAAACAGAATGCTCAACTCCACAACCTGATGCATTTCCTGATGGACTCGCGGCAGAAATCCGATCATCGGATCGCGCTACCGTCTGCCAGGGAAACCCGGTTTGTCAAAACCTCCGACATCGTCCGTTGCGAAGCGGATAATAATTACACGACTTTTTTTCTGCACGGGGGCGAAACGTTGCTGATCTCGAAACCGATGTTTGAATATGATGAAACCCTTACCGGTTATGGTTTTCTTCGCTGCCACCATTCGCATCTGGTGAACAAGATCTATGTTAAAAGTTTGCTAAAAGAAGACAGCGGCTATCTCCTCCTGGAAGACGGCTCAAAAATTCCGGTGTCGCGCTTGAAGAAGGATGCAGTACGGCTCGCTTTGCAAAGCGGGACATAAGCAAACATAGCCGATCCGCCGATTGACAGCCGTACCTCAGTAGCCACGAAATTTCAGATAACGCCTTTCTCAAAAACCACCTTGTTTCCCCTTGCCGATCCATCGGTTGCATTCAACGACACATGGTAACTTTCCGACGATCAGGTGTTTCCAGCTTGGGTGGAAATCTCTAAATTCGTTACCGGAGGACCGATCAACCTGCCGTTTCGGCACGAAGCAAAAGCGTAATGAGCTCTACCCGGAAACTGTTCATCAAATATCCCGCTTTCATCACCGAGCACCTGTACATTATTGTGCAATTCCTGATCGGCGCATTTTGTATTGCAACAGCGGGCTGGCTGCTCGTACACCAGCGCCAGGAGCTCACCAACGTCCGGGGTACTATCGACAGGGCCTCTCCGGTGTGGTTTTCCGTCGGCCTGCTTCTGTTTTTGGGTTATGTGGCCGCACAGGGATGGATGTATCAGTGTGCATTCCGCGCCGTCGGTGCCAGGGTATCTCCGCCCGCATGCGTGACATTGTTTCTGAAAAGAAATCTGGTCAGCGTATTTCTGCCGGCGGGCGGCGTGTCGGCACTGGCGTTCTTCTCGCAGGACATCAGGCGACAAGGAGCCAGTCCGGCCCAGATTAATCTTGCTTCGACCATCTATGGCTTTGTAGGTATCCTGACGGTGCTAATCGTGGCGCTGCCGGCATTTCTCTGGGCCACATTCGTCAGTTCGCTGGGAGGCAGTGCCTGGGGAAGTTTATGGATAGTGGTACTGCTCACAGCCGGGTTACTCCTCCTCTACCGTGCAGTACGCGCCAAAAATCGATTCTACATCTGGCTTTCGCAAAAGTTACCAACCTTAGCGCAATTTCTCCAACAACTATTGTCTGGCGAGGTAGGTACACGACCGCTGATGGTCACGGTGGCGGTAAGCATGCTGATCGAATGCATCGGCATTGCGCATTTGTATGTATCCATGTATGCGCTGCACATCGAGCCTTCCCTTTTTGCTGCCGTGATCGCCTATGTGGTCTCCATTATTTTCATGCTGGCCTCGCCTTTTCTGCGCGGCATGGGCGCAGTGGAGCTGTCGATGGCTTATATGCTGGGCCGGTTCGGTCTGGTTGATGACCAGGCCGTTGCTACTACCCTCTTATACCGCTTTTTTGAGTTCTGGCTTCCATTGCTGGCAGGTATTTTTGTATTCCTGCGCCCTGCAAACCGTTTTTTTATCAGGATTATCCCCGCTGTCCTACTGCTGCTATTGGGTCTTGTCAATATCCTTTCTGTGCTCACTCCGGCCATAGCCACGAGGCTGCACGCCCTGGAAGCCGTTATCCCGATCAGCGTTGTTACCGCCTCTAACTACTTTGTTTTCGCAGCCGGCCTGTTGCTGCTGGCAGTGGCCGCTTTTTTGCTGAAAGGGCTTCAAAACGCCTGGTATTTCGCGGTTTTGCTGGCCGTGCTATCCTGTATTGGCCACCTTACCAAAGCGCTGGACTATGAGGAAGCCGCTCTTTCCGCAGGCGTGGTGGCATTACTGCTCGTTACCCGGAAACAATACAATGTCAAGACCAACCAGCGGCTCGGATTTGTGGGCGTCGGTGTGTCCTTGCTGGCCATGGCCCTTGCCCTGATGTACGGCATTGTCGGCTTCTATTTTTTGGACAAATCGCACTTCGGCGTCGATTTCAGCATCCGGGAGTCGGTACGAAACACATTCAGCAACTTTTTCCTGCTGGAATCCCCGCTCCTGCCCCGCGACAAGTTCGCTGCGGGATTCCTGCATTCGATCCGGCTGCTGGGGTTTTCGAGTATGGCGTTCCTGATTTATACGCTCGCTAGGCCTTACGCGCATTTCCTCGATCCCGATGAAACCGATCTCGTCCAAGCCCGCTCCATGGTAGAAACAGCCGGAAGGGGCAGTTTGGATTATTTCAAAACCTATCCCGACAAGTTGATCTTCTGGGCAACCCACCGCGCCGGTTTTGTCGCGTACCGTCTCTCCGGGAAATTTGCATTTGTGCTCGAAACACCCGTTGCAGCCTCGGAGCGCGAAAAGAAATCCTGCATCCGGGAATTCGACCGGTATTGTTACCGTTCCGGGCTGAAAAGCGTCTACTACCGCGTCCCGGAAGTACAATTAGATCTGTTTCAACGCAAGAGAACAGTTTTCCTGGGGCAGGAAGCAGTGGTTGATTTGACCAATTTCACGCTCGAAGGTCCGTCCCGAAAATCGATCCGCAATGCGATTTCGAAAATGCGCGGAATGGGCTACCGCCCGGTGATCTACCAACCACCGGTCGCTGAACCTGTATTGGAACAGCTCGCAAACATTTCCGACCAGTGGCTCCGGTCCACAGGCCGCACCGAACTTGTTTTCTCACAAGGGCTTTTCGATTGGGAAGAACTCCGTAACCAGGTAATCATTACCGCCGAAAGCGCCCAGGGCGAGCTGGCAGGCTTTCTCAATATTATTCCGGATTTTGCACCGGCAGAAGCCACCTACGACCTGATCCGAAAGCTACCCGACGCGCCCGGAGGTACGATCGACTTCCTGATGGTAGCGTTGTTCGATTATCTCAAATCGGCTGGGTTCCAGAGCGTCAACCTGGGCCTTGCCCCGATGTCCGGGTTAAAGGAAGCCGCCGGTTTGCCCGATAAATCGGTCAAGTTCGCATACGAGCGCCTGCGCTCCTTCGCCCACTACAAAGGCCTGCGCGAGTTCAAAGACAAATTTTCTCCCGCATGGCGCAATCAATATATGGTCTACGACGAAGATTATGATCTGATCAGCATCACCAGCGCCCTTTCTAAGGTACTCAGGCCATAATGCGCGTCAATTCGAGCGGATTTTCAAGTAATCCTGATAAGCATTTTCAATATCGACTTTGCCGGGTTTACAATAAATAAGCACGCCATAACCCAAGTGAAACGCCTGTCCTTTCCTGACTAGCTCGGCGCTTTTCTGGCCTTTGGTCATAGCCTCACGTCCGAAAGCATTGGCAGCCATTAAACCGTAATCGCGGGTATGAAACCAGCTGGGGCGAAAATTATCGGGGTCGGGCATGATGGCAACTCCCACGTACTTAGCGTCGACAGGCCCACTGTAATCCACCCAGTTTGACGTTTTTCCCCAGGTACCGCTGCCGTCCTTCAAGCCTTCGGCATTGGTAATGTGCCCTTTTCCATACTGTACGGTGAATTTGGTATTAACACGCACGCCCAGCCCCATTTCCTCCTGATCACCAAAGACGATATCCCCTGAATCGGAAGAAAATGTGCTGTTGATCAGCAAAAGCGTACCCGAGGGCCGCACCAGGATCGTGTATTTCGCAAGCTCTGCCAAAACCCTGTCCTTCCCGTCGCTGCTCATGTAATAGTTGCGAACAACAAAGGTTCCTTTTCCCGGCCCGCCCTTGGGCTGCTCTACAAACATCTCATGCTCTACTTTGGCCTTCAACCGCCAATAATCGTTGCCGTTGATATCACCAAAACTCAGCCAAATGCCCGGATGGAACGTTGAATGGTCTTTAGGGTCGCCCTCCTGAGGCGGGTAATTGCGGGTCACCTGAATGCCACAGGGCGATTTGACATGCGCAAAATAAGGCCGCGTAATTTTCTCATCTTCATAAATGTAACTGGCAAACGGCTTGCCTCCCACCAGTATCGTCAGTGCCCCCGGCTTCTGCTCAAATGAAACAACCGACGAGGAAGCATCGCCCTTTTTCGGCTTTTGTGAAAACCCGGGAACAGCCAGCAAAAATGCAATGAAGAATCCGTTAATAGCGGTTGGAAAGTATTTTAAAACAGTTGGATTTTTTACCATGATCAGGGTTACAGGTTTTTGATAAAACGATGTTGTCTAACCTTTATAGGGAAGTTCATAGCCTTTCCGGTAGGTCCGGCCGAGTAATGCATTGGCCTGTTTATCCAGGCCGGGGCATTTGATTTCCTCCTTCAATGGGTCATATTGGAGCGAAGATGCACCCAACCTGGTAGCAATGTTGGCCAGCAGGGCCATGTTGGTGGCAATGGCGCCTCGCTCGATCGGAGAGTTTAGTTTGGCAGGATTGTTTTCTCGGACGGCTGTGATGAAATTAGGCATAATCGGCTCTACTGTCTCTGGAGCTTCTATTTTGATCTGCTCTTTACCCTTGGTGACCACGACGCCCGCACGGCCAAACTCCATTTTCCCTTCTGTACCATATGCTACATTGCCATTGTCGTGCCCTTCCAGGGTGTAGGGCGTCCATAGCCGCATTTCCCAAATAATCTGGGCGTCGTTGTATTCGAAGATGGTTGTCTGCGTGTCCGGCGTCTGGTGGTCGTCGTCGTAAAAATACTGACCGCCGGAGGCAACCACGCGGGCGGGATACCTGTCGCCCAAAGCCCACACGGCAACGTCGATCTGATGGACACCGTCATTGGCGGCATCGCCATTGCCATAATCCCAGAACCACCGCCAGTTATAGTGCCAGCGGTTTTTGGTAAATGCAACTTTCGGTGCCCCACCGAGCCACATATCGTAATCCACACCTGCCGGCGGAGCCTGTGCCGGCGCCCGGCCAATGGCTTCGCGATACTGGTGGTCAATGGCTTTGATCGTGTGTACTTTTCCGATAATTCCGTTGCGAAGCTGCTTTATGCCCTCCATGTGTGCTTCATTGCTCCGGCGCTGGGTGCCGTGCTGCACACACTTGTTGAACGCCCTGGATGCCTTCACAAGCAGATTGACCTCCCTGATATTGTGCGCACAAGGTTTCTCTACATACACATGCTTGCCCGCTATCATCGCCCACAACGCAATGGGCGTATGCCAGTGATCGGGCGTGGCAACAGACACCGAGTCGATGGATTTATCCTGCAACAACTCCCGGAAGTCGGAATACTTTTTGATCTTTTCTGCATTCGGAAGGTCCTTCACCGCTTTGCCAAGCTGCTCCGGATCGACGTCGCAAACCGCTACCAGACTGCATCCGTCCATTTTGCCGAAAGTTTTGGTATGGTTCCGGCCCATGCCGCCCGTGCCAATTACGGCGTGGCGGACCATGTCGCTGGGAGGCGTTTTTGCCCAGCCCGAAGTAATGTACGGGGCGACAAACAAACCTGCACCCGCTGTTTTCATAAAATTGCGCCGGGTCACTTCCGGCGCAACTGTTTTTGGTTTATTATCCATTATTCTGTTTTACTACTACTGTTTGTCCCACCAAACCCTTGTTTTGAAATTGTCGGTCCCCTGACGCGCCACCGCCGCATTATAATTCGCCGCGTTCAATACCGGCTCGTCCTCCGGATAGCGCAGCCTGCGCGGATAGGCCCCGTCGGTTTCGTTGCTCGGATAGTTGATGGGCGTGAGCTTGGGATAGCCCGAGCGACGAACATTCGCGTAGGCTTCAAGGCCGTTCATGAAGCAGGCCGCCCAGTACTGGGTATTGATTTGTTCAAACGCTTTTTCTTTATCCGCCACACCCACAAAAGGGTTGGCGGTCAGGTATGCATTGATTTCCGCGTCCGTGATGACCGCTGACGCGTCGTATTTCGCCAGGTTTTTCATCGCACCGGCAACACCGCTTTTATAAAGTGCCTCGGCGTCACCGCTTATCCATCCTCGAACAGCTGCCTCTGCCAGCATCAGCTGAACTTCGCCGTAAGTAATGCACATCCGCGGGCCGTCGAGTTTAGCGTAAACGTCGCGGTTAACGCCCGAATACTGGTGCTGATCTTTCGTATTGTCCCAGCTTGCATCGGCTTTGATCGTTACCAGGTTGAAGCCGTTGGGCATTCCTTTCTGCACAGCCGGGTCCGTATTTTTGGTAGATGCTTTGGAAGGATCGGAATAAACGGCAACCATGTATTTCAGGCGCGGGTCGTTACGACTTTTCATGAAGTTGAAGATCGTCGCGCTGATCTTGCCCGGCGATACGCCCGACACCGATAATGTCCAGCTTTCCCCGTTCACAAGGGATTGATTGGCGCCGGTCTTGTCCGGAAACCTGACGTACATATTATCGTCGACGGATGTAAACACCCCGCCCGCAATAGCCTTTTTAACCCATGTTTCCGCCGTCGCAGGCTCCACTTTCTGCAACCGCATTCCCAGGCGCAACATCATGGAATACCCGAACTTCTTCCATTTAGCCACATCGCCTCCGTAAACGATGTCGGCTGTGACGGCTCCCTTCGATACGTCCAGCTTAGCCGTTGCATCTTCCAGCTCGCTGAGCATGTTGTAGTAGATATCTTTCTGGGTATCATACTTAGGCTTATAGTTCTGTGCAGAAAAACCCTGGTTAGCCTCCGAATAAGGCACGTCCCCGTACAGGTCCGTCAGGCGATGGTATATCACCGTTTTCCAGATCCTGGCCATATGATGCAGGTTGCTCAGCTCCGGCTTGTCCTTCGATAAACGAATGGCGTCTTCCAGCAGCTTGCTCCCACCGTTCACCGCATTGAATGTGTTCTTCCACAGACTCTCGCTTCCGCCTTTGTTATACACATATTTGTCGCCAAAGAAATCGAATGTTCCCGCGTCGCTCAGCGTCGCGAAGTGCTGGACGAAAGGCTCGGTATAATGCAGGGAAGCCCCGTCGTCACCTCTTGATGAAAATAGCTGTGCGGAGGTGAAAAGGTAAGCCGGGCTAAACCCCTCGGCCGTGGCTGCATTGGGGTCCTTATTGAGTTGTTCGAAGTCGCCGTCGCAGCCCGACACCAGCATCGTGCCGGCAGCCAATAGAACGCTTAATGTTTTTTTCATTTTAAACAGGTTTGATCCGTTCCCGATTTAGAATTTCAAATTCACGTTAAAGCCGTAGCTTCTGGTTGGAGGAAGTTGTGTCGATTCGATCCCCTGATCGTTACCGGCCGACAAATTCGTTTCCGGGTCGATCCCCGGCGTATGTTTCAACAGGGTCTGAAGGTTTCTGCCCACGAGCGAAACACTCGCGCCCTTCACAAAGCCGATTTTTTCATACAATGCACGCGGCAGGTTGTAGGTCAGCGAAACGTAGCGGAGTTTGATAAAACTGGCATTGTACAGATAGTCGTCCAGCGCGTCCCGGCGCCGCACGATAATATCGCGGTTGTTGACCTGCGCAGCCGTCACCAGTACCTTATTTTCCTCGCCTGTTTCGGTCACGCCGGGAAGCACCACGCCATTCGCCCTTCCGAGCAGCGAGCGCGGCGACATACCGCGGTGTTCCAGGTTGTAGTTGGTATTCGAGTAAATCAATCCTCCGAATTTGCCATCTACCTGGGCCGACAGCGTAAACGATTTGTAGCTCAATGTGTTGGTAATGCCGGATGTATACCGCTGAATACCCGACCCGAATGCCTTCACGTCGGTAGGTACGATCGGCAAGCCTTTGGCGTCCATCACATCCCGGCCATTGGCGTCCCGTTTAATGGTACGTCCGACGATCTGCGAGTACTCCTCTCCTACTACTTGTTTCAGGAAAACCTTCGTGGCCGTCCCCAGCAGGAACTCGTTGGTCGAATTGGAGATTTTCAGGATTTTGCTCTTGTTATAGGCCACATTGAGCGACACATCCCAGCTGAAATTCTTCGTTGTGACAGGCCGCACGGTAAACAGCATTTCAACACCACGGTTACGAAGCTCGCCCACGGTTACCACCGCGCCGTTATAACCGGTAACCGATGATACGGTTTCAGTCGTAATATCATTTTTGGTAGACCTGTTGTAGGCTGCCAAATCGATTCCCACCTTACCATTGAACAAACGCAAGTCCAGACCCGCCTCCAATTCGTTCACGCTGAGCGGGCGGAGGTTTTTATTAGGGACCACAGCCTGATTGATCGTCCCCAACGGTTTGCCTTCGTAGCTGTAAGGCAGCACGCCGTAAGTCAGATTGAGCTGGTAAGGGTCGGTGGCTCCGCCCACCGACGCGTACGACACCCTGAATTTGCCAAAACTGATAGCCTTGGGCATTTCGAACGCATCGGAGAATACGTAACTAAGACTGGCGGACGGATAAAAGTAGTTGTTCGACTCGGGACTCAGCGTTGAGAACCAGTCGTTCCTGCCGGTGACGTTCAGAAACAGGTAGTTTTTGTAGGCCAGCTCCGCCGTACCAAACAGGGAGTTGATCTTATTATCCAAAATACTGGTGGTCGTGTTCCGGACCGAGGTATTGTTGATCACTTCCAGGCGCGGCGTGATAATGCCCGATCCGCTGATATTGGTACCATTGCTGTGCTGCGCCATCAGGTTACCGCCCGCATTGACGACCAAATTGAAATTCTTGTTCAGCGCTTTATTGAGCCCGATCATCCCTTCAAAATTTCGCTCATAAAAGTTGGTTGTGATCTGGTCGATCTGCCCGTTGGGACGGTAACCGGTGCCTTCGGGGACAATTTTGTTGATTTGATAGGAAAACATATCCTGCCCCACCTTGCCCTGCACAAACAGCCAGTCGGTAATGTTCCAACGCGCGTTGATTGCCGCAATAAAACGGTCCTTCTGGGTGTTGTTTTTGATCTGATTGAGGGCATAATAGGGATTGGTAGCACCCAGGTCAGTACCCAGCACTTTCTCTTTGAACGTAACGGGGTCGTACCCGGGAGCGAGCGCGCTGGTGGGCATGTTGCTGTTTACAAACAAGATGGTCCCCGCACTGTTGGCGTTGTTTGTTTCCAGCACGTAGCGGTTATCTACCTTTTCGTTGATGTAGTCGACATTGGCGCTGATAGCGATGTTTTTGGTGGCATTCTGATTGATGCTCAGGCTGACATTGTCCCGGCGCATTTTAGCATTCGGAATAATGCCTTTGTTGCGCATATCTGTCACGGCAAGCCTGAAATTCCCTTTATCCCCTCCTCCCGTGAAGGCTATGTTGTTGGAAGAAGTATACCCGTTGCCATAAAAATCCTTCAAAACCTGGTCCTTAACGTACGAATAGGGCCTTTCCACACCATCCAGCTGCACCACCATCGATCCGTCGTACGGCGCGCCCCAGTGATTTTGCCCGTGTGCCGCCGCAACGCCAACGCCCGACGGTTTGACACCGTTATAGCCCTGTCCATATTCCTTTTGCAGGTCCCAGATAAAATACGGCACCTCTACGGTATTGTTGGAGTTGAATTCGATGCCGATGCCCTTATTCCCCTTCCCCGATTTGGTGGTGATGATGATAGCACCGTTTTTGGCCCGTGACCCGTACAATGCCGCGGCTGCCGCTCCCTTGAGGACAGTCATATCTTCCACATCGTCCGGGTTGATGCTGGATATATTATCACCCCAGTCGGGATTGTCGCCCTGGGTCTTCCCGAACTTTGTATTGTTCATGGGAATCCCGTTGATGATAAAAAGGGGTGCATTGTCGCCTGTAAGCGAAGTATTACCCCGGATGGTTATCCGGCTTGAACCCGCCGGTCCTGTCGCTGCCGCCGAAACGTTGACCCCAGCGACCTTACCGGCCAGCGAGTTACCAATGTTGGTTTCCCTCGTTTTGGTAAATGCACTCCCCTCCACCTTGGTGACGGAATAGCCGACAGACTTAACCTCTTTCTTGATGCCCAGCGCCGTCACCACCACCTCGTCGAGTGATTTTGTATCGACAGCCAGTTTCACTTCCAGCACGGAGCTGCTACCGACAGTGATTTCCCGGGGCTGGTACCCGACAAATGAAAATACCAGCACAGCGTCGGGTCCCGGCGCTTCAATCGTGAAGTTTCCATTCGAATCACTGCTCGTACCTTGCTGGGTTCCCTTCACCAAAACATTTACCCCCGGCAACCCTTCCCCCTTCTCATCGGTGACTCTCCCCTTCACGGTTTGCAGTACCGGCCTGCCGATACTCCTGTTGCTAACTACATGGCCTCCCGGGGATGCAAAAGGCCCGGCCGCGCGGGCGGAGATCGAAAGGCCTACAAGGGCGGCTAACAGGCAACACCGCTTACAACCACTTGTAAAGCGTGTACCATGTTCTGGTAAAACTTTTTGTTCCATGGACTTAATTGGGTTAAGTTTTGAAGGGATCCACAAGACGCTTAGCGACTAAGTCATAGGTGGATACAACTACATGTACGGTTTCACACTACAATCAGGCCTCCGACCAGTACAATTTTTTAGAAATAAATTCCAAAACAATTTCACCAAGGCACGCCGAAGTACGTTCACACGGAAAAGTCGCTCTCTGGAAGGAGCGGCCCGAAAAAATAATTGGATGAAAAGACTACCCATTGTGACATTTTCAAGTACTCTTTACATCACGAATTCACCTTAACCCTTAACAACCAATGAAAACCAAGAATAAAGTGAGCAGAAGGGATTTCCTGGAAAAAATGGCGCCTGCAACGGTTGGGATCGTAGCTGGCAGCGGGATGATGCATTCCGTACGGGCACATGGCCAGGCAACGGATATAACAGCTCCGATGGCTTCCCCGGTAGACGAGAAGAAATTCGTCCCGGTTATGATCACCCCGTTCGGTAGCGATCTGAAAATCGATTACGACAATGTTTCCAGGGTCATCGACTTTTACCTCGCCGCAGGTGCAAAAGGTTTCTTCGCCAATTGCCTGAGCAGTGAAATGTATTTTCTGAACGATCAGGAACGCATTGACCTCACCAGGCATGTGGTGAAGCGTGTGAAAGGAAAAGTGCCGGTCGTATCAACCGGCTCTTTTGGCGATTCCCTTGCGGACAAAGCCTTATTCGCTAAAAAGATTGAAGATACCGGCGTGGATGGCGTCATCCTGATATCCAGCCATTTTGCCCGGCAAAACGAGAGTGATGCGGTGCTGATGAAGAATTTCGAGCAGTTTTTCGCACTTACCGGGAATATGAAATTAGGCACCTACGAGTGCCCGTCACCTTATAAACGGATCCTTTCCCCCGAGGTATTCAGGTTCCTGGCCTCTAACAGGAACCTGATTTACCACAAGGATACGACTGAAGATATCGGGAAAATCGAAGAAAAACTGGCTGTGTCGAAAGGCACCCAAATGGAGCTCTACAATGCCCATTCCGCTACTGCCCTGCGATCGCTGCAAAAGGGAGCGAAAGGCATGTCGCCCATTTCCGGGAATTTCTATCCCGAAATACATACATGGCTTTGCCAAAACGCCGGTAAGCCAGCCAAATCAGAAGATGCAAACTGGATACAGGCGGAGATTACCCGAATGGAGCCGCTGATCTCCAAATCCTATCCGCTAAGTTCAAAGTACTTTCTGAAAAAACGGGGCCTGCCCGTTGAACTCACATGCAGGGCCAGCAGCAAAGTGATAACACCTGAGCAACAACAAGTTCTGGACACAGCGCACAAGACATTTATCGGCTGGTGCGACCGACTGGGGATACAGCCCGCAAAAGCTTAGACCGGCAGGCTGGCAGCGGAAAACGTTCGTGCAAACGCATCCAATGTAATTCCGCCGACGGGTTGCTGCTGTTTTTGGTAATCCGCCGTAAAGCTTCCATCGCGAATGGCCATCCCGATTTCGATGATGTAAACCTGCGCCATGGCCTCGGAAAAACCGTCGCGCATGAGGGCCTGCAAAAGCTGCTCATCGGAAAACTCCACCCATTGCGCATCCGCTTTTCCGGCCGCGGCGCCAAGCGTCCCGGCTACCTGTTCGCCGTTCTTTACGTCACTAACCACGTACTGAACCTGCTTTCCTGAAACCGAAAACTCATCGATCGCCCTGAATGCTGCTTCGGCAATATCCCCGGGGTGCGTGAGCGGGAGATTGGCGCGTCCATTAAAGTTATTACCGATAATGCCCTGGTATTGGACCATCGGCATGGCTCCGTAAAAATTGGTCATAAACATGCCCGGGCGCAGGTGCAGGACATGCACTTGTTCCAACTCGTTGAGCCGCTGTTCAACATAAAAATTCGCGCCGGTCGGCCCAAGGCCGTCTTCCAGGTGCGCGCCGATACTGCTCAGATTTACCGCGAGCTTTACACCGGTTTCCCTGAGCGCATTGGCATATTGCCGGCCGATTGTCATGATGTATCCCTTGATATCCACTGCATGATAATCCGGAGGTATCATCAGGTACACTGCGTCGCTGCCTTCAAAGGAGTGCTTCACAAATTCGTAGTCATGCACCGTTCCTACCAACGGTACCGCACCCAAGGCACGAATTTCTTCCAACCGCCCCGGATTGGATGTAACAACCTTTACGGTGTGTCCTTTTGCTATCAATTTCTCTGTCAGGGTACGTCCAACGTTTCCCAGAGAGCCTGTTACTGTTACGATCATTTTTTTGTCTGTTTAAATGTTTGCCAAAACTAGATTTGAACTTACTTTTGTACAAGTACTTACCCAATGGTATGTTCAACTATGGCCAACATCAAAGAGACCTCGGTGATCCAGGAAAACAAAAGCAATGCCTTTGCAGCGTGCCCGGTAACGTTTGTTGTGGAACGGATCGGCGGGTATTGGAAACCCATTATCCTATTCAACCTCCTGACAGGAACGAAGCGTTATCACGAGCTACGAAAGTCGGTACCGGGTATTACGGAAAAAGTACTGATTCAGCAGTTGAAGCAACTGGAAGCCGACCACCTGGTTACCAGGATATCCAAGCCGGTTGTTCCGCCGTATGTTACCTACGAGCTTTCTTCCCAGGGCAAGGCACTGCGCCCGGTACTACTGGCCATGGCTGAATGGGCCGTTGGTCACGGAGGCGAACAATCCGCCCAATTCGAAAAGCAACTAGCCGATTTCCCGGGGGAGGAATAGGTTTCATACATTAATTTTTAACCACCTTCATCGAAGTTCCGTCACTGAATCGGATAAAGTAAACACCGGCAGAGAGCGACCTGATGTCGACGTATTCCTCGTCGGACGTGAATTTCCATGTTTTCAAATGTGCTCCTACCATGTTAACCAAGCTCGCGGTAGTACCCGCGGCTCCCTGCCTTTTGATCCGGAAACTCTCATTAGCCGGGCTGGGATAGACGAACGCGGGTTTCGGGCCCTGCATTTTCAAACTGATGATCTTGCTGAAACTTTGACTGCCATCGCCTTCCGAAATCAGCAAACGGTAGTAAAGCGATTCACTGCTTAGTGGCTGGCGATGAAGGAATGTGTAGCTGGTTTCGGGCTCCTGGTTCGCTGACACCGTTCCGGCGTGCTGAAAGTCCCGTCCGTTCGTGCTGTACTGAACGTCATAGGCCATAATATTCTCCTGCTCTGTAACCCGCCAATCCAGCGTGACGGTATTTTCTGCATCTACCGACCCGGCAAATGATACCAGCTTCACAGGCAATGGGCTGGCTATCGACCCGATGAAGAAACCGCTGAAACCGTCCACCGCGAAAGTGACCTCCCACCGCTGCGTCGCCTCATGCCAGCGGATATTGGCGTCATCCGGGTCGATTACGGATGGAGCGCCCTGAAAATCGCCCGGCTTACTCCCTGCCGTGCCCTCATATTGGAACACGCGCAAATTACTTTTGTTGGCTTCGTCCGTCGCATTGCCGGGAAGCGGGCCGGAAGGGAGCTCCACATTGAACCGGTCAAACTCTGCTTGTGTAAAGTAGAGCGTCATTCTGGCTGACCCGCCGGCTGGCCCGTTGAAGAGATAATGTCGCTGGACGTAGGGTGAACCCTTGTAAAATGCGAGCTGGGCATCGATCTCTACCCGGGCTGTTACGTTGCCCGACAATGGCGTGTTGCCAAACGGTTCCAACCGGGCAACCAACCGGCAGGCTTCGTCATTAGCCCAGAAGTCGGTGACCGTGGTGACGGTCCTCGCATTCTGGTCACCATTTTTCGCCAATGCGTCGGCTGCCGTCGGAAGCGTGCCCTGGTACTCAAATGCCCCGAGGTCGACCAGTTGATGCGCTGTCCGTAAGTCGCCGTTCGCATCAAGCCCCGCAATGGCAGGGAATAGGGAATTGTTGCCCTTATTCAATGTCGGGCTGCATGCTTGCAAACGATAGTCGCCTTGGCTGGTGGGTGCAAGCTCGAAGCCGGCAGGAGCCATAAAGCCGGGGTTAAGCGTCCCTGCCAGGTTGCCTGAACCAACCAGCTGGCCTTGAACCAGGCTGTAAGTGAACGTCGGACTACTGCCTGCGTAGCTGCTGACGCCCGTGCGGTTGCCATAAACAATCGAATTATGAATGCCCGGCGAGGCATTGGTATTGTTGAATATCCCAGCTCCATCATCGGCCTCATTTCCCGCGATGGTACAGTTGATGATCTGAGGCGACGATCCGTTTCTATTGAGCATTCCGCCTCCATTGTACGCTGCGGCATTGCCGGTTATCTGGCAGTTCACGACCAGGGGCGACGACTGCTCGTCGTTGAATATTCCGGCGCCGTAGTTGGCGTAGTTATTCCGAATGATCAGATTGGCAAGCCGGAGTTTTAGTCCTAACCCGTTTTGCTTACTATAAATACCGCCACCGTAGTTCTGTGCCACATTTACACCATTGTAACTGATGCTACCGCCGCCGTCGGTATAGCTATCCGAGACCACAAAACCATTGACCTCGATACTATCCGCATCAGCCGGAATTCCCGCGATCACCAGTACATGGTAGCTATTGTCGTTCGGAGAACCGGCGTTGCCTATTGCGCCGCTCAATATCGTGCGATTGGCCGCCAGGTTTCGCTGACCCGTAATGGCATCGTATCCGCCAAAGATTTTGATACCGCCCCGGGCGATATGAAAAGCCTCTGCCCGGTTGGTACCCGAAGCGGTGCCGGTGGGATAATACGTACCTTTTGCCACGAGAATCGTGTCCACGTCGGTATCCGCATTGGCGGCTGATAATGCATGGGACAAGGTTTTGAATGCCGTTGGCCAGGAAATACCCTCAGCACTGTCGTCTCCCGCGGCTGCATCGACATACAGAACCCGCATGACGGCTTGGGCGTGCTGATTTTCATAGGCACCCATATCGATGGACGGACCAAAGGATCGCGGATTGCCTGACAGGTCTTTGTCGTCCGCTAAATTCCCTCCGGCTGTGGTGTAGGCCGCATTGCTCCCGGCGTCGCGGGCGGGGCTTGAATCGCTCAGATCCAGAAAGTTTGCGTCTGTGGGGGTAACTGATGCAAACGCAGGATCGATGTCAATGTTGCCACCGCCATCTACTCCCCCGAGGTCGTCCCAGTTGTCGCTTCCACCCCAGTTGGCCACCAGACTGTTCGTAACGACCGGCAATTGATCCCCCGAATTCAAAATGGATGCTTCGGGACTATTGCTGACGCCGACTGCCTCATTATCCCAGATAATCGTATTGACCAGGGTCAGCGGCGCTTGAAAATTCAACAATGCTCCGCCACCGAACTGTCCGGAGGCGTTCCCCCAGAACGTGCAGTTGGCTACAACAACGGATTCGCCCACCCCGCTCATCATACCTCCCGCCATTTGTGCCGTGTTTTCCGACACGATGCTGTTGATCATCAAAACGGAGGGGCACCCTTCATTGATGATTCCACCGCCCTGGATGGAGGTGTTAGCAGTGATCCGGCTATTCCTGATCGCCACGGTAGCGCGGTCGTTTCGCATAGCCCCTCCCCGCTGGTCGGCGCTGTTTCCTTCAAAGACACATTTTGTAAAAGAAACCTGGGTCGTGATATTGTGTAGCGCACCACCATCCGCCTCGGACGTATTTCCTGAAAACCCACACCCATTCAGGGTGATCAATCCGCCGACGTTGGACATGCCCCCGCCATTTCTCGCCTTGTTATTTATAAAGTTACTATTCGCGATGGTAGGATTACTTTGGTTGTTGGTCATCCCTCCCCCTCCGTCGGCGGAGTTACCTGTTAAACGGCAGTTCGTAAAAGAGGGGTTGGCCTGCATGTTGGCAACTCCTCCCCCATTACCCGATGCAACATTGTCTGAAAACACACAGTCGCTGAAAATCGGGCTCGAAGTCCAGTTGAATACGCCAGCACCATCACCAGCCGAGTTGGAATGGAAAATACACTGGGTAAACACAGGCTCCGAAGCCGAGCTCACAACGGCTGCGCCCCCTCCCAGATTTCCCAAATTCCGGTAAAACAGGGAGTTTTTCACCGACGGCGATGCATTGGTCAAATACATTCCGCCTCCCCCGGAAGAAGAGGCAAACTGCCCGTTTACCGAAAATACATCCTGCATGCTATCCTCGGCACCTCCGCCGGATATCGTAAAGCCATCGATGCCTCCCACCCCGACTATTCCTCCCGCCACAACCACGTGATATACATTTTCTCCATGATTATCGAAGTTGTCAGCATTATCATTTCCCGCCACGTCACCGCTTAGTACTGTTCCATTACCAGGCGTTGCTACGTTGGGAAGTATACGCTCATCGTCGAGATCTTCAATTCCGGCGGCGGGGTCAAACCCGCCATAAAGCTGTACGTCGCGCACCATGACGATCCCATTGTTTCTGCCGCCATCGGTGGTGTAATACCGGTCGTCTATATGATAGGCCGGCAGATATTTCCCTTTGGCGACGAAAATACGAAGGGGGTTCGCGCTGCTCCACCCGTGGTCGCCGGCATCATATTCTTCCCGGGCCCATTTGAGCGCGTCTGCCAGTTGCGGAACAGCATTGGCCCAGGAATTTCCTGCGCCGGTATAGCCTCCGGCCCCGGTGTTCACGTTGATATCGACATACAGAATGTTGTTACCGTCGGGCGAGATCTCCTGCCCCCATGCGGTTGTATGAAGCAAAGTGATTCCCTGCAAGCACAGGAGAATAGTCCATAAGGCCCGGCGACCGTTCGACGAACGACCGCAGCCTATCGATATAATTTGTAGAAGTGTTTCCATAGCATCGCAAAGTGAATCAATTCGCGGTTGCCAGGGTATCCCTCTTTTGGGGGGGAGGGCTATTTGTATTTCCGGCTAATAAGCGCGTGGCGGCTGTTTACCTGAAGTTTTTCGTAAATATTCTTAATGTGGTACTTAACGGTTTCCAGGGAAATGTCCATCCGAATGGCTACTTCCTTGTTGGTAAGGCCCTCTTCAATCGCCAGGACGATCTGTGATTCGCGGGGCGTCAGATTCTCCGACAGCTGGCTTGCATTTTTGGGATTGAAATATTCGACCACCTTCCGCGCTATGCCTGGCGACATGGGTGCGCCTCCCTCATAAAGCGATGTTACCGCCTCCTTAATCTGTGGGAGCGGAGTTTGTTTCAGCAAATAGCCCGTTGCCCCATTACACAATGCCTGGAAAATCCGGCTGGCATCATCATACACGGTGAGCATCATCACAGCGCATTTCGGCGCCCGTCGTTTGATACGCGGAATACCCTTAATCCCCGACTCCCCGGGCAAGCCGATATCGGACAAAACGATATCGAGGAAGATCGCCTCGCCCCAACGCTCAAAAAATGACTCTACCGACGGTGCCGATAACAAAACGGAAATGCCCGGCTGGTTTCCCAAATATTGGCCCAACATGCTCCTGATCTCATCGTCGTCTTCAATAATGCCCAGTCGTATCATTACACAAATTTAGGCTGCCTCCTTTTCAGTTTACATCCCCCTTTTGGGTGGTATCTCGAAAACAATGCAAAAAATGCCTCCTTCATCGTTCACCGAAAGCTTTCCCCCGATTTTA
>Ga0209676_1001013_pt1 | contig 32853 bp, 31 predicted proteins | sample AraplaCvi_mLB_r2_FD_184282 | JGI IMG/M metagenome (GOLD analysis project Ga0209676, IMG submission 184282) | Arabidopsis root microbial communities from North Carolina, USA - plate scrape MF_Cvi_mLB_r2 (SPAdes) (version 2) | ecosystem: Host-associated > Plants > Roots > Endosphere | place: USA... | reverse complement strand
GTGGGTGGATCAAGCGCCATAAACGGATTGGCCTGTCTGGTTAACGAGGAAAAGGCCCGATTGTACGCGCTTGCGATGACTTTCAAGAGGGCGTGGCATGGCTGCCTGAAATCACCCGCTTAGCGGGACGTACCCCGCTCTTCAGCCTCAACCGTGGCCATCAGACGCATCAAGACCTGGTTTTCCACTGGCCTGCTCAGCAGGTAGCCCTGCACCTCATGGCACTGGTCATCGCTGAGCAAGGCCAGCTGCTCCGAGGTCTCTACCCCTTCAGCGGTGACCGTCATGCCCATCGCATTGCCCAGGTTGATGATAGCCTGCACCACGCTGCGATCACTGCTGCTCGTGCCCAGCGACTGGACGAAACGCTTGTCGATCTTGATGCTGTCGAACGGGTAGGTGCGCAAGTAGCCCAGCGAAGAATAGCCGGTACCGAAGTCATCCATGTTAAGCCGCACCCCCAGTTCCTTCAGCGCATTCATGGTCTGCAAGGCGCCTTCGACGTCATTGAGCATGACGTTCTCGGTGATTTCCAGCTCCAGGCGATGGGCAGGCAGGCCGGTTTGTCGAAGTGCTTCGGCCACATCACGGACCACATCGCTGCGGCTGAACTGCGCCGGAGACATGTTGACCGAGACCATGATCTCGAGCGGCCAGCCGCGGGCCAGTTGGCAGGCCTCATGAAGCACCCAGTTGCCCAGCAGCACGATCAGGTCGGACTCCTCGGCCAGCGCGATGAAGCGGTCTGGCCGTAGCAGGCCGAGCCGTGGATGCTGCCAGCGCACCAGTGCCTCGGCGGAGGCCACCGTCACCCCATCGACCTTGTAGCGCGGCTGGAAGTGCAAGCGCAATTCGCCGCGCGCGATGCCTTCGCGCAGCTCACGCTCCAGTTCGCGTTTTTCCAGCAATGCCGAGTTCAGCTGTGCCGAGAAGTAGCGCCAGGTATGCTTGCCGGCCTGTTTCGCACTGTACAAGGCGACATCGGCAAAACGGATCAGGTCACCGGGTAGCCCCGCATACTCGGCGGACAACACCACCCCGAGGCTGGCCCCGACCTGGACCTTGTGTTGCTCGAAAGTGATAGGGCGCTTCAGGGCCTCGATGACCCGCGCGCAAAAGCGGTCCACCTCGTCATGCTTGCCTGGCCGCGCCAGCACAATGACGAACTCGTCTCCGCCCAGCCTCGCCACCAGGTCGGTGTCCCGGGTCACTTGCCCGAGCCGCTGGGCGACTTCGATCAGTACGGCGTCCCCGGCCGGGTGGCCGAGGCTGTCATTGATAGGCTTGAAATTGTCCAGGTCAAGCATCAGCAACGCCAACTCCCCTTGCCTGGCCTCTTCAAGGAAGCGGAACAGCTTGTTGCGGTTGGGCAGGCCGGTGAGCGCATCGTGCAGCGACAGATGCTGGATCTGCGCGTGGGCGGCCACTTCGTCGGTGATATCGGTGCAGGTACCCCGGAACCCCTGGCAGGTCTTGTGTTCGATGATGGCCTTGGCGGCGACCCGGCATTCTCGCCGTTGCTCATGTCGATCATGGTACTGGCAGCGCAAGGTGCCGGTCGCCTCGCTGCTGGCAAGGCCCTGCAGCCAGGTATCGACCTGACTGGTATCACAGGCGAACAGCTCGCTGACAGGGCGTTGCAACCAGCGCTCCGGGGCATGCCCGGTAAGCTCGGCAAAACGCGGTGACAGGTAGGTCAGGTGTTGCCGCGCGTCGGTTTCCCAGATCCAGTCCGACGCCGCCTCGGCCACGGCCTTGAAGCGCGCTTCACTGGCCTCGAGCGCCACCTTGGAAACGGCGAGCTCGCGGTGGCTGCGGTCGATACCGGCACTGGCACGCATGGCATAGCGAGCGAACAGGGCCACGACCAGAGCGATGATCAGCAACGCCAGGGCCAGGGGAAACAAGACGGTGTGAAGCAGTTCGGTTCCTGGCTGCTCGATATGCCAGGTAAGCGCGTAGCCACTCTCCTCCAGCGGCAGACGCCCCTGGTCTGCAGGCACCTGGGACGCCGCCGCTACAGTAAAGCCAGACAGCCCGGCAGTGCGTTGCAACTGCCCGAGCACCGCCGGGCTGAGCACCCGCACGAACACCAGCACCGCACCGGATGCCGGAACCGGCTGCCCGGTCGATGGCGGGCGGATGATGGCCGAGGTGTAAAGCGCCGGCTGGCCGTCGAACAGCAGGTAACCGGACGCAGCCTGTTCCTGCTGCACCGCCCGCCGCGCCCGCTGCAGTACCTGGGCGCTGCTGGTGCTGTGACGGTCAAAGCCTTGTTCGCTGAGGCGGCCCTGGAGCATGGCGTAGTGGGTGCCGTCATCGTCAAGTACGAAAACCCCTTCATAGCCATCGGCGCTATACAGCGTAGCGCCGAGGTTATCCTCGTCATAGGCCCACTGCCGGTCCACCGTCCCTGCCAAGTGGTCATACGCAGCTTGCCAGACGGCATAGGCCACCAGGTAGTTGCGGTCGGTCTTCTGCAACTGGCTGAGCGCCGACTCGGCGTGAAAGCGGCTCTGTGCCCGCTCACGCTCATCCAGCGCCCCGGCAATGCGGTACAAGGAAACCAGGCCCAGTAGCAATATCACCAACAGCAGGCTGGAAAACACCAGCGTCAACTGCCGAACCACCTGACTGCGCGATGAATTACTGCCGAAGCTTGCATCCATTCAGTGGGCGCCTTTTGCCATGTCTACAGGATTGACTGGTGGTGGTTGGGGTTGATCGGTCCAACCGACGACTGGCCGTGGTGAGCCGGGGCTTCAGCTTCACGACCTGCCAGCCCCATCAAGGTTGTGCGTGCACACCCCGGTTCAGAGCACCCGCTTGATCAGCGGCTCCAACCGGCTGTAGCGTAGCCGACGCAGGAACTTGCGCACTTCCTTGGGGTGCTCGGCCTTGACCCCCAGCGCCTCTGCCGAGCCGATCTTCGGCGCATGTCGGCGCAGCCCGGCCAACTCTGCCTCCCTTGGCGCCAGCCATTGCCCTTGTGGGTCATCGATCAGCAGGCCGTTTTCCAGGTCCAGGTTGAAGCCGCGCGGGTTCAGGTTGTTACCGGTCAGCAACGAATAGCGCTGGTCGATCCACACGCCCTTGGCATGAAAGGTGTGCCCGGGGTCGTTCCAGATCCGCACCTGCAACTGGCCACTGGCAATCGCGGCGTGGCGACGTCTGGCGAAGGCGCGCAGGTTGTCTTCGTACAGGTAGGGCAGCGCGCCGCTGGCACTGAACGGCTCGCCGGGCGCGATATAGAAGTCGTTGGCCGTGCGGTCACCCACGATCAGCTCCACCCGCACGCCACGCGCCAGGGCATGGTCGAGCTCGCGCATCAGCACCCGGGGCGGGTTGAAGTACGGCGTGCTGATGATGACCTGCGAACGCGCCGCCGCCAGCAACGTGCACAACGCCCGGTTCAGCGGGTTGCCCCGGCCCACACCCAACAGCGGGATCACCCGCAGGCCCTGCTCCGCCACGCTGGCCGGTACTTCATAGGCCATGCGCCGCAGCCGCGCGCGCAAGCGCCGGATGTCACCGCGCAGGCTACGGGTGGCGGGTTGCGCCGGCAGGTCGAGGCGCGGTGTGGCAGTGTGGTGCAGCAGGCGGCGCACCAGCTCCACCATGGCGTCGGCCAATGCCGGCGACTGGAACAGGTGGTAGCGGTCCAGGCGGTAGCGGTCGAAACGGTGCAGGTACACGTTGTTCAGGCTGGCACCGGTGTAGATCACGCAGTCGTCGATGATACTGCCCTTCAGGTGCAGCACGCCGAACAGCTCGCGGGTCTGCACCGGTACGCCATGGATGACGATGTCCAGCCCATGCTGCTGGCGCTGGGCCTGGTACCAGGCGGCATTACCCGGCTGGCGCCCGGCGCCCAGCAGGCCGCGCCGGGCACGGAACCAGTCGACCACGATGGTGATTTCCAGCCCCGGCCGCGCGGCCTTGGCCTGGTACAAGGCATCCAGCACTTCCTGGCCGGCCTCGTCTTCCTGCAGGTACAACGCGACGATGACGATGCGCCGGGTGGCGGCGCGGATGCGCTCGAGCAGGCAGGCGCGATAGGCCTTGGCATCGGGCAGCACCTGGATCGCCTCGGCCGGCATGGCGAAGCCTGGCAATGCCGCCAGCATGGATTCGGGGTTCACAAACGATCACCTTCTGTGTGCAATCACTTGCATCAGCTTGCACAGGAAGATCGAAATGGTCCAGCCCCCGAAGCGCCAGGGGCTGGTCGCCCCGCAAAAGTTGTACAACTTGTTGCCACTGCGAACTTTTTCCCGTTTACCGGTCTATGTGGGAGGCACAGAAAGGTAGCGGTACGCGAGACAAGGTTCGCCGACCACCTGCTGGCCAGATGGCTCAATTGTTATCAGAGGTTGGCTTCGCTCATGAAAATACATGTCGCAAGGTTGATGCTGCTCGGCCTGTTCTCGTTCGCGGCGATGGGCACGGCGTCGGCAACACAAATGAAGGCGCCCGTGGTGGCCCCCGCGGCCGTTCAAGCACCGTTGCAGCCTGCCGGCAACCCATGGTCCACAGTGGCCAGCGTGGCCAATGCACAGCCGGCCACGCTGCTGGCCCACGATGACGACCGCTGGCATGACCACCGCAGCGACTGGCGCCGCGAACAGTGGCGTCGCGAGCAAGCCCGACGTGACTGGGAACGCCGGCGAGACTGGGAACGCCGCCGCGACTGGGAGCGCCGCCATGATCGGGCCATGCACCACCGCTACTATGACGATCACCGTTACTACCGCCGTTGATCGTTGATCCGCAGTTGGCGCGCTCGGTGTGGGAGCGGCCTTGTCGCGAAAGGGCTGCGCAGCGGCCCCAGCGTTGGTTGCCGTAATGCTGAAACCTGGGGCCGCTCTGCGGCCCTGTCGCGACACAAGGCCGCTCCCACAGTGGCGCGTGACAGGCATCAGTTCTCCGTAACGCCTGGGGTATCCCCCGCCGCCTCGGCCTCCATTTTCAACCGGTCGGCCTTGCATATGTACCTGGGCTTGCGCGGCGCCAGTTTGGCGCTGGCCTTCCTGGCATGCGCCTGCAGTAGCTGCTTGATTTTCTTGCGACGGTTCATTCTCACTCGACCTGTCAGTTTGGTTTGGCTGAACCCATCATACCTTGCCTGGGCCAGCGTCTCGTTGACGTTATTTTCACACCCGGCAGATTAGCGTCACGCCCTTTCCGGTCACGGGCACATCCGTTGGCCGCCGAGCGACTACGAGGCAAACGTGTCACACACTCCATCCCCCTCCTCGCCCAAGCGCGTGGACTGGGCCGGCCTGGGCTGGCTTTTGCTGTTCTTCTGGTACTTCTCGGGCGTGACCCAGGCGTTGCTGCTGTTCAGCGGTACCACCGGGTTCGCCGGTTTTCGCGATGCATTCTTCCTCAGCAGCCTGTGGCTGGCCCCGGTACTGCTGCTGCCACGCTTCACCCGTGCCACGGCCGCGATCATCGGCCTGGTGCTGTGGGCTGCTTCACTGGTTGGCCTGAGCTACTTCGGCATCTATCGCCAGGAGTTCTCGCAAAGCGTCATCTTCGTCATGTTCGAGTCCAACACCGCCGAGGCCGGCGAGTACTTCAGCCAGTACTTCAGCGTCTGGCTGGGCCTGGCGTTGCTGCTGTACACCCTGGTGGCAGTGCTGCTGTGGAGGCGCGTACGCCCGGTCAGCCTGCCGCTGCGCAGCCGCCTGCCGGTGGTCGCCCTGTTGCTGCTGGCCAACCTGGTGTATCCGTTCTACAAGCAGATGGTCACCCAGCAGCGCAGCTTCGCCGACGCCGCCGAAAAGGTGCAGCAGCGGATGGAACCGGCCGTACCCTGGCAACTGCTGGTCGGCTACCGCCAGTACCGCCAGCAGCTGGACAACATGCAGGAGCTGCTGGCCCAGAACGCCGCGCTGCCGCCCCTGCAAAACCTGCGTGACAGCAGCGGTGCAGCGCCACGCACGCTGGTACTGGTGCTGGGCGAATCCACCACCCGCGGGCACATGCACCTGTACGGCTACAACCGCGACACCACGCCCAACCTCGACGCGCTGGCCAGCGACAAGCGCCTGACCGTGTTCCGCAACGTGGTATCGCCACGCCCCTACACCATCGAAGTGATGCAGCAGATCCTCACCTTCGGCGACGAACAGAACCCGGACCGCTTCCTGACCGACCCGTCGCTGATCAACCTGATGAAACAGGCCGGCTATAAAACCTTCTGGATCACCAACCAGCAGACCATGACCAAACGCAACACCATGCTGACCACCTTCTCGCAGCAGACGGACGCGCCGGTGTACCTCAACAACCAGCGCAACCAGAATGCCAGCCAGTACGACGACGTGGTGCTGGCGCCGTTCGAGAAGGCCCTGCAGGACCCGGCGCCGAACAAGTTCATCATCGTGCACCTGCTGGGCACGCACATGGACTATCGCTACCGCTACCCGAACGACTACGCGCACTTCAACGACCGCCAGGGGGTGCCCGGCAAGCTGACGGACGATCAGGTGCAAACCTACAACTTCTACGACAACGCGGTGCGCTACAACGACTACGTGGTGTCTAGCCTGATCAAGCGTTATTCGGCCAGTACTGCCAATGGTTTCCTGCTGTACCTGTCCGACCATGGTGAAGATGTGTACAGCTCTGGCAACCACGACCGCCTGGGGCGCAACGAAGGCGCGCCGACCCGGCCGATGTACACCATTCCGTTCCTGCTGTGGACCTCGCCCAGCTGGCAGGCCGAGCACCCACGCGACTTGCAGGCAATGACCGAGCGCCCCTACAGCAGCTCGCACCTGATCCATACCCTGTCCGACCTGGCCGGGCTGAGCTATGACCGTTACGAACCGGCCAAGAGCCTGGTGAGCCCGCAATTCGTGGTGGCCCCGCGCTGGATTGGCGACCCGTACCGCAAGGATGGCTTGCGCGAGTTCGACCACCTGCCGCTGGACAAGGCCGAGCGGGTGCGGGAGACGGTCAGTAGCGGGAAGAACCTGAACTGAGTGTTGTGCGGTCGGGATTGCCGGGGGCGCTTTGCGCCCCTTTCGCGACACAAGGCCGCTCCCACAAGTACCGTGTATCGATCAGCCATCAGGCAGGTTGGGCACAGCTGCCCTGCCGGGCACTCTCCCGCACTGCCTCGGCCAGTTTGCGCAGGTTGGCCTGGTGGGCATTGACCAGGCTGGCGATGCTGTTGTCCGCCGCCGTCTGCAACGAGGTACGGCAGGTCAGCCCGGCCTCCCCCGAGCGTGTCAGGCGCCATACCGCCTCCAGCGAGGCGTAGCGCCCCGGCACCGTATCGAAGCGCTGCACGTCCACCCGCAGCACCGCCTTGCCGCCACCTACCGGCCCACCCAGTTGGTCCTGCAAGGCGCTGCGGAACTCATCCACCAGGTTGGCCCCCCACCACTCCGTCTCGAGGATGGCCAGGCCACTCTGCCCTTGCCGCACCACCAACTGCGGGCGGTCCACCTGCGGCGGCACGGCCACCCTCGCCACCTGAATACGCTGGCCACCGTCGCGCACCGGTTCGCTCGGCACCAGCGTGTGATAGTTGTTCGGGGTACTGCTGCAGCCCCACAGTACTGCCAGCAGGCCGGCGCCACACAAATTGCGCAGTCGATGCATCGGGCGTCTCCTCAGGGTTCAAGGTCTGTGGCACTGGCCGCTTTCGGCCGGCCACGTATCAGCGATTCGGGATGCCGGCCCAGGTAATCGGCCAGGTCCCGCAGCGACCGCGACATGCGCTCCAGCTCATCCAGGGTTTCACCCATGCGCTCGCGCTGCGGCGAGTCCTCGGAAATGGCCGAATTGGCCGTGCGCAAGGTCTGGTGAACTTCGTCCAGCGCCACCTTCACGTCCGGCAGCGTCTGGCCATTGAACTGTTTGAGGCTGGCGCGCAGCTCACGCAGGCTGCCGTCCAGGTTGTTGGCGATGCTTTCCAGCGGCAATTTGCTGATGCGCTCCACCACCCGCTGCAGCTGTTCCTGCAACTGCTCCAGGCTGCCCGGCAATGTGGGGATGGTAATGGGGTCGGCGGTCTTGTCGAAGGCCACCTTGGGGGCATCGGGGTAGAAATCCAGGGAAATGAACATCTGCCCGGTGATCAGGTTGCCGCTGCGCGCCTGGGCCCGCAGCCCATGCTCGACGAAGGTGCCGATCAGCCGCCGCGCGCCGTCCATGTCGCCTTCGGCATGCTTGAACACGTTCAGCATCTTGCGGTGCACCGGCCCCAGCCGTTGCGGGTAGATCACCGCATCGACCACCACCGGGAAGGTTTGCCGGGTGGCATCGTAGTCGAGCTTGACCGAGGTGACCCGGCCAAACTCCACCCCCTTGAACTCCACCGGGGCCCCCACCGACAGGCCACGCATGGCCTGGTCGAAGCGCAACTGCAGGTACTGCGCCTGACCAGTAGGCGGGGCCAGGGCGGTGTCGCGGTCGGCAAACAGCTGGAAGTGCGCCTGGTCGGCAGCCGGCTCGGCTTGCGGGGCGAAGTCGGGCGAGCCAAAGGCCAGCCCGCCCACCAGGATGGACGACAGTGACTCGGTATCGATCTTCAGGCCGTTGGCACCGATCTGCATGTCGACGCCACTGGCGTTCCAGAAGCGGGTATCGGCGGTGACGAAGCTGTCGTAGGGGGCCTGCACGAATACGCCAATTTCCACGCCCTTGCCATCGTTCTGCAGGGCAAACGACACCACCTCGCCCACCGGGATCTTGCGATAGTAAATCGATGAGCCAATATCCAGCGACCCCAGGTCGCTGGCGGTCAGGACAAAGCGCTTGCCCTTTTCGTCGTAGGTGATCGGCGGTGGCAGCTCCAGGCCGACGAAGGACTTCGCGGGCACTTTCGATTCGCCGGCATCCGCACCGATGAAACTGCCCGACAGCAGCGTGTCCACGCCGGACACGCCGCCCACCCCAATGCGTGGCCGCACCACCCAGAAGCGCGCCCTGGGTGGCGAACGCACGGGCGTCGCTGGACAGCTGGACCTTGGCGACCACGCTCTTCTTGTCGTCGGCCAGGTCCACCGTGGTGACTTCGCCAATCACCACGCTGCGGTACTTGACCTGGGTCTTGTGCGCCACCAGCCCTTCCCCGGTGTGAAAGGAAATCGCGATCACCGGGCCTTGCTGCATCCAGTTGCGCACCACCAGCGAAGCGCCGATCAGAATCGCCAGAATCGGCACGATCCATACCAGCGACACACTCCAGCGCCGGGTGCGCACTTCAACCTGCCCCGCGCGCTCGCGCTTGTCAGTCTCTTGCACCATCGATACGGCCTCCTTCGTTGGCTCGGCTATCCCAGATCAGGCGTGGATCGAAGCTCATCGCAGAAAACATGGTCAGGACCACCACCATGCCGAAAAACAGGATGCCCACCCGTGGCTCGATGGTGCCCAGCCCGCGCAGTTGCACCAGCGCCGCCACCAGCGCCACCACCATCACATCGAGCATCGACCAGTAACCGATCAACTCGACGAAGCGGTACAACTGCGAACGCTGCCGGCAGGCCCAGGTAGAACCACGCCCGGCGGTAAACAGCAACAGGCCGAGCGAGAAGAACTTGATGGCCGGCACGCCCACGCTGGCAATGAAGATGATCAGCGCGATGTCCCAGGCACCGGCCTCCCAGAACTCCAGCACGCCACCGCCAATGGTGCTTTCGCTGCCGCTGCCAAGCATTTCGGTGTGCATGACCGGAAGCAGGTTGGCGGGGATGTAGAAAATCAGCGCCGCCAGCAGAAACGCCCAGCCGCGGCTGATGGCATTGGCCTTGCGCCGGTGAATGGCAGCCCCACAGCGGTCGCAGGTATGCGCACCGCTGCCCAGTTCGCAGGCCTGACCGCAGCCATGACACAGGCACAGGCCCAGTTCGTCGGCGTTGGCCGGGATAGTCATACCTGCTCCCACAAGTCGCGGATGTCCTTGCCGGCGATATGAATGATCAGCATGCTCAGCGCGGCCAGGGCCAGCAGGCCGATGCCGGGGATTACATCGAGCAAACCCGCCAGCTTGATCACCGCCACCATCGCCCCCAGCAGGCACACCTCCAGCATGCTCCACGGCCGCAGGCTTTCCAGGCTGCGCATGCACAGGGCAAAACCGGGGGCGCGCAGGCCGACCAGGGCGAAACTCAGTAGCCAGCACAACACGGCAATCTGCAGCACCGGCGCAAAGATGATCGCCAAGGCCATGACCAGGGCGATGAAGGTGATGCTGCCGTGGCTGAGGATCTGCACCGAGTCCCACAACGTCGCCGAGTGGGTCAGCCCCTGCATGCCGATGGTCATCACCGGGTAGAAGTTGGCGAACACCAGCAGGATGCCGCCGGTCACGCTCAAGGCCAGCCGTTGCTGCACGGTCAGCGAGGTGTGCCGGTACAGCACGCCGCCACAGCGCTGGCAAACGGCGCGCTGGTGCTTGAGCAGCGGCGCACGCTGGTACACCGTGTCGCAGTACTCACAGATGATCAGGTGCTGGGTCTGGCTCATGGGGTTTCCACAGGTAGCCCGGATTCAGGCCGTGATACGCAGGCGAACCACGTTTGATATCCGGTTTAGACCATCCCGGCAAAACTGCCATCATCGACAGCAAAGAGAACTATCCTTTGAAGCGGGATCCCCACCCGCTGGAGGTTTGCCATGCGTACGTTCACGTGGAGTTACCTGCTGGTGCTGCTGTGCGCGGCATCGGCAGCCCAGGCGCAGTCGGTGGTGCCGCTCAAGGGCCAGAGCAGCCAGCAGACGCAACTGGATATCAATGATTGCAATACCGTCGCGACAAATGCCGCGAACAGTGCCGCTACCTCCAGCGACCCCCATGTCGGTGGCCGGGTACGCGGTGCCGCCGCCGGCGCGGTTGCCGGTGCGGCCGGCGCACAGGTGCGCGGCAACCAGCACGACGAGCTGTATGACCGGGTTGGTGATGACGCCAAGCAGGAATACCGGCAGAACCGCGCCGGCGAAGTGGCCGCTGCCGGTGCTGCGGTCGGTGGCATGCGCCAGCGTCAGGACCGCCGTCAGGACCGGCGCGGCCAGGACGAAGCAAAAGCCCAGGCCCACGCCAGTGCCTATGCCGGGTGCCTGCAAGGGCGCGGCTATCAGGTCAACCCTTGACCCGCAGGCACGCCATGCTCGTGCAGGGCGTGCCCGTTTCAGAACTTCGCCAGCTGTTCCCGGCAGAACTCGACGAACAGCTGAGCGGGTTTGGTCAGTTGCACACGTTTCAACCATGCTGCCGCCAGCCCTGACAGTGCCACCGGCTCGGCAATGTCCAGCATGGCCAGGCGTTGCCCGTCGTAGGTGTACTCCGAATGCGGCCGCGTCACCAGCAGCGAAAAGCCGAAGCCCTGCCCGACCATGCCACGCACCATCTCGATCGACGGCGAGCTGAAGACAATGTTCGGCGTCAGGCCCATTTCGTTGAACAGGCTGACGAAGTAGGTACGGCTTGGGGCAACGTCCAGCAGAATCATCGGCTCCGGGCACAGGTCACGCAGCGACACCTGGGCCTGGCCGGCGAAGCGGTGGTTCTCGGGCAGCAGCACATAGGGTTTCTGCGGCGGCATCAGCGGCTCGGCCTCGATGGTGCCGTCCAGGTCATGGTCGTAGAGGAACGCCAGGTCGAAGGTACCGGCGGTCAGGCCCTGGATCAGGTCCTGCTGCTCGCCGTCGCGCAGGCGGATATCCACCCCCGGGTAACGCTGGCGAAAGCCGGCGATCAGGCGTGGCAGGTACAGCGGTGCCACGGTTTCGAAACAGCCGATGTCGATTTGCCCAGCGACGGTATCGTTGTCGGCCAGGGCATTCTGCTCGAACTCATGGGCCATCTGCAGCAGCGACCTGGTCTTGGCATAGAAGCGCTTGCCGCTGGGCGTCAGCGACACGCCCTGGGCGTGGTGGCGGATGAACAGCTGCACACCGAAGCTCTCTTCCAGGCTCTTGATGGCCGTGGAGATGGACGGCTGGGCGATGTACAGCTGGCGTGAAGCCTCGGCAACGCTGCCGGCCTCCACGGTGGTGACGAAGTACTTGAGTTGTCGAAGGGTGTAGGCAGCCACGGGTACCTCTTTGACGCCGGTCTGGGCGCGCGGGGATCATGCCTGACACTTTACCCTTGGCAGCGGGCGGGTGGGGGGTTGGGTGATGAAGGATTTACCTATGGCTTGAGCAGGTTTTTTGTCTGGGGGGCGCCATGCCCCCCTTCAAGTCACTCGAAGTCTACATTTGCCATTACACAGTCTTCGCCCACCAGCTTGTACCCTGGCTCGCAGGGCATTCCGCAAACAGGGGCCACACTGCGTTTGCGTCTGGACAGTTTCACCTGTGGTTCGGCATTTTCCTGCTGGTCGTGGTCGAGGGTGTCTGGCAGTTCGTTCATCGGTTCTTCTTGCATGGTCTTCACTCCTGGGTTTGGTGGTGTTGCCCGAACGACGTTACTGCCTGTTCGGCCCGCAACCCACCTGGAAGCTCAGCCCGTTCCGACCTGGCCGGTCAACGCAGCGCGCAAGACTCTACATTCAGTGGAGGCTGTTGCTGCCATCGGATAAGCCACTGGTCAAATGCCTCCGAGCGGCTTTACTGATACTCATCGGCCCCAGGCATACGGTGTGCGTTTATGAAGATCGTGGTCACCAGCATCCTCGTCGACGACCAGGCCAAAGCCCTGACGTTCTACCACCACGTACTCGGTTTCGAACCCAAGCACGACATCCCCATGGGCCGCCACCGCTGGCTGACCCTCACCTCCCCCAACGACCCCAACGGCGTCGAGCTGCTGCTCGAACCCGACGCTCACCCGGCAGCCAAGGTGTACAAGGCCGCGCTCAAGCAGGACGGCATCCCCGCCACCTCGTTCGGCGTGCGTGATATCCAGGCCGAATACACCCGGCTGTGCGCGGCGGGCGTGCAGTTCACCCAGCCGCCCACTCCCATGGGGCCGGTCACCGTGGCGGTGTTCGATGACACCTGCGGCAACCTGATCCAGATCGCCCAGAAACACTAGCGGCGCTCATGGTCCGGCGGGCAAACGCAGGGTCGCGCGCAACCCGTGCGGCAGCTGGTTGCGCAACTGCACGCTGCCGCCCAGGCGGGTCATGATGGTGCTGACGATCGACAACCCCAGCCCGGCGCCATTGGTCGAGCCCTTGCTGTAGAAACGCTCGAACACCCGCTGCTGGTCGGCCACGGCGATGCCCGGCCCCTGGTCGTCGACACTGACCAGCACGGCCTGCCCTTCGCGCTGCAGCGTCACCGTGACCCGGCCACCCGCCGGCGAATGGTCCACGGCATTGGTCACCAGGTTCTGCAAGGCAATTCCCAGCGCGCCGGAGTCAGTGCGCAAGTGGTAGTCGCCCTCGGCGATGTCCAGCGAAGGCTCCAGCCCGCGCTCCAGAATCCATGGGGTCAGCTCGGCCAGGGTCTCGGCCACCACCCCCTCCAGGTCAACCTGCGGCCAGTCACGCCGGCCAGGCCGGGGCTCCAGGCGGGCCAGGGTCAGCAGCTGGTTGACCACCCGCGCCAGGCGGTCAACACCGCCCATCAGGAACTCCAGTGCCTTGTCCCGCTCGGCATCGCTGGCAGCATTGAGGGCGTTCTGTGCATGCAGGCGCAGGACAGCCAAGGGCGTGCGCATCTCGTGGGCGGCGTCGGCGATGAAACGGTGCTCGCGGCGCAGCAGGTCGTCGATCTGCCCGAGCAGGCGGTTGATCGCCGCCTGCATCGGCTCCAGTTCCTTCGGCAGTGGTACCAGCTGCAACGGCTCGAGTGACTCGGCGTGGCGGGCGCGGATCACCCTGGCCATGTTCTGCAGCGGCTTCAGCCCCCAGCCGATGGCCGCCCACACCAGCAAGGCCAGGGCCAGGCTGCCGAACAGGAATGGCAACAGCGTGTGCCGCACGATGCGCTCGATCAGGTCGTCACGCACGTCGTTGCGCTCGCCCACCCAGATCACCCAGTGCTTTTCCGGCACCGGCAAGACGAAACTGCGCCAGCGGTGCCCATCCACCACCATGTCGGCAAACCCCGGCGCCCGAGGGGGCTGCGCCAGCTGCGGGGCGCTGGGCGTGTGCACCAGCAAGCCGTTGTCGTCGGCCCACACCTGGAAGGCCAGCTTGCTCTCGTAGCGGTGGCCCACCTTGTGCTGCCCGGCCTTGCTCAAGGCCTCGTCGAAGGCGCGGTACAACTCGCCACGGCTCTGCTCCTGCACCGGCAGGCTCATGATGCCCTGCAGCAGCCGGGCGTTCTGTGCCAGGTGGGCGTCGTACACCTCGTTAATTTCATGACGGCTGTCGTGGTAGTTGTACAGCGCCAGCAACCCGCTGCCGACCAGCAACAGCAACATCACCCGCCACAAGGTGCGTTGGCGCAACGAACTCATGCCTTGCCTTCCACCAGGTAGCCAATCCCGCGCACGGTGCGGATCAGGCCGTTGAACAGCTTCTTGCGCAGTTGGTAGATATTCACTTCCAGGGTATTGCTCTCCGGCTCTTCATCCCAGCCATACAGCAACTGGGTCAAGCGTTCACGCGTGAACACCTTGCCCGGCTGGGCCAGCAATTCGTGCAGCAACAGGTATTCCTTGGGCGTGAGCACCACCGGCTGGCCCTGGTAGTGCACCTGCTGGCTGACCGGGTCCAGGCATACGCCGGCATGCTCTATCAGCACCCGGGCGCGGCCGCTGCTGCGTCGCAGCAAGGCCCGCAGGCGGGCCTTGAGTTCGTTGAGGTCGAAGGGTTTCACCAGGTAGTCGTCGGCGCCGGCATCCAGCCCGACGATACGGTCCTCTGTCGCATCGCGGGCGGTCAGCACCAGCACCGGCAGGCTCTTCCCGGCTGCCCGCAGGCGCCGCAACAACTCGATGCCATCCAGGCGCGGCAAGCCCAGGTCGAGAATGGCCAGGTCGAATTCCTCGTGGCACAGGGCATGCAAGGCGCTGGCGCCATCCTGCAACCAGTCGAGGGTATAGCCCTCGCGGCGCAGGCCGTCACAGATCCCCTCCCCCAGCGCGGCGTCGTCTTCTACCAGCAGCAGGCGCATGCTCAATCCTGTTTGTCCTTGATCGCTTTGAGTAAAGCATCGATTTCACCGCGCCGGCCCTGGTCGGCCAGCTCCCGTCCGGGCCGGGGCGGCGCCTGCAACGCCTTCTGCAGGGCCGCGCGGGCTTCGTCGTAGCGGTTTTGCCGGTACAGGTGGTCGGCCCAGAAGTAGTTGCTGTCGATACCGTCGGGGTTGATTGCCAACGCCTGGCGCAGCATGGCCTCGGCCTTGGCCTGGTCGCCGAAGCTCAACGGCCAGCCGGGGACCTGGTCGTACAGCGCGCCCAGGCTGGTGTAGGCCGAGCCCTGCAGCGCCTTGGGGTCCATGGCCAGGGCCTTTTCCAGGCTGGCGCGGGCGGCCTTGACCTTGCCCAGCGCGCCCAACCCACCGGTGGCACCGGCCCAGCTGCTGTTGACGATGCCGTCCCAGATCAGCGGCTCGGCCGAGCCCGGGTGCTGGCGCACCAGCGCCGCCGACTGTACCGCCAGGGCCTCGAACGCCCCGGCACGCTGCGCCTCGGGCAGGTTGTAGCGAATCACTGCCCAGCGCTGCTGGATGGCATTGAGTTGCTGGGTACCGTTCTGGTCGAGGGCCCAGCTGAACGGGGCGATGGCCAGCAGGCTGGCCAGTATCAGACGTTTCATTTGCTCGACTCCTTGCTGTGCCCGGTGCTGTAGCGACGGATCAGCGGCAGTTGCTTGCGCAGGGCGCGGTCGACCACGCCCGGCAGCATGCCGTTGAGGCGCACGAAGAGTTTTTCCGGCCAGCCCAGGTACAGCTCGCTGCGCTCGGCCTGTACCGCGTCGAGCACCGCCCGGGCGACATCCTGCGGGTCATCGACGCCCACCTTCAGCGCCTGGTTGAGGGCCTGCGCGGCGCTGCTGTTCATCGCCGTGCGGGTAGTGCGCGGTGCGGCATACAGCACGTTGACCGAGGTATCGGCCAGCTCGCGGCGCAGCGCCTCGGAGAACCCGCGCAAGGCAAACTTGCTGGCGCAGTAGGTGGCATAGCCCGGGTAGCCGATCGAGCCGTAGATCGAACCCACGTTCACCACCAGCGCACTGGGCTGCGCGCGCAGCAGCGGCAGGCACAGCCGGGTGAGCTGCACGGCGGCCTTGATGTTGAGGTCGAACAACTCGTCCAGGGCCGCCTCGTCCAGCTGTTCGAGCAAGGCAAAGCGGTTGACCCCGGCGGCGTTGATCAACAGGTTGCAACTGCCCATCGCCAGCGCCGCCTCCAGTACTTCACGGCGTCCTTCGGCGCAGCGCAGGTCGGCCTGCTGCCAGCGCAGTTGCCCGGGGTAGCGCGCCATCAGTTCGGTCAGCCCGCCCTGCTGCCGGCTGACCGCCAGTACGCGAGCACCGGCGCTGCACAACTGGGCCGCCAGCTCCAGGCCGATGCCGCCGCTGGCGCCGGTGAGCAACGCCACGCAATCAGGCAAGCGCATGCTGTACCTCCTGCTGCGCGGAACGCGGCAGGCCTTCGAACATGGCGGTATACAGGCGATACACCACTTTGGCAGCGTGGATGACCGCCTGCTGGTCCTCGGGCTGGTCCAGGCGGTTCATCAGCCCACGGTAGGTGGCCATGTGGTCCTGGTCCAGGGCGCCATGGGAACTCAGGTAGCTGAACGCCTGGTCCGGCAGGCCGAGGCTGCTCTGCAGGGTACCGGCGGCCTGGGTGGCCAAGGCAATGCTGGTGCCTTCGAGCACGTTGACCATGCCGAACAGCCCGACCGGGTTGCCACGGGCAATCTGGTCGTAGAGAAATGCCACCATCAGCTCGATGGGCAACGCCGGGCGGCCACCCGCCACCTGGTGCGGATCGCCACCGCAGGCGGCGATGTCATCGAGAATCCAGCGTTCATGGCCGTATTCCTCCTCGATGTATTCGCACACTGCGCCGCGCAGCCACTCCAGCCGCACCGGCAAACGGGCCCCGCAGGCCATCATCAATGGCACGGTGTGCCGCACGTGGTGGTAGGCCTGAGTGAGAAAGGCCACATAAGCCTCGAGGCTGGCTTTGCCGGCCAGCGCGTCGCGTATGACCGGGACACTGAACAATGCCGTACGCTCGTCGGCGGTTTCCTGCTGCAGCATGTCGAAGAAAAGCATGGCAAACCTCGTAGATCATTGAAGGTCGGATAACAGGGAGTGGTAACACCGCAGGATCTGTTCGCGGCGCGGCCGGCCGTTGGCGGTAAGGGTTTGCCCGGCGGCACTCAAGGGCTCGGGCAGGCGTCGCCAGGCATGCACCCGGGCATAGTCCGGCAGGCCGGCATTGGCCTGGCGAATGGCCCGTTCGAGGGTAGGGTCGTCAGCCTGGGGGTCCAGCGGCCAGATCAGCGCCAGGTTGTGTGCCAGGCCTTCGCCGTGGACGAATGCCTGGGCGATCACCCCGCCCTGGGTCAGCTCGGCCTCGACCCACTCGGGGTTGACGTTGCGCCCGAAGCTGGTGCTGTACTGGTGCTTCTTGCGCCCGGCCAGGTACAGGAAGCCATCGCTGTCGAAATGGCCCAGGTCACCGGTCGACAGCCAGGGTTGGCTGAACGGTGGTTCGCCCAGGTAACCGAGCAACGCCGAGCCGGCCACCTGCACCTCGCCATCTTCGGCAATGCGCACCTGCACATGCGGCAGCGGCCGCCCGACACTGCCCGGGCGCCGGCCCCCGGGGCGGTTGAGGCATACCACCGAGGCGCACTCGGACAAGCCGTAGCCCTCGAACACCGGCAGCCCGACAGCCTCGGCGCGGGTCAGCAGGCTGGGCGCCACCCGTGCCCCGCCTACCGCCACGAAGCGCAACGGGCCAACCCGCATCAGGCCACGCTCGATGGCCGTGACCAGGCCGAGCAGCAGCTGTGGCACCAGGATCAGGCTCTCGGCACCACTCAAGGCGATGGCGCCCAGCAACTGCTTGAAGTCGACCTGACTGGCACCGCGAAAACCCAGCTGCGCCTGCGGGTACAGGGCAATGCTCGCCCCGGCCAGCAGGGCCGCATACAGGCCCAGGTTTTCCAGCAGCACCGCCAGGGGCAGTACCGCCAGGTACTTGCCCGGCGCCGTAGGCCGGCTGGCGGCCTCCAGCTCACGCGCCACCCGCAGCATGGCTTCGGCGCTCAGGCACACGCCCTTGGGCGCACCGGTGCTGCCGGAGGTGTAGGTGATCTTCGCGGTGCCCGGCGGCAAGGGCACACCGGCGGTCGGCTGGCGGCTCCAGAAGCGCTCGCCGGCGCTGAAGCCGCTGGCATGCAAGTCGTCAGCGAAAGCCTCGTCGGCCAGCGCCAGCACCGCCCCGCTCTGCGCCAGGCAGTGGCGGCGCTGGGCACTGCTGAAGAACGCCGGCAGGATGACGATGGGGCGCGCCGCGAACAGCGCAGCCAGGTCCCAGAACAGCGCCTCGGGGCCGTTCTCCAGGGCCAGGGCGAAGGTGCCCGGTGGCTGCGCGCTCAACCAGGCCTGGCGTTGCTCGACCTCGACCAGCAACTGCTGGTAGCTGAAAGGTCCACCACGGCCCTGCAACGCCGGTTGCGTCCCACGGTGGCGGGCATGCAATTGCAGCACTTCCCTGAACAACTGGCATTCATGCGGCATGGCCAGCCTCCTGCACGTTCGCGGGCAATCCCAGTCGGTCGAATACGCCGCTGCGGGCCAGGGCCTCATGGCCATAGCCGATGTTGCCGACGAACACCTGCGGGTGCTGCGCGTAGTAACTGCCCCAACTGTCGGCGTCGCCGTTCAGCCGACCAGGGTCGGCCACAGCCAGCGCCGTGGGCACCAGGCCCAGGCGATGAAAGCTGTTGACCAGGGTTGCGGCCCCGGTGAACGCCACCCACTGCAAGCCGCGGGCGGCCAGCAACCAGGTCACGGCAATGATCATGATCCGCGCGCTGCCGGCGCTGAGCGCGGCCAGGTTGCCCACTTCGACCAGCTGTGCACGGCTTGCCGGGCTGCCCGCCAGCCGGGTCACGGCCACTTCCAGCGGCTCATCCAGGTAACGCTCGATGAAGGTCGGGCCAGTGCTGGCCAGGCGTACGCCAACGGCGGCCATCAGCCGCCCGTGGCTGTCATGCAGGCCGAGCAGTTCGGGCAGGTAGTGCTGCACGTCGGCGTGGTGCGCGCAGGCAAAACGGGCGTGAATGAACTGCTCCAGCGCGTCGCGCCCCGACTCCCCGGGGTGTTTCAGCGTCAGGTGGGCAAGGCGATCGCCGTGGTTGCCGATAGCCAGTGGAAACAGGCTGGAGTTGTCTGCCTGAGTCATGACTGTCCCCTCTCAAGTCAGGTATCGGGGGCCAGTATCAGGGGGCAATCTGAAGCCAGTCTGAAGTGCTACATTTGCCCTTGCCCTCATTGCGCACCAACAAGGAAAACAGATGCGCCACGAATTCAGCGAAGTGCTCAACGACCTGGTGGACTACTTTCTGCTCGGCGATATCCAGCTGCTCGAACGCTTCAAGCAACAACATGAACTGCCCGACGACCTGGCCCATGCGTTCACCCACGGCGACAGCGGCGACCAGGCCGTGCGCGAAGGCATCGTGCTGCCGCTGGCCGGGGTCGACAACCTGCCCTACCGCATCCTGTTCACCCTGGACAGCCACACCCCGGCCCTGCGCGAACCCGGCAGCCGCCTCAAGCACCGCCGCAATGGCTACGTGCTGCAGGTCGAGCACGGCGCGCTGATGCTGTACACCTGGCGCATCCTGCAGCACTTCACGCCCAAGACACTGGGTGACCTGATGGCGCGCTACCAGGTGCCGGGGCGGCCGATCATCGAGCTGGACAATGGCTGGTATGACGTGGAGGTGCTGGCGGGTGCGCTGGTGCGGGACGGGCTGTACGAGCCGGCATTCGAATTCGTGCTGAAAAAGCGCTGGAGCCGGGGCGAGGCTGCCGGGGTGGATACCGGGTATGCCTTTGGGTTGCGTGGCTGTTTCGACTGATGGGTTGACTGTGCCGGCCTCTTCGCGGGCTTGCCCGCTCCCACAGGTAATTCACTGCCCTCAGGCACAGTGGTATCCCTGTGGGAGCGGGCAAGCCCGCGAAGCGGCCGGTACTGGCAGCCTCAACCTTCAGGTGTGGTTGATATCCCGGTCCTTGGTCTCCGGCAGGAAGCATATCCCCAGCACCGCCGTCATCAGCGCAATCACGATCGGGTACCACAAGCCGTAATAGATATCGCCGGTCGCCGCCACCATCGCAAACGCCACCGTCGGCAGGAAGCCGCCGAACCAACCGTTGCCGATGTGGTAAGGCAGCGACATGGAGGTATAGCGGATGCGCGCCGGGAACAGCTCCACCAGCCAGGCGGCGATCGGCCCGTAAACCATGGTCACGTAAATTACCAGAATGGTCAGCAGCAACAGCACCATCGGGTAGTGGATCTTCGCCGGGTCGGCCTTTTCCGGGTAGCCGGCTTCCTTCAACGCCCCGGTCAGGGTCGCGGTGAAGGCTTCGCTCTGGACCTTGAAGTCCGCTGCCGCCAGGCTACTGCCATCGAAGCTCGGCAACACCCGCTCACCAATGCGGATCTGCGCCACGCTGCCAGGTTCGGCCGCTTCGTTGGTATAGGGGATGGCCCGCTTGGCCAGCAGGCTCTTGGCGATATCGCACGAACTGGTGAATTTGGCCTTGCCCACCGGGTCGAACTGGAACGCGCACTGGCCAGGGTCGGCTACCACCACCACCGGGTTCTGCTCCTGGGCGACGAACACGTCCGGGTTGCCGTACTGGGTCAGGGCCTTGAAGATCGGGAAGTAGGTCAGCGCCGCGATGATGCAACCGGCCATGATGATTTTCTTGCGGCCGATGCGGTCGGACAGGCTGCCGAAGAGGATGAAGAACGGCGTGCCGATCAGCAGCGAACCGGCAATCAGCAGGTTGGCGGTCTGCGGCTCGATCTTGAGCATCTGCAGCAGGAAGAACAGTGCATAGAACTGCCCGGTGTACCACACCACGGCCTGACCGGCGGTACCACCGAGCAGCGACATGATCACCACCTTGAGGTTGTCCCAGCGGGCGAACGATTCGGTCAGTGGCGCCTTGGACGCCTTGCCCTCGGCCTTCATCTTCATGAACACCGGCGACTCGTTGAGTTGCATGCGGATGTACACCGAAATCGCCAGCAGCAGGATCGACAGCAGGAACGGCACCCGCCAGCCCCAGGCCTCGAACACCTCGGTGCCCATGGCCGTGCGGCAGGCCATGATCACCAGCAGCGAGAGGAACAGCCCCAGGGTGGCCGTGGTCTGGATCCAGGCGGTGAAGAAGCCGCGCCGGCCCTTGGGGGCATGTTCGGCCACGTAGGTGGCCGCGCCGCCGTATTCGCCGCCCAATGCCAGGCCCTGCAGCAGGCGCAGGGTAACCAGGATGATCGGCGCGGCCACGCCGATCGTGGTGTAGCTGGGCAGCAGGCCCACCACAGCGGTGGACAGGCCCATGATGACGATGGTGATGAGGAAGGTGTACTTGCGCCCGATCATGTCGCCCAGGCGGCCGAACACGATGGCGCCGAATGGCCGCACGGCAAAGCCGGCGGCGAAGGCCAGCAAGGCGAAGATGAACGATGTGGTTTCATTGACCCCGGCAAAGAAATGCTTGGCGATGATCGCCGCCAGGGAGCCGTACAGGTAGAAGTCGTACCATTCGAATACCGTGCCCAGGGACGAGGCGAAGATGACCTTGCGCTCCTCCCGGGTGATACCGCGTTGGGGCGCACTGCTGCCCGTGGATGTGCTGTCGAGAACCGCCATGGGGTGCCTCCGTCTTGTCGTCATGCAGGCCGGGAGCACCTCATCCGCTGTTGCACCGTCGCACCCAGGCCCTGGGGGCTTGCTTTGGTTATGCGAAGCACGACGAGGCAGGCCGCCTCGGATCGCAGCAAGGTTACTGAAGCATAATAGGCTTTGACGGGATATCCACTGCGGGCCCTGCTACAGCACTGGCCCTTTCAGCTCCACCTGGTTGCCATCCGGGTCGTAGCAGTACAGCGACAGCCCTTCACCTTCGGCGCCGTAGCGTTTCTCGGCAGGCGCCACCTGCACCCCCGCAGCTTGCAGGTACGCCCGCAGTGCCGGCTCGTCGAACGGCTCGATGCGCAGGCAGAAATGATGCAGATTGCGCCCCTCCGCCCCCGGTGCCGCGCCGCCAGGCTGGCCCAGCGGGCCGTCCAGGGTGACCAGGTCGATCATGGCCGTGCCGGTGGCCAGGTGGACCATGCCCAGGTCATCGCGTACGCGGCTGACCGTGCAGCCGAGCAGCTCGGTGTAGAAGGCAATGCTACGCGGCAGGTCGCGGACCCGCAGTACCAGGTGGTCGATGTGCTTGATGGCGAACGGGCGCATGCCGGGCTCCTTGTGGCGGTCGGTTTCCAGGGGTCAACGTCCACCACAATAGCCCACCGGCGCATGCTGCGACCATACTCCGCTATTCGTTCACCAGGCGCTGCAGCACGCCGCCTTCATGGCGGGCCAGGATGCGCAGCAGCTGGTCGACCAGGGCCCGGTCCGGTGCATCCAGATGGAAGTGGTGCCCGCCCGGGTGCCACGACACCTTGGCGTGGCTGGGCAAGGCCGCCTGGCGCCGGGTAAAGGCCTCACCGGTGAATGCCCCCTGATGGCCGAACAGCAAGTAAAGCGGGCAGCGGATCTGACTGAGCAGCTCGCAGGCTTCGCGTTCGGTCAGCGGCATGGGTTCGGGCAGCACCAGACGCGGGTCGTGACGCCAGCAATAGCCCTCGCCCAGTTGCAGCAGGTCACGCAGCGCCAGCAGCCGTGCCGCCGCTTCCGACAGCTCGGTGTCCAGGCGCTCGCGGCGTTGCGCCAGCGCCGTGTCCAGGTCCTCGAAACGGCCGACGTGCGGCTCGGCAAAACCCTGCAACTGGCTGCGCTGCACCATGCGCTTGAGCCGGTAAGCCCGGGCCAGGTGCTGCACGCGGTCGTCTTCGGCCACCGTGAACGGTGCGCCCATGCCGTCGAGGAAGGTCATGCTGGCAATACCGCTGGTCATGGCCGCCAGCAGCGATGCCACCCCGGTGCCCATGCCATGGGCCAGCACATGGAATTGCGCCAGGCCCAGGCTGTCGGCAACCGCCAGCATGTCCTCGGCATGTTCCCACAGGTAGTAGCCACTGTCGTGGCGGCGATGGTCAGAGCGGCCGTGGCCGACCAGGTCGGGGGCGACCACGAAGCAGCCATCGAGCATCGGTGCCAGGCGTTCGAACGAGGCGGCGTTATCCAGCCAGCCATGCAGGGCCAGCACCGGTATGCCGTCTTCCGGCCCCCAGCAACGCACGGCAATTTCAATGCCGTTAAGGTCTAGCAGGTGATCCTTGGGTGTCGATGAAGAACGCATGGGTACGCTTCCTGACTGGAGCCTGGTACGACCACACCAGGCCGAATACGCCGCCGGCCCCTTCGCTTCCTGTCGCCAGCGGCAACCCTTGCGCCGGGCCATTCAGGGCTCCGACACGTTACCTTGGCGCAACCTCGGCTACACCACTGGCCCGTCACCGACCGTGACTTAACCGTCACCGACCCTCACTGCCCACGCAGGTCCTCGAAGAACGCCTGCTTGCCATCCACCTGGCTGGACGCCCGCGGCGCCGCGGCGGCTTCGCCGTTGGCGGCTTCGACATGCCAGTAACAGTGCCGTACCGCCCGGGTCACCGCCACGTAGGCCAGGCGCTGCACTTCTTCCTTCTGCGCGGTATCGAATGGCTGGGCATCCCCGGCCCTGCCCAGCCCGGCCTGGCGATACACCTGGTTCTTGTAGGGCGAACTGGTCAGGTACTGGCAGTCACCCAGCATGAACACCGCGTCGGCCTGCAAGCCCTTGGCGCTGTGGTAGGTCAACTGGCGCAGCCGGCGTTGCTCGGCTGGCAACACCGCCTCGGCGTGCAGCACGCTTTGCAGGTGCTCGTTCATCAGCGCCCGGTCGCTGCCCTTGCGGTACAGCATCATCACCGTCTCGCCACGCTGGTAGTGCTCGAGCAGCGTTTCACCGAGGGCGGCCTCGTCACGGTCGAACACCTTGACCGGTGAACCCGGCAGCTCGGCCGCCGGGCCACTGGCGCGGGCCTTCTTGCCGGCAATTGCCGGGGTACCCTTGACCAGGTGTTCGGCCGCGTCGATTACCTGTTGCTGGCAACGGTAGTTGTCGACCAGCATCACCCGCGTGTTGGCCGGCGACGGGAAGGCCTTGGTGAACTCCATGAAGTACTTGGGCGAACTGCCGCGCCAGCCGTAGATCGCCTGCCAGTCGTCACCTACGCACAACAGCGACGAATGCCGGGCATGGCGCCCGCTGTGCATCGTCGGGCCGCGCCGGCGGATTTCGGTGAGGCTGGCACGCAACCAGCTGACGATCTGCGGTGACACGTCCTGGAACTCGTCGATCATCAAGTGCGCCAGCGGCCGCAGCAACGGGTCGGGCAGCAGCTGCAGGTTTTCCGGATTGTTTTCGCCGAACAGGGCAAACATGCGGTTGTAGCTCATCACCGGCGGCGACTGGTCCAGCAGGTGCGCCTCCAGGGCCTTCCAGTACAGTGCCAGGGCCTCGAAGAACAACGCATCGCTGTCACCGGACGGGAAGCTCATCGCCGCCACCGCGCTGTTCACTTCCAGGCCGAGGTTTTCGATGAAGTTGGCCGCGCCGACAAAGGCATCCAGCAACGGCGCCGGGGCCAGCTCGCCCTTGACCCTGTACTCGAAACCGGGGCCGGCCACGGCATCACCGGCCAGCGACGCGGCCAGGCGCCGGGCCATGGCATAGTTGTCGAGCCAGATCAGCGGCCGGTCGCAGAAAGCCTGCAACAGCGTGCGCTTGACTGCCCACTCGGCACGCACCGCCAGCTTGGCGCCGGGGCGCTGGTACTGGGCGCTTTCCGCCGGGTCGAAGCCCAGTACTACCAAAGGCCCCTGGCCGGCCAGGCGGCCATGCACATGGAAGCGGCTGCCACGGATCTCGACGGTTTCGCGGCAGGGCTCGATGCCTTTGATCGGCCAGGCACCGGCGGCGAACCACAGGTCTTCGATCACGTCGCACAGTTCTTCGTCGCGCTGGGCCGCCAACTGGGTCACCTGGGCGCGCTTCTGCACGTCAGGATTGTTGGGGTCCAGCGGCTTCAATTGCAGGGCTTCGCTGCGCAACTGGCCGACCAGCTCGGCAAAACGCGGGCTTTCGCCCAGCAAGGTGCTGTAGCACTGGTTCAGTTGCTGGCGCTGGGCATCGTTCAGGCGCAGGTCGAACGGGTTGCTCTCGGCCTCGGCCTCACGCCCGGCCGGCATCTCGTTGCCCAGCGTCTCGAACGCGCGCACCTGGCCAAAGCCCGGCAGGCTGCGCACCAGCGGCAGAATGCGCGAATGGAAGGTACGCACCAGCTCGCGGGCCTGCAGCGGTTGCAGGTTGATCTGCCACAGGGCAAACACCTGCAACAGGCGTTTGATGAAGTCCTTGCGCGACTCGCGGGTGAAAGTGACCACGGTCATGGCATCCAGCTCGTAGCCCAGGTAATGGCGCAACAGCAGGATGCGCAGCACCAGCGAGGTGGACTTGCCCGCACCGGCACCGGCCACTACGCAGGTGGACGGCGTATCGCTGAAAATCAGCTTCCATTGCGCGGCACTGGGTTGCGCCTCGGCGGGCAGGCGCTGGGCGACATCGGCCTTGAAGCGCTTTTTCAGCTCGGTGGTAAGGGGCAGGCGCCAGTCATCGAACAGGTTGTCATCCTGGCCTGGCACGGCGGCCGTATCGGGGCGGGTATCGCGGATTACCAGCACCTGGCGCCCGGCCTCATAGCCCTCCACCCGTCCGCGCTCGAACCCTTCACGCACGCCATCGGCATGGCCACTGCGCTGGCCGCTGGCATGGCCGAGGAACCACGAGTCGCGGTGCTGGGCCCGCAGGCGGGTCAGCCCACGCCCCAGCAGGCGGGCCGCCAGGCGGCGAAACCAGGGCAACTGGGCAGGTGGGGTAAGGTCGGCGGGGGCCTGGGTTTGCTCGTGGGCCACGGTCACTCCGTTGAAAAACAAAATCAGCGGGCATGTTCGCCGCATCGACAAAAAATCGCCAGCGAATGCTTGCAGATCAGTGGATTAGGCGATGAAGCGGATAAAACGCTCCATCGAAAAACATCTATTGGACTGATTATTTTAAGCCGATATTTACGCTTATTTTCGATGGTTCTTTGGCGCATCATGGCGTCATTCCACTGATTCAAGGAGCACGACCATGCTGCAACTGCGACCGTTCGAAAGCCTCGGCCACGCCAACCACGGCTGGCTCGACGCCCACCACCATTTCTCGTTTGCCGAGTACTACGACCCGGCGCGCATGCACTGGGGCAACCTGCGGGTATGGAACGACGACCTGATCGCTGCCGGCAGCGGCTTCCCGCCGCACCCGCACCGCGACATGGAGATCATCACCTATGTACGGGAAGGCGCGATCACGCACCAGGACAGCCTTGGTAACAAAGGCCGCACTGAAGCGGGTGACGTACAGGTGATGAGCGCCGGTACCGGCATCGTGCACAGCGAATACAACCTGGAAGACGTCGACACGCGCATTTTCCAGATCTGGATCGTGCCGGAGCGCACCGGTGAAGCGCCGCAGTGGGGTACCCGGCCGTTCCCGAAAGGTGAGCGTGGCGAAGGTTTCGTGACCCTGGCCAGCGGCCGCGCAGGCGATGAGCACAGCCTGCAGATCCGCACCGATGCGCGCTTGGTGGCTGCCACCCTGCGTGCCGGTGAAACTGCCGAGTACCGCTTCGATGCCGCACGCCGGGGTTACCTGGTGCCGGCCAAGGGGCTGGTGGAGGTCAACGGGCTGCGGGCCAGGGCGCGCGATGGTGTGGCGATCGAGCAGGAGCAGGTGCTGCGGGTGACCGCCATCGAGGACAGCGAGATCGTGCTGGTGGATGTAGCCTGAGGCATATCATCGTCGCCACATTCGTAGGTGTTCTCCTGTGGGAGCGGCCTTGCGTCGCGAAAGGGCCGCAAGGCGGCCCCGGTGATTTCTGCTGTGATGCTGAGATCCTGGGGCCGCTGCGCGGCCCTTTCGCGACGCAAGGCCGCTCCCACAAGTACTGCACAGGCCTTTGGGGCTGCGGTTCTAGCCTTGTGCGGCCAGTTCGGCGAGCACCTCGGCCGAGGTGGTAACCTGGCGGAAGTGATGCTGCCACAGGTCGATGCCCAGCTTGCCCGACCTGTCGAGCGAAGAACCTACCGTCATGTCGGTGACCAGGGTGGGCATCAACCCCGCATCGAACAGGGCAAAGCCGGCGGCCAGCACACAGGTTTCGGTCTGCAGCCCACATACCAGCACGCGCTCCACACCCAGTTGCCTGATGTAGTCGACGGCCTCGGCGCTCTGCCCGTAGCCATGCTTGACGAACACCTGGTCGGCCTCGACCAGGCTTTCGTCCTCGGCCGCCGGGTGCCAGCCAAGCTGCCGCTCGAACGGCGTGACCTGCTCATCGTGCAACTCGACCGAGGCGATGGTGGGGATGGTCGCCGACAACCGGCGCAAGCCATCGACCAGCCACTCGGGCGGGCTGAAGGTGGACTGGACATCGACGATGAGCAAAACCTGGCGCATGGGCGGATTCCGGGCATGGGCAAAGGCGCGGAGTATAACGCCATTGCCTGTGGGAAAGGCCTCAATGCCACGCTGCCAGGCTATCCCCCTGGCGGAAGAAGGCCCTCAGGTGCTCGATGAAGCACGACACCTTGGCCGACAGGTTCAGGCGTTCGAGGTACACCGCATAGATATCCGCAGGCGGCGTCTGGTAATCGCCCAGCACCTCCACCAGGCGCCCGCTGCGCAGGTGGTCGGCCAGGTTCCACTCGGCCCGAAGCAAGATGCCCTGCCCGTCCAGCGCCCAGTTCAGGGCGACCTCGCCATCGTTGGTGCTGAGGCTGCCACGCACCTTCACCGACTCGCTCTGCTTGCCGCGGCTCAGCCGCCAGATACCGAACGCAGCGTCGTTCTGGCGCAACACGATGCAGTTGTGACTGGCCAGGTCCTTTGGCGATTCAGGGGTACCGTGGGCTTCCAGGTAACCGGGCGACGCGCACAAGCGACGGCGGTTGGCCGCGATCTTGCGGGCGATCAGCCGCGAGTCGGGCAGCTCGCCAAAGCGGATGGCCACATCGATGGCGTCGTTCGGCAGGGCAATGGGGCGGTCGGTCAGGTGCAATTGCACCTCCACCTCGGGGTAGCGCCTGGCAAACGACGACACCGCCGGCCCCACATGGGTACGGCCAAAGCCCAGCGGCGCATTGACCCTCAGCAAGCCCTTGGGCTCGGCGCGGCTGCTGGACACCTGCCGCTCCATTTCCTCGATCTCGCCCAGTATGCGCTTGGCATTCACCAGGTAGGTTTCGCCCTCGGCGGTAAGGCTGATGCTGCGTGTGGTGCGGTTGAGCAGGCGTACGCCCAGGCGCTGTTCCAGCTGGGCCAGGCGCTTGGAGACCGCTGGCGGGGTCAGGTTCAGTTCGCGGGCGGTGCCCGCCAGGCTGCCCACCCTGATCAACTGGGTGAAGAAAGCCAGTTCCGAGACCGGATTCATAATTAACCTGAGGGAAACAATGAGTTGAAATTCATTGTATTACAGCATTTTTGAAAAACCATTACCTTTTGCCCTGCGTGATTAACCACAAGAACGCTGGGCTCTTCGACCGCCAAGGCAAGGTGTGACCTGCACCCTCACGAGCAGCCCGGCCGCCAGATAAATCCGACTCACAACAATAATTCGGAGACGGCAATGGCCAAGCGATTGTTCGGCAAGCTCTATGTACAGGTACTGATCGGCGTAACCCTCGGGGTGCTGATCGGGGTGTTCTGGCCTCAGGTTGGTGCGGACCTGAAGCCCATTGGCGATGCCTTCATCAAACTGATCAAGATGGTCTTCGCCCCGATCATCTTCGCCACGGTGGTGCTGGGCATCGCCAGGATGGAAAACATGAAGGAACTTGGCCGCGTCGGCGTGCGTGCGCTGATCTACTTCGAAGTGCTCTCCACCTTTGCCCTGGTGCTGGGGCTGGTGGTGGTCAACATCGTGCAGCCCGGCCAGGGCATGAACGTCGACCCCGCCACCCTCGATGCCAAGAGCATTTCCACCTACACCGCTGCGGCAGCCGGCAACAGCGGCGGCTTTATCGACTTCCTGCTGCACGTGATACCCGGCAGCGTGACCGATGCCTTCGCCAAGAACGAGATCCTGCCGATCCTGCTGTTCAGCACCCTGTTCGGTATCGCCCTCTCCCACCTGGGCCCGCGTGGCAAGCCGATGGTGGATGTGCTGGAAGCGTTCTCCCACGGCATGTTCTTCATCGTCGGCATGATCATGCGCGTGGCACCGCTGGCCGCCTGCGGGGCCATGGCCTTCACCGTGGGCAAGTACGGGTTGGGCTCGATCGTTTCGCTGGGCAAGCTGATGGCGACCATGTACCTGACCTGCTTCCTGTTCGTGGTGGTGGTGCTGGGCGCCATTGCCCGGCTGTCCGGCTTCAACCTGTGGAAGTTCCTCAAGTACTTGAAGGAAGAGCTGTTCACGGTACTGGGTACCAGCTCATCCGAGTCGGTGGTGCCGCAACTGATGAACAAGCTGGAAAAGGTTGGCGTATCCAAGCCTGTGGTCGGCCTGGTGATTCCCTCGGGCCTTACCTTCAACCCGGACGGCCAGTGCATCTACTACACCATGGCCGCCATCTTCATCGCCCAGGCCACCAACACACCGTTGACCCTGATGGACCAGCTGATCGTGCTGGGTGTGCTGCTGCTCACCTCCAAAGGCTCTGCAGGCGTAACCGGCTCGGGCTTCATCACCCTCGCCGCGACCCTGGCGACCATGGACAACATTCCGGTGGCCGGCATGGTCCTGCTGCTGGGCGTGGACCGCTTCATGTCCGAAGCCCGGGCCATCACCAACACCATCGGCAATGCGGTCGGCACCGTGGCCATCGCCAACTGGGTGGGTGCGCTGGACAAGCAGCGCATGGCCCGGGTGCTCAACGGCCAGGCACCGGCAGACCAGGCAGAACCGATAGCGCCCCACACCCCCCTTGTTCGTATGGAGGCCGGCACACCCGCACCCTGACCTTTCGATAACAGCTAGAACAACCCGCCTTGTGATGCAGTGAGGAAATAATCATGGATACCCTCAATAAAGAAACGGCCGTCGCGTCGCTGACGGACGTGTTGGCCAAGTTCACCGCCTACATCGGCAAACGCCTGCCCAAAGACGTGAAGGCAAAGACCGCCAAGTTGCGTGCGGCCGAAACCAACCCGCTGGCCATCGCCGTGTACGATTCGATGGCCGACAACCAGGAATACGCCGACAAGCTCAACCGGCCAAGCTGCCAGGACACCGGCGTCATCCAGTACTTCGTTTCGGCGGGCGCGCGCTTCCCGCTGCTGGGCGAGATGGAAGGCATCCTCGAGAACGCTACCAGGGAGGCTACCATCCAGGGGCCGCTGCGCCACAATGCGGTGGAAACGTTCATCGAGAAGAACACGGGCACCAACACTGGCTCGAAGATTCCGTGGCTGGACTGGGAAATCATCCCCGATGCCGATTACGCCATCGTCGACGTCTACATGGCCGGGGGCGGCTGCACCTTGCCGGGCTCGGCCAAGGTGCTGATGCCAGGGCAAGGCTATGAAGGGGTGACCGAGTTCGTCTTCGATGTCATCACCTCGCGCGGTGTCAACGCCTGCCCGCCACTGCTGGTGGGTGTAGGGGTATCGACCTCGGTGGAGACAGCGGCACGCCTGTCGAAGAAGGCCATCCTGCGCGAAGTGGACTCCAGCCACCCCAACGAAAGTGCGGCGATGATGGAAAAGTTGCTGGAGGAAGGCCTCAACGAAATCGGCATCGGCCCGCAGGGCCTGACCGGCAACAGCAGCGTGATGGGCGTGAACATCGAGTCATCCGCCCGCCACCCGTCCACCATCGGTGTGGCGGTATCCACCGGCTGCTGGGCGCACCGCCGCGGCAAGATTCGCATCAACGCCGACCTGTCCTACGACATCCTCTCGCACGAAGGGGTAGTACTGTGAAAAAGATCCTGAGCACACCTATCAGCGACGAAGACCTGGCCAGCCTCAACGTGGGCGATGTGGTCTACCTCACCGGCCAGCTGGTGACCTGCCGTGACGTTGCCCACCGCCGGCTCATCGAACTGGGCCGCGAGCTCCCGGTCGACTTGCGTGGCGGCGCGATTTTTCACGCAGGCCCCATTGTCAGGAAGAAGGACGATGGCAGCTTCGAGATGGTCTCCATTGGCCCGACCACCAGCATGCGCATGGAAAAGTTCGAGAAACAGTTCATCGAACAGACTGGCGTGAAACTGATCGTCGGCAAGGGCGGCATGGGCCCGGAGACCACTACCGGTTGCCTGGAAAACAAGGCAGTGCATGCCGTGTTCCCGGGGGGCTGCGCGGTGCTGGCGGCGACCCAGGTGGAAGAGATCGAGCGTGCGGAATGGCAGGACCTGGGCATGCCGGAGACGCTATGGGTGAACCGCGTGCGCGAGTTCGGCCCGTTGATCATCTCCATCGACACCAAGGGCAACAACCTGTTCGAGCAGAACAAGGCCCGTTTCAACCAGCGCAAGGGGGCGGTGATCGAGAAGATCAACAGCCAGGTGCGGTTCATCAAATAGCCGCGTGCGACAGGTGCCGCTTTGTGGCCCATTCGCGGGCACGCCCGCTCCCACAGGGATATCACTGCCCTCAGGCTTGGTGATCCCCCTGTGGGAGCGGGCGTGCCCGCGAATGGGCCGCAGAGCGGCCCTTGCCACGTCCTCTCAGGCCCTCAACCTGCCAGGTTGAAGTCCGCTGCAGTCACTGTGGTCGCATCCGCCACCCCTACCAGGCGGATGGAGTCGGTAGCACCGATGCTGACCAGCGTATCGTCGCCAACGTCGGCGATGGTGACGTTGGCAGCAAAGGTGGCTGCGGTGATGTTGAAGGCGGTGATATCCAGCCTGTCCTGGCCGCCGATCGCGTTACTGTCGAAGTTGATGATCAGGTCATTGCCGAAGCCTGCGGCGAACTGGAAGACATCATTGCCATCAGTGGCCATCATGGTGTCGTCGCCCGCGCCGCCGTTGACCGTGTCATCGCCTGCTGCGCCGTTGAGGAAGTCGTTGCCGCTGCCACCAAGCAGCGTGTCGTTGCCTCCACCACCGAACAGCGTGTCACTGCCTGCACCACCGTTGAGGATGTCATTGCCAAGACCGCCGTCCAGGCTGTCGTTGCCACTACCGCCAGTGATGACGTTGGCCAGCGTGTTACCGGTACCGCTGAAGTTACCCACCCCGGTGTAGGTCAGGTTCTCGACATTGGCACCTAGGGTGTAGCTGCTTAGGGTGGTACGCACGTCATCCGTCCCAGCCCCCGCATTCTCGAACACCAGATCCCCAACGTTATCTACCACGTAGGTGTCGTTGCCGAGACCACCCACTAGCCGGTCCGCACCTGCTCCGCCATTGAGCCGGTCGTTGCCAGCCCCACCGAAGAGGAGGTTATCCAGCGTGTTGCCACTGCCGATGAAGTTGCCCACCCCGGTGTAGGTCAGGTTCTCGACATTGGCACCTAGGGTGTAGCTGCTTAGGGTGGTACGCACGTCATCCGTCCCTGCCCCCGCATTCTCGAACACCAGATCCCCAACGTTATCCACCACGTAGGTGTCGTTGCCGAGACCACCCACTAGCCGGTCCGCACCTTCACCGCCATTGAGCCGGTCGTTGCCAGCGCCACCGAAGATGAGGTTATCCAGCGTGTTGCCACTGCCGATGAAGTTGCCCACCCCGGTGTA
>Ga0209676_1001010_pt1 | contig 32893 bp, 57 predicted proteins | sample AraplaCvi_mLB_r2_FD_184282 | JGI IMG/M metagenome (GOLD analysis project Ga0209676, IMG submission 184282) | Arabidopsis root microbial communities from North Carolina, USA - plate scrape MF_Cvi_mLB_r2 (SPAdes) (version 2) | ecosystem: Host-associated > Plants > Roots > Endosphere | place: USA... | reverse complement strand
ACGCAGCCTCAGCTCGCGCCAGCGCTGCGCAGATGCCCTCAGCCTTGTCCTCATGGGATAGGGTCATGGGCGGATACCCTCGACCCACGCAACCAGGATTGCGGTTACGCCTGCGACGATGAACGCCCGCCATATCGCGGTTCGCGCTTCGCCGTTGCAGTCAGCTGCTTGCTGGTTGCCGCCCTCCAACCCTCGCCATGCGTGGGAAAGTCCGCGCATGAAGCCAGCGTGATAAAGGCTGCCAACGACCGAGAATGCCCCTGTAGCCAGAAACAGAATGGCCCAGCCGCTCATCTCATCGTCCTCCGGTATCGGTGGGGGTGGGGCGGTGTCGCTTGAGGTCGGCCTTGAAATTATCGAACGACGACGAGTAGGCTTTGTGGCCGCCGATTTTTTGGGCGAAGACCTCGGCTTCGGCCAAGGTGGCGAATAGCCTTTCCTCTCGCCGGGTCGTGCCCCGGCTGACCGACACGTTTACCCCCCGGTAAGTCTTGGGGTCGGGCTCGTCATAGTCGACCGACAGAAAGACGAATGGCTCGTCGCTGACCGGAGAACGGGGCGCGTCTGTGTAGACCTGATTGAAATCCTCAAGCCTGCTCATGTCCTGTCCCTCTCTTGGTTTTGAAGGGGGGATTTTGGAGTGGCATCCGCGCGCTTCCGGCCAGAACCGATGACATCCAGCACCTCGTGAACCGCGTGGTCTGCCATCGAGAGCAGTGCAGCCAGTTCGCTATCCGAGGTCTGCGAATGGTTTTCCGGTCGCAGCATTTCCATGGCGATTGCCGCGCTAGTCAGCGCTTGGACCATCGCTTCGCGCTCGGCTTCCGACCGGCTGTTGAAGTGCAGACCTGCGCTCATGCCGCTTCCTCGTTCCTGGGGAGATGGGATGGGTTGAAGGCTGCGATGAATGCAGCCGGGATCTTGCAGCAGGGATGTCCGGGAGGATCACCCCACATGCCGGGCCAGTCGTTCTTCTCGAACCAGCGCGTCAGCTTGTTGCGCCACTCGGTTTCCGGGTCCATGGGCCTTGCGATGGATGCAGGCTTGGCCGTGTGCGCCTCAGCTATCGGCTTGTCGAAATAGGAAAGCGTCGTGACATGAGGCTTCCGGGCTAGGCATTCGCGGATCGTCGCGATTATCAGATCGGGCCTGTATCCCTGCGCAATCCATCGCTCCGCTCGATGCGTATCCGGTACGAGCGTCATCGACCCCGCTGCGGAGAATGCCTTGACGATGTCGATTTTCAGCTTGGCGATGGGATCGACCATGGCAGCGCTCGCGCGCGCTACTGGTTCTTGATGGTTAACTGACGGTTCAAACGTAGTGAGCCCGGAAACTCCTTCCGGGGGTGGGGAAATTGTTTCCGCCTTTTTGGAAGCAGTTTCCGGGGGTGCGGAAGATTTTTCCGGTTGCATGATCAGGCTGATCGTATCGGTAGCGCGGCTGCCGTCCGGCCTCCGGCGTTCGACGCGGTTGATGAACCCATTTTCCTCAAGCAGAGCCATCGCCGTTCGAACTGATCGGTCAGTCAGCTCGGTGTCGGAAGCGATCCTTCCTTGAGACGGCCAGCACTGACCGTTCTCGTCGGCATAGTTGGCGATGGCCACAAGGACAGACTTTGCGGACGACGAGCCCACTTTCTGCGCCAATGCCCAGCCGATGGCTTGAACGCTCATCGCCGATCTCCATGCCATCCAGTGACGATCGAGCGGGCCGGGTCGCACCAGAGCGTGCATTGGCCCGTTGAGCCTTGGCGGGACTTCTCGACGCCGACCGAAAGCTGATTGCGGACCACGTCCATGCGATCCAATGCGGTAGGGTCTCCGGCCAGATAGTCCTTATCCCGCGCCAGGTAGTAGGCCTCGCGGTAGAGCATCAGGACGGCGTCCGCGGCTTCCTCGACCTCGCCAGATGCTCTGAGGTCAGACAGTTGCGGACGCTTGTCGTCGCGCCCCTCTACGCCACGGTTGAGCTGGCTGCACAGGACGACAGAGCAGCCGAGCTGCTTGGCCATGACCTTCGCGGCATTGGCGATCTCGCCAAGCTCTCCGACGCGGTTGCCCTGATAGCGCGCCGTTGGCTTCACGATCTGGGCATGGTCTACGACGATGAGGCCCAGCTTCTGGCCGCTGCGCTCGAACCGTTGCGCTACCTTGCGGGCAGCAAGGTTGATGTCCTGAATGCCCATGGCCGGCGCGTCCTCGATCTCCATCGGGACGGCGCTGAAGTCCTCCTGCACGCGCAGGAACCGCTCTAGCTCGTCTTCTGTGATGCGACCTGAGAGGACATCGCCATAGGAAGGGGCTTTGCCGCGCAGCCGCGAGCAAACGACGCGGGCGGCGATCTCGGTGGATGGGACCTCAAGCGAGAAATAGACGACTCCATGTCCCGCGAATGAAAGCTGTGCAGCAAGGGCAGACGACATCATGGTCTTGCCGGCGCCCGTTCGACCGGCCAGGATGATCAGCGACCCCGGTGCAAGACCTCCCATGGGCAGGTGCTTGTCGAGATCGGCCCAGCCGGTGCCGGGCGGCCTCTCGCGAAGCCCCTGGATCATCTCCTGTGCCTCGCGGCCTACGATCTCGGAAATCTGCTTCAACGACCCGCGACGCGAACCGGCGCGATCGAATGCGCCGTCTCTCAAGCTATCGACCGCATCAATCAGATTGCGGGACAGCGCGATGGTGTCGGATGTCGCAGCCTCGGAGCGCGCGTGATCGGCGTTCTGGATGAAACTGCGGATGACCCATGCCGACTTCACGAGATTGGCGTACTCGGTCAGCGAATGGGCTGTAGCGGCCTCAGCAAGGATCTTGGCGAGGAAGGCATTGTGATCCGCCCCCGGCTCTACGACGACCGACGCGCCGCCTTGAAGTACGGTGCGGTGGTCAATAGCGCCGCCTCGCGCCACGATATCGGCGATGCGCTGCCAGAGAGCACGACAGCCAGGGTCCGCAAAGTGTTCTGCCTCGATGCCCGTCATCAGGACGCGGCCAACTGATCCCGCATGCAGGATCACGCCGCCAATGAGCGACATCTCGATGCTGGCGATCCCATCGCCCCAAGCCTGATAGGCGTCGAAGTGCGCGTTCATCGAGCGGCCTCGCGATTGCGCTGCTCGGCCATGCGAAGTCTCGTGCGCTCGACAAGGAGCGCGGCGGCATAGCCGATCGGAATAGCGGTCTGCCCCGGCTCAAAGCCGAACTTGCGCCGTGCCTCTTCCTCGCGACGCTTGAGCAGAGGCTTGGTCATGTCGACAACGTTCGTCATGCCGCCTCCTTCGTCTCGTAGACGAACACGCGACACATGCCCTTGGCGATATCGGCAGAGCGGCTGATCGAAGCACTGCGCGTATGCCGATCGTTGGCGATGATGCGCGCCGGCTCCGCGAGAAAGTCGAGCAACGGCTTGATCATGTTGTCGATGTCAGCCCGGAGCTTCACAGGCATAATGATCTGCACGTCGAAAGCGCTCGGGAAGAAGGGAAACCCTCCTGCCGGCTTTTGCTCCCAGAGGCGGCTAAGAGCGTCCTCCCGCCAAGCTTTGTAGCGCGGGTTCAGGTACGTCCGGCCGGTGCGGGTCGTCCGCCAGATGCGGTTCGCCGATACCGGCTGCGGGAGATCGAGTTTAACGACCTTCAATGTCGCATCTCCTCAACCAAGCCAGGTTGGGAAATCCGCCCCTCTCGGATCATCTTGCGATGCACTTCGCGCCAACGATCTGCGCCAGCGTCATCGGTGAAGACTGTTCGGGTTACGATCCGAAGCGGCTTGGGCTCGTCAACGACTGCCTGGAGACTGATCTTGGGCAGGCTCGGCACGTGGCGCGAAGGCTTATCGCCATAGGATGCGACGACTGCTGCGTCCAAAACCTCTGGCTCAATGAAGGCGCGCTTGCGCTCTCCGTTGTACGACAGGCGCGCCTCTGCGCGCCGCTCGATCTTGCGAAGCCGCCGGCGCTGGGCCGAAGCCGGATTGAAGAAGTCGATGAGAACGGTTTGCGACCGCCCGACAAGCCGGGCGATCTCTCTCGTCGGCTTTCCGTCGGCTTTCAGCCGTCGTGCTTCGTCATGCCATGGCGCGCTCATTTACGCCTCCCCCAGATCAGCAGCGAAGTCCCTCGCTCGCTGAGCCATTCGGCGCAGGCGTGAAATCTCTTCCCGGTGAAAATCGCCATCATCCGCAGCCAGACGGGCCGCGCGGATCTCCAGATGACTCGCATGGTCGTGCATGTCCTTGGTCAGAAGCCGCTCGGAAATGCGGGCGCGAGCTGCTTCGAGCTGATGGATTTCGTGTGCCAGGATCGCCCGCGCTTCCTTGTTCCAAAGGGCGCGGCAGCGACGGGCATTCAGGCCGACATAGGCAGCGACGCGCGGCAAAGCAGACTTGAGCGGCATTGCCGGAGCGACGAATTGGACGATGGCCCCGAGGTGGGATCGGGCCTGGATAGCGAAGCAACTCATCTCATCTGAACCTTGTCTAGAAATTCCAAGCTGGGCTGATTTGACCGACATCTCGGCTGTTCCTTTCGCGACTGTGAGGACGCGAAGGGGGGAGACGAATGGTCAGACTCGATGTTCTCGTGAGGCAGGTCTTGGCGGACGCTCGCGAGAAGATGGACAAGAGAAAGGCCGGGGCCGGCGATGAGCCGAGCCCCGGCAGGATGCCGCGAGACGGCAAGGGAGGAACAAGCCTCGCGGGTGGAAGGCCCGGAGCCGACGTGGCTATCCCAGCGCGTCGCTTTGTCGTGCACCCGAAGGGAGGAGACAGGGCACTGACGGGCCGTCCGGGCGGCCAAAGGGGGTGAGAGGGAAAGGCGCGGCATTACTTGCGCGCTTCCCAGAGTAGCCGGGGCTCATGTCGCCTATCGGCGGCGCCCCACACGAACCACGCGTGGTCCTCGGTCGACCCATGCTCGCCTTCAAACCACTGGATACGATCGAGCAATGCGATCTTGGCAAGGAAACGAGGGTTGTCGCGGAACAGATCGGCTCTGGTCTTGCCGAAATCGAACTTGGCGGTGAGCAACAGCGCGACGATGCCATTGCACCGCCAGAGGGCACGATGAGCGAACTTGACGGCGTCGCGGTTCCCCTTGCCGTAGGGTGGATTGGTGACAAGATGCCGCGCTCCGAAGTTGATGCTCTCGTTCCCAAGGAAATCGAAGGTAGCGTCATGTTCTCGGCTGTAAGTCGCGATATCGCTGGTGCGGACAGACATCCCAGCAGCCTTGAGCACATCCGCGATTTTGTGGTTGCCAGCGGACGGTTCCCAGACAACGTCTCGATCGGGGTTGAACCCGATCGCGCGGATCAATGCCTGCGTCACCCACTCAGGAGTTTCGTACAGGTCATTGACCTGACGTTCGTACCCAGACGCCACGACGGTCATCACCCAGCCCTCCGCATTTCGTCGGAAGGGACTGCGACAGGCCAAAGGTCAGGGCGCCAGACGTGACGGCCGTGGCTGGTAGCGCGCTCCAGCATGACTGCCATGGCGGGCGATACGCGCCCGGCTTTTTTGGCCTTGTTGATGGCGACCTGAGAGCACCCCGCTTTCGCGGCAAGCTTGGCCTCGGAACCGGCATCTTGGATGGCCGAAATCAGGAGTGAGCGAGTGTCCATAACAACGAAATACAACAGAAGTTATGGAACTGCAACCACTAAAGTTTTCGCGACAAGCGCCATAACTCCGGTTATGGACGGCGATATGCCGTTAGGTGACCGAATCAGATCTGAACGCGAAGCGCGAGGGATGTCGCAATCCGACCTCGCGCGCGGGGTAGGTATATCTCAGGCTGCAATCGCCAAGATTGAAAGCGGCGAGACGACCAAATCAAAGTGGTTGCCCGAGATCATGCGCCTGCTCAATATCCCGGTGGGAAGCCAGCCGGAAGCACCCGCAGAGGAAGCCTCCACCGACCTGGCGCTTCAGAGGCAGTCAATGCCGCTGGACATTCCCGTTAAGGGGGTAGCTGTGGGAGGAAGCGACGCAGACTTTTCGTTTAATGGATCTGTATCTGAGTACGTCCGGCGCCCTCCGGGGCTAGCTAAGACTAATGGCGTCTACGCGGTCTACGTGACGAGCGACAGCATGTCGCCCCGTTTCGACCCGAACGATATGCTCTACGTCTCTGCACTGAGGCCAGCGGCCATTGGGGACTACGTCGTAGTCGAGCTGCACCCTGAGGAAGATGGGGTACCCGGGAAAGGGTTCATTAAGCGTCTGGTAAGAAGGGGCGCGACAGTCGTGAAGCTCCACCAGTTCAATCCGGACTGCGATATCGAGATCGAGACAGCCCGGATAAAGAGCATCCATAGGGTGTTCACGATCAACGAACTGTTTGGCACATAACAAGAAAACGCCGCCCGCCATAAGCGCGGGCATTTTTTTATTCGTTGCGATAACAAAAGTTGTTAACGCTCTAAAACACTAAAGTTATAACCGCTCTCACACCCACCGAGCTAAGGCTCTGGACCGGAGAGCGAGATGAGCGAGACGAAGCCTGCCGAAAAATGGATTGTCGGAGAGATCGGCTCATCGTTCGACAACGAGCCGGCCTTCTACGTCAGGACGGGGGCCATTTCCGCGCTGGAGGTGATGCGCGATGGCCCTGACATTGCCTTGTGTGCCGACAAGGCGATTGCCAATCGTATTGGCCGGCTCCCCCTTGTCGAGGAAGCTCTCCGTCTGGCGACGATTGCTGTCGATGCGACGGGGAGTGAACAGGAGATCGCCAGCACCAAGCTTGCGTTCAAGGATGCCCTGCGTCGCGCCTCCCTCTCGGAGGCTCGCTGACCATGGCCGCCTTCGACTTCAGCCACGACTTCGGGATTGAGCTTGATTTCGGCTCCTTTGCCCTGTCTGGCAGCTGGCTCCTCAAGCTCTCAACCGATGATCTGGGCTTCAGCTTCCGTCTGATCGATGCCGAGAGCTGCGGCTCTGGCGTGTCCAAGGCCGCCTTCGCTCTCGTTCAGGAGTGGGTGGACGACGACACCGCTCCTCGGCCGCGCGGCGCCAAGCATCGCTCTCTCGTTCGCCAAGCCTACATCGACGCCCTGAACGCCCGCGACGAAAGCCGCGAGGACGATCGGGCTGAGTGGGGCGTGCAGTTCCTGTCAGCTGCGGAGTAGGTCGATGGCCGATATCACAAATGGCGGTCCAGCGTTCCCTTATGGAACGCGCAGATACGACGGCGGCAATCACTACGTCGGCACTGAATATGCCCAAGGCATGTCTCTGCGCGACTGGTTCGCGGGGCAGGCTCTGGCCGGGCTCATGGCTCACCCAAAGTGCGGAATGGTCGGGCCGGGGTTCGAGGATAGAAACAACTGCGCCGCGCGAGAGGCTTATGCCCTAGCGGATGCCCTACTCGCCGAACGCTCCAAAGCCGGAGGCGAGTGACATGAGCCCCTACGAGCGCGCTGTCCTCATCAGCTTCGCGGTCAGTGTCATCTGCGCCCTCACTTGGGTCGCCAGCCTGATCGCCTATCCCCGCGTCACCCCTCTCCGCGAGAAGGTAGATCCGCCGATGCCGAGCGATTGGCTGGCCGATCGTCGCTCGCCTGAGCAGAAGCTTCGGGAGGCAGGCCAGTGATCCGCCGCGTCTATATCCCAGCGCCTGAGCCTGTCTCCGCGGCTCCTCTCGCGCGTAACACCCTCATCGCCCTCGCTGTCTACGCCGCCTTTCTGGTGGGCATCTACGGCTACGGCGTGGCCTCTCTCTTCTGATTGGAGCGTGTGATGATCGACCGCCGCATCATCCGCGCGATCATCGAGTGGATCGCCACCCGCCCGACGAAGCGGCGAGCCAATCAGCTCAAAGCCAAGCGGTTCGAACTGATCCACCGCATCCGCGTCGAAAAGGGCAATCACCGCAAGGTGCGTCACCTCTACGCCCAGCTTCAACAAATCACCGTCGAACTGCTCCGACTGGAGCGCAGGAGGATCGCATGAGCGACTATATGCGCGATTACAGGGCCGGGTCTCTCAAGACCGCGCTCGACATGGCATCTCAGCCGATCTGGGCCGCATCGAGCGCAGCCAACTACCTGATCTGCGCTGCTCGTCAGGTCGATCTCGTTCCAGCCGACCGGAAGAAGATCAACGAGCTCGCTGCCGAGCTGGAGATCACGGCGAAGGCGCTTCGCTCTGCTGCCGCGGCTCCCATCGCCAAGCCTTTCCTGTTGGAAGCGGCGGAGTAAGGGCGGTGAGCAAGTTCAGCGTCAAATGGCAGGCTGCTGATGGATATGTCGGGAGATCGAGGCCGCAGGAGCTCTCGATCTCTGCGGACGATTTCGAAGGCGACGATTCCGATCAATTCCTGGAGGAGCTTTTTTGGGAGCGCCTCGATGATGACTTTCGCCAAAAGGTTCAAGCTGAGCCTGACAACTTCGAAGAGTTCATGGCTTGGGCTCGATCGGAGCGCGACCGAAAGGCTCGCGACGAATGACCACCCTCTGCCGAGACTGCGATCTGGTTCACCCCGATACGCGGCAGCACGCCCCCTACCGCTGGCGGTGCATGGCGAACCCGGCAGAGCCGTTCGGCGGCTTTGTAGATCCCGACTGGCGGCCGTCGCCGCCCTATCACGAATGCAAGCGCATCAATCTGGACGGCGATTGCCCCGATTGGACGCCCCGTAGGATGCCGAAAGAGGCTAGCGATGATTGAGAAGAGCACAGAGATCACCGAGATCGCCAAGGCCCTGCTCGCATTCCAGGCTGAGGCCACTGGCGTCGTCAAGGACAGCCAGAACCCGCACTTCAAGAACCGCTATGCCTCGCTTGAGGCTGTGGTGGACGAGGCGCGCCCGGTTCTCCAGCGCGTCGGCATTTCGTGGATGCAGGCTCCCGGCAAGATCAACGCCGGCAATATCGGAATGACCACCCTGCTGATGCATGCCGCCTCGGGGCAGTGGATTTCCAGTGATATGGAAATCCCTCTCGGGAAGCATGATCCGCAGGGCGCAGGCTCTGCGCTCACCTATGCGCAGCGCTATGCGCTGATGGCTTCGCTTGGCCTGCCTCCCGTCGATGACGATGCGGAGACCGCTATCGATCGCAATTCCAGTTCCGCGCCCCAGCAAGGCCGGATCGCTGCCGGCGCGGGTTCGCGCAACTTCCCTGCGTCGGCAGCGCCTCTTTCAGGCGACGCGGCCCTGCTCGACAAGGCGCTTCGCATAGCTGCGGCGAAAGCCAGCAACCAAGAGGACTTGCGGTCTTGGTGGTCTGGCCAGATCCCCAAGGCCAAGTCGATGCTGCCGCCAGACGCGTTCGAAGACATCAAACAGCACGTCGCCGGCCTCGCTTCCGGCCTTCCTGAGAAGGCAGCAGCATGAGCGCCCCCGCTGCAATCTCTGGCGAGTTCACGACGATCAAGCACGTCCCGTCTCGCAAGGTCTATCAGCTCGTCATTGAAGTAGCTGAGGAGGCGGCTCAGCACGCGTTCGATACGCTCGGCATGCCGGGCCACGGCGGGCATATCGCGCTGGCGCGGCTTGTCGAAAATGCGCGGGGTAAACCCGAGCAAGTCAAGGAACGCACGCCCTTCACCAATCTGCCGCTCGCGCAGCAGGCGGCAATGCGATGCCAGGAGCCGGAGTTTGAACGGTTCTTGGCCGAGACAGGGCGGATCTCCGAGCTTGATCAAAATCAGGATCGAGTTGCGATTGCCGTGCGTCGGCTGTGTGGCGTCACGAGCCGTTCCGATATCGGAAAGGGGCCAAGCGACCGATCTCCGCAGGATAGCGGGTTCAAGTGGCGCGCCCTCGATGCCGAGTACTACGCTTGGCAGAGGGGGCGGAGATGAAGGGCTACACTCCTCGCAAGTACGTCCGACCGCCTCCGGTTCCGGCCGAGCGCCGGGTCTACGAGCTGCCCGGCGAACTCGTCCAGCGCATCAGAGAGTACGGATATCAGGAGGGCTGCCGGTCAGAGGTAGAAGCCGCCCGTGCTCTTCTTGATGCCGCGCTTAAAGCTCGGGGGATCTGATGAAGCGCCGCGAGTTCAGCAATGCTCAAAAAGCCGAGATGGTCCGTCGCGCTACCGACGCGAAGGGCAACATCTTCTGCGAAGGCTGCGGTCTCAACGTCACTGGCAAGGCGATCGAGTTCGATCACACCATTGCCGAGGCCCTTATCCTCGACAAGAGCCGCAAGCTGACGGCTGACGATGGCAAGATGCTTGGCCGGGACTGCTGCCACCGAGGACCTGACGGCAAGACCGCTCAGGACATGGCCGTCATTGCGGAAGCCAAACGTCGTGAGGCGAAGCATCGCGGGATCGGGTCGAAGCTGTCAGGCCCTCGCTTTCGCAAGCAGCCGCCGCAGCGGCGCGCGTCTTCCCCGTTGTCCAATCCCCTTCCCCCGCGTCGGCTACCAGGTGAGGTGTCGCGATGAACCAAGCTCCGAACGATCGCCTGCTTCGGCTGCCTGAGGTCAAGAGCAAGACTGGGCTCAGCCGCACAACGATCTACCGCCGCGTGACAGAGCGGACTTTCCCGCGCCCTGTCTCTCTCGGGGGGAACGCCATTGCCTGGCGCGAATCCGCCATCAACCAGTGGATCGCAAATCTGAACGAAACCGGCTTCGCGAAGGCCTCGTGATGCTATCGGAACGGCAATGTTTTGAGAGCGACCGGCTCCGCCAGACCATCGGTGATGAGGTCAGCCCAAAGCTGCGCAAGTTCCGTCCTGCGCTTGAGGTAGGCTGCCCGGTTATAAGCGCTCTCGACCTCATCTTTCGGGGTGTGCGCGAGCATCAGATCAATGATGGCGCGATCGTCCGGGAAACGCTCGTTCATGATGGTGGAAAACGTTGCGCGCCAGCCATGAGGAACATGGCGATGATGATATCCCGCCCGGTTCAGCATGTAGGCCATGGCGTTCTCGCTCATGGGCTTGTGAGCGTGGCGGTGGTTCGGGAAAACCATCGGGCCGTCACCGGTAATCGTGCGAATGCACTCGATCAGCTCAATCGCCTGCTTCGGCAGAGGAACGAGATGATCACGGCGCTCATCGTTCTTCATGCCGACCTGAAGCTTCATGCGCTTCGCCGGCACCGTCCAAATAGTCTGCCCGGGCGGCAGTTCGGACCATGGCGCTCCGGCGATCACACCAGGCCGAACTGCGGTGATGGCCAGCAGGCGAATGGCGAGCTTCGTAACGATGTGACCGTTCGTCCCGTCCACATCGACCAGAATCCTCTTGGCCTTGTCGAGATCCGTGACCGCCGGCTGGCGGCCCTTCACCACGGCGGAGAGAGCGCCCCCCACAAGGAGAGCAGGATTTGCGCTGGCCTTGTCGGCAGCGATAGCGAAGGTGAAAATCGAGCTGATGCGCTGACGAGCTCGGTGAGCGGTCTCAACCGCCCCCCTCGCCTCGATATCGCGCAAGAGCTGAAGGACCTGCTGCACGGTAATGTCCCGCACCGGGTATTCGCCGATAGCCGGGTATACGTCGCGCTCGATCTGATGCTTCACATCAGCGGCATGGACCGGGGACCAGCGCTTGAGGTTGGCTGCCTGCCATTCATCGGCGACCTTCCTGAAGGTCTCGGTCGTCTGCTTGGCGATGGTGAGGCGCTTCTGCTTTTTTGCCAGAGCTGGGTCACGGCCCTCCCGCAGAATGGCCCGCGCGGCATCACGCCCGGCGCGCGCATCAAGCAGGGTAGTTTCCGGGTATGGACCAAGCGAGAGCAGCTTCTCCTTACCCTGGAATTCGTATCGGTAGCGCCAGAGTTTGCCGCCGGATGGGCTGACAAAGACATGCAGGCCGGCCGAATCGGTGAGCTTGTAGCCCTTTTCCTTGGGCTTCGCGGCTCTGATTTTTGTGTCTGTGAGCATGCGATTTCCGGCGAAATACCCGGTTCATGCATTGCCATACCCGGCGAAATACCCGATACTCATCGGGCTGCACCGGTATCCGCTGAACCGTCCTGTAACGGTTATGCGCCGCGGAAGCCCTTCTTTTCAAGCCTTTTGGGACAGGAGCAAACGATGCGGAAAAGTATGGTGGCGGAGACGGAGACCGCCGAACTCAAGTCCCAACATATTGATTTTCAATGTCCCATCGGAAAGCCATCTTCGATAATACCCGGGAAAATACCCGGAGAGGATAATCCGCCCTCCCCCCGCGCCACCTGGGCATCCGGCTACCACGCCATGGTCGAACAAGGCCGTGGCATGGAGAGGCGTGCCCCCTCCTCTCCGAACCGGGAGGAGAGCCGACATGGGTGAGCCGCGAGTTTTATCGATCTACGACTTGTTCCCCGAACTGCGGGGGAAAATCCGGTCGGAGGCTGTTGCCGCCGGGCAAATGACGCTCGGGAATCTCATCGACGCCTTAGCGTCCCTCGATGGTGGACTTCAGATTACTGTAGACGCCTCAGGATCTGCGCCAGGGCAGTTCAGGAGCTACCGCGGCTACTATGAGCAGATTGAGTTCGACCCCTGTGGATCGAATTCGACCGTCGCCGAATTTCTGATGGCCGCGCAGTCCGCCAACGGCTCGACGATGGTGGGATACAAGGGCGGCGACTTCGTTATGCATCGAGATACGATGGTTTGGTGCAGCAGCTACGGCGCTGCGTCCGGCCTTCGACTTGTCGGCATCGGCATTGCTGACGGAGGTGTCGTTCTCCAGACCAAGGAGAGCGACGATGATTGATCTTCCGGTTATCGCCCGCTCTTCCTCGGTGGAGGGGTAGATGGGCGAGATCAAGCGCATCATTCTGGAGGCGGGTGGCGATCTCATCCTTCAGGTCCGAGCGGCTCATGCGAGCCTCCGCGACGGGCGTCCGTCCAGGAACGTTGCCGGGATCGAGTTCGAGAACGGCCAGCGTTTCGGCGTCAAATGGAACAAGGATTCGGTTCGGGTCTACCCAAAATCCCCCTCTCCGCAGGAGACCGGACGATGAGCCGGGAGACCACCCCCACCGAGAATGTGGTCGCGGAATGGCGCGCGGCCCAAGCCCTCTCCCGCAGCACGGAGAAGAACGATGAATGAAGCCGCGAAGCTTTTGCCTTGCCCGTTCTGCGGCAGCGCGAACATCGACCCCGAGGGCTGGGTATCGACCGAGCGCAAGGGGCCGGCGTGCGATGACTGCGCCGGGTGCGCGGACACCGTCGAACTGTGGAACAGCCGACCCCTCTCGCAGGCCGGTGCGGGCGGTGTGGTGGTCAAGCAGCTGGATTGGGTTGAGCAGGGACTGAACCATAGCCCAACGTGGCGCGCGGAAAGCAGTTTCGGTCGCTATCTGGTCTACATGCGATCAAACAACTCGTGGGCTTTCGAGCCGCCTAGTCTCTTCGGTGGCAAGATCGGGTTCAAGTCGCCAAACGAGGCAATGGCCACCGCCCAAGCCGACTACGAGTCCCGCATCAGGTCCGCCCTTGCGGCCACCCCACCCGCGCCCGTCCAGACCGCGAGCGTGGAGGCGGTGGCGGCCTTCCTGAAAGAGCGGGACGAGAGCCTGCTGGCCGGGGAAGCCGACGACGCGGAGCGCACGGCCAGCGCTCAAGAAATACTCCGTCTCGCCTCTCTCACGGCCCCGACGCAAGGGGATGGGGCACCCGAGCCGGTGGCATGGCGCTCGGTCCTGACGGACATGCTCGCGGCACTGAACCGCTATGGCCATGAGACCGGGGACGGCGATATCCCGGCTTCCCATAGGGCCTTGATGTGGCGGGCTGACCAGTTGCTCAAGGACCCTTCGCTGCCGGGCGAGGACGAGCCCAAGCTGCAAGAGCATGAGCGCGACATGATGATCGGCCTATTCAGCCAGCGCGCCAAGATTGCTGACAAGGACAAGCGCGCGCTCGACGCGACCGTTTTTCGAATGGGCATCGATGTACTCGCAGGCGCCACCCCCTCATCGCCCGTGTCCTCTCCCTCGCCTGCGGGCAATGATGTCGACCTTTCGTCTGCCGAGCGTATGCGTGGCATGAAAGAGGCCATCCGCCTCGCGAGATATCAGCTTCGCAGGGGGGCGAATGATCTCGGCGTCGGGGAGGTTGATACCCTGCTGCGGATGGTCGTGGCGTGCGGCGAGGACGGCTACATCCCGCTTGCCGAAGAGGGCAGCGAAGCAGCAGAGCGCGTGGGATCTCTCCTTCAGCGCGCCGTCTACAAGGCCGCGCAACGACTGTCGCTGCGACGAGGCTCCTACTGGCCGACAGTCGATCCTGAGCAGCAGAAGGTCTACCTCGCAGAAATAATGTCAGTTGTAGCGACAATCGACGAGGAACGCGGCGGCCCCGGCCATCATTACGGGCTTGGCTATGCTCAAGGGCAGGTAGACCTAGCCCTCGACAAGCCAAACCCCTCGCCTGCGGGCGGGGTAAGGGAGGCGTTGGGTTCGCCGGATGGATGGCGCGAGCAACGCGAAATCCTGGAAGGGTGGACGAGGTCGGCATTTCTGGCAGGCGAGAAGGTCGCTGATCCGGTTTGGCATAAGCGGGAGCTGTACGGCGATCTGAACCGATTGGTGTCGTGGCTGCACTCTGCCGAAGATGCAGCCCGCGTCGCCCTGTCCTCTCCCGCGACTGGGGAGGTGGTGGAGGCGTTTTCTGCCGAGTGGATGGAGAAGGCTCGCGAGATTTACGAGCGCTGCAAGTGCTGGCCTGAAAAGACGCCAGAAGGCCTCATGGCCTTGCTTGAGCTTCGCAACCACGTCTTTGCCGCCCTCAACCCCGCCCCCGGCCATGGGGAGGGGGGATTATGAGGGGCATCCGCGAGCTGTCCTCACCTACCTGGCAGCCGATCGAAACGGCTCCGAAGGATGGGACGGTCATCGACCTTTGGGCTGTCCGTGAAGCTACGGGCGAAGCCGACCGGTACGCAAACTGCATTTGGGCGCGTACGGTATGGGGCGGTGAGCCGATCGGGGAGCCCAGATGGCAGGGGCTGTATGACCGTTATTCGGTGGTGACGCCAACGCATTGGATGCCGCTTCCGCTCCCGCCTGAGAGTTCTGGCCGGAACCTAGCGGATGCCACCTCAAATCCCCACCCCACAGGCGATAAGGAGGGCCGGTCGTGAGCGAGCTTCAACTCCGTCATCTCTTTCGCGAAGCCGTGCGTCGCTATGAGGCAATGACGCCTGAGCAGCGCAAAGCTCATGACGAAGCGCAACGTGCCTCATTCGTCCGCGGAATGACAACTCCTTGCGAACACGGCGTGCTCGATTTCGAGCAGTGCGCCGAATGCCGCGCCGCACTCAACGAGGCCCGCGATGCAGACCAGGAGTCTTGCAATGATCGATGAGAAGGCGAAGAGCACCGTTGCAAAGGCGCTCTATGAAGCGATGGAAGGCCCGGTTAGCAACCAGGACTTCGCTAGGCAGCAGCGCCAGTGGGAGAGCGCTCAGGCCTTGGCTGTCGTCGCGATCGAGGCCTACGAATCCGCCAAGCCGAAGGAGGCGGCAGCCGAACCAAGCGTTCGTGCGACCGTCTACATGCATGACGGGCGGCGCTGCATATCTCTAAATGAGATCGACAGCCGGCTCAGTCGCTTGCTACCTGGCGAGCACAAGCTCTTTCTGGCGCCCGCTCCTCCGAGCGCCATGCTCTCAGCGGCGGGAGACAAGGAATGAGCGCTAACTCACCCTCAGAGCAATACGCCGAAAATGCATCATGCTCCGCCGCACCTGGGATGCCGAGCGAGGAAGACCTGTCGTTCATCCTCTCTGAGGAACTGTGGACCGAACACAGCGGAAAGACCCGCGGCATCCCTGAAGCCACTGCGCGCATCCTCTCCCTCATCCGCCCAGCGTTCGAGGCGAAGGACGCGGAGATCGAGATCGAGCGCGAGGTCTGCAAACAACGCGGCATCATGATCAGGGAGGAGGCCGCTAGGGCAGATGCACTTCAAGCCAAGCTCGCGCAGGCGGTGGCGATTGCGACCGAAAAGACGGAGGTCGAAATCCGCCGGAACGACGACGGGACAATCGACGAGGTCGTAGCCTGCGGAGCGAAGGTACACCTCGAACAGATGGACAAGGGATCGTGGTACCTCGGCATCTATTCAGGCGCAGGGGAGGCTTGGCAGTTCTGGCTCTACACGAACAAGCCCGACCGGACTGTGATCGCGATCAACGACGAGCACTCCCCAGCCCGTTCCGCTTCCGCCGCTGCGAGGGGAAGTAGATGAGCCCGCAGGAACAATCAGTCCTGCGGCTCGTGGATTGCGCGCCGGTGGCTGTCGGCTCATGCGAGCCAGAGATGAGCGCTCTTAGCGACCTTGGCTATGTCGAGAAGTTCACAGAGCGCGTTGGGCTGGAAGACCGGCCAACGTGGCGGATTACGAAGAGTGGACGAGAAGCCCTCTTCGCGCTCGCAGAGGGGAAAGAGGGATGAAGCACCCGCGTGACCCCATGTATGGCAAACCGCCGCGCTGGGGCGCTACGAGCCCGACCACATGGCGCGATCCATGGAAGTGACAGTCAAGGCGCTATGGGAAACGCGCGACACCCTCGCCTCCGGCAAGGAGAAGCCATAGACTGGGGGGATGGGCCTGATCCTCTCCCGCACCTATCCCGACGACCCGATTCAGGCGAACCGAGAGCACTTCTGGCGTGTGACCAGCGAAGGCGTCTACATCGGGTCGATCGTCCACCAAGCATGGCAGCAGAGCCCCGTATGGCATTGGACAATCCAAGTCCATGACCCATCACCAGACCTCGGCAAGCAAGGCGTCGCTCAAACGCGCGATGATGCGATGAAGCAGTTCCGCTCAGCTTGGGATACCTACCGTGATTGGCTTGGCGATGAGCGCTGGCTGCAATGGATCAAGCACATGGAGCTTGTGAACGCGCGGGCGGGCAAGGGCAGGTATTGAAACGCCAAAAGAGCCGGCGGCCCCGCCCGCATGACTGATGAGGAGGATAAGGGATGAAGTTTAGCGAGTACCTGCCGCAGTGGATGACGCCGTGGTGGGCTACACGTGCGCCCGGAGCTGAGCGGGGGGTCAGAATATGGAACGATAGTGGCGAAGAGATCGGACCGGAAAGCGCTGCTCGAATAGTAGAGACTATGGCAGAACAGGAAGCGATCAAGATCGCCTCCGCGTGCCAGGATGACCACTATTACGACGACATACGTGACGAGGCGACCGCGTCTTTCGTGCGAATTGCCGCCGCACTTCGCGCTCAAATGTAAAACGCAAAAAAGCAGCCGACGCCGCCCCGAAGGACAGCGCCGGCTAGTTCAACAGGGAGGTGCTGTCTGGTTAGCGCCGGGTGGGCCTCTGGAACGTGGTCCCAAACTGGCGCTCGATGATCTCCCGCATCACGCGGATATCAGCCGATTGGCCGTTCACGGTGTCAGTCAGGCGCTCAATCGATTTGGCAGTGTTCAGCCCCGCCTGCTCAGCAACCGTGATCCGGTATTCGAGGTTGTCCATCTTCCTCAAGCGCTCTTCAGCCTGGTTGAGGCGCTGCTCTTGACGGGAATTCTCGGCAGTCGTTTGCTGGAGGCGATCGCGGTGGAGCTGCTCGTGGCGCTGCTGCCACTCCTTGGTTTCGCGATCAGCGTTGGCGACCTGGCTGGCGAAGTAGCCCCACGTGGCGCCTGTCGATGCTAGGCCGGCGGCAATGCCCCCGAGTATCACCCACGTATTGAGGTTGTACTCGAACCGGCCTTTTTCCGGCATCTTCATGTCAGCCACTCCGGGTCACCCTTCGGGTAGGCGACGGCGTGTTAACCCTGCTGATAGGCACGGGTTGCGCATCACTAGGCTTAGGCATCTCGTATCCGATCCTCGCGGCCTCTTATCCAGGCTTCGGGGTAAGGCACGGGGCGGTGTTGCAAGCGCCGTCCTGTGCCGCTCTGCTATCGTTTGGCGACCGTCTTCACCGCGGCGTCGATTGCCTTTCCGGCGATCTGTCCGGCGGTCGGTGTGGTGGCCTGCTGCGCCAGGGCGCGCATTGCGTCGCCGTTTCGGGCCGATCCGGCACTCGACCCGATCCAATAGCCGACGACTGCGGTTGCCAAAGACTGCCAGGCCCCGAGAAGGTACAGCGCCACGTCGCTGCGGATGCCGGCGCTTTCCGGCTTCATGGCGAGGAATGACAGACCGACGAAACCGGCCATGACGATCACCGAGACGATAGGCGCGCCCCAGGCCATCGACGAGCCGCTTTCCAGCAGGCTGATGGTGTGCTGGCGAGCCTCCTGCCTATCCTTCAGGATCGCGTTCAGCTCTTCGAGATAGCCCGGCCCGCGATCGGCCTCTACGCGGCGCACAGCGGCTTCCGCAGCCGGGCCGCCTGTCTCGATGGCCTCCTTGACTGCTTCGGGCGTGGCAGGCGTCCCTAGGGCTTCCGCGAGCGCTCCGACGACTGCGGTAGCCAGTGCGCCCACCGGGCCTCCGATGATGCCGCCAAGGATAGGCGCGCCCGCCTTGGTCAGGACTGCGATCAGGTCGTTCATGCGGAAGCCTTCTTCGTGAGAGCAGACCAGAAGCGCGACCAGAAGCCGGGCTTGGGAAGCGGCACGTCGCTGACGATCACAGCCGGCGGCTGGTGGTCGATCGGAGGTGCGGGAGCTTTCGGGAGATCTTCGACCGGGACAGCGTCGGAGGTGTTGGCTGCGGCCGGGCTCGCTACGGGCCTGATAATCTGACGCGCCAGCTTGGCGATCTTGATCCGGTCAGCCTCATGGTTCGCTGGGTTCTTGGCCTTCGGGTTGCCCCGGTTGATCGCTCGCGAAATGGCCGCGGTCTCGCCTCGATCGGCGTAGGCGTTCAGCCCTTTATCGTTCCAGTACATGACGGCGATGCGGGCGCTGATATCGGGCCGCGCTGCCAGTCCCGGCTCCTTCAGCAGATCGAGACCCAGCCGCTTGCCATAGGCGGTGTAGTTGGCGCGGCCAGTGCACTGGAAGATGCCGCGACCCTTGAACCTCACGCCGTCGCCGGCAACGACGTTCCCGAGATCCTTGCGCCCTTCGTAGGCCTTCCCGCTGGCGTACTCCTCCAGCACGCGGAAATAATCGGTCTCCAGGCATGCCTGAGCGAGGAATTCCGCGACCCTGGCCGGCGTGTTGATCCCGCCATAGGTCAGGTAGCTGCGGTTCTCGACTATCCCTGCCACTACGGCAGCATTGGGCTTCGCGCCGCACGCCTTCGCGAGCCGCGTGAGATCGTCAGCGGTGAACATAGATTGCTCCGGAGATGAGAATTATGCGCGCTTACGGGGCGTCAGCGATCAGCGATCGCGCATTGCGTGCGCGCTCTGTGCGTGCAAAATGGGCATCCGACCAACTTAGGCAGACCGGATCGCCATGGATGATGATCTGAGGCATTGGATAGCAAGGGCGGTCAATTTCGCATGCACCTTGCTAGGCGTCTGGATGGCGACCGGACGGTTCCTGCCGGCGATTTTCATCGCAATCGTCTCAACCGTTCTGGCGGTCGTCGGCTACGCGTGGGTAGTCCTGCAATCCTTCGGCGCTGCCGCCCTGATGTTTGGCATCCTGAGAGTCTTCGGAGCCGTATCGATCTGATTCGGGACGGAGGATCAGAACAGGGCTGCGAGCTTGGCGACCCATAGGTCAGATGCTGCGTTCAAGCCGGATGAATTCCAGTGCACGCCATCGTGGCGATATGTGCCATTCAACGTGTCCGTGTCAGGACCCGCCAGGATATGATTCGGCACGTTGACGACGGCCGCCTGCGCAGCTCGGATCGTAGTCTTTCCAGGGTCTGTGGCAGGGAAAGTGCTTTGCGCGATCAGCCACGGCACCGCAGCAAGTGCAGGGTCGAGCGCCCGAAAGTTCGTGATGATCGCGGTGAGCCGGTCTTGATAATCTGACCCGCTCGTCGCTCCGGCGGCATCGGCCTGGCCCTGCTCCCACATGACGCAGGACGGGACAAGATTGATCGCCTTCATCCTGTTCCACGCAATGCGCAGACGATCAGCGAGCGGCCCGGTGGCCCAATTCGCGACCGACGTCCCGCCGATCGCGACATTCACCAGCGTCACGCGGTCGGTGTAGTTCGCCGCAATGACCTTGTTTGCGATCGGGATGCCAACGTTGCCGTTGGCCAAGCCGAGCGCTTCTCGGTTCGGGTCGTAGCCAGCACTAAGCAGCGGGTCTTGAGCGGTGTAGACCCCGCCGTTGTTGATGTTGAGCATGTCGATCTGGCTTGAATAGGAATTCGTCGCCAGCACATCAGCGAAGCTCGCCATCAGCGATTGGCCTACCATGAGCGGGGCGAACCGTCGCTGACCGGACGCGGTGCCGGGATAGACCTGCGTCCGGCCGGTCGTGTTCGCAAAGGCTAGACCGAGCGACTGGCTGGAAGATGTAAGCGCAACCGGGTCAGGTCCGGCGCTAGACCATGAACGAGAACGCGTCATCCCATCAGCCTGCCGGAGATGCCGCCTTCGTACATCGTGAACCCAGCCGCACCCACTTCGATATGGGACAGAAAGTGGAAGCCGACCCCAGGATATCCGCTGTAGTCGATGCGGCCATACGAGACGAGGGTGAGGCTCGCATTTGGTTGCAGCAGGTTCATGAGCCCGTCAGACCCGGCGTTGGTCGAGGAGCTGTCTAGGCCCAAATAGACGCCGGCAGAGCCGGTAGTAGTGGTGGTCGCGCCTTGAACCGCAAAAGCATCGACTTTCGCGCCAGTCAGGCCGGTGACAAATTCCAACCGGTTGAGAGCGTTGCCATTGGCATAGCGGGGCGTTCCGCTGGTGTAGGCCCACGATCCAGCGGGGTCGGTCCGGCGCATGTGTAGCTCGACTTGGTTAAACGCGTTCCAAAGGAAGCGTTTGGCGACGCTGTCTTCGGTGACCCCATCTGCCGTGGTGCGGAGCGTTCCGAGATAGCGCCCGGCCCGCGCCGCCGCGGAGATCGTGTTCCCGGACGCCGATCCGAACCGCATTGTTATGGCGTTCTTGTTGACCGGCTGGCCCTTGAGCATTTCCAGTTCAGTCGTGCCAGCGCCGGTTCCACGCCCGGTGTCCGAAGTCCATGCCGGGCCGGTCGCCAGTCGCAGCGTGCCGCTGTCGAGCACGGCGAACAGGTCGAAGTTTTTGCCGGACTGGTGGTAGCCGGTGTGACCCGAGTTCGAGCTGAGCGCGAGCGTCAGTTCGGTGAAGACCTGAGGGACGAAGTTCGTGCCGTCATAGATCGAGATCACGTCACCTTCTGCCGGGGTGTAGTAGACGTTCGTCGCCCCGACAGTGTCAGCCGACGTGAAAGCCGTGCCGCTGACCAGTGTCAGCCGGCCGGTCGCCAGCGGGAACAGCGCCAGCACGTCGGCTCCGAGCTTGGGGATCGTGATGGCTGCTGCGGCGATTTTGGCTGTAGTGACAGCGCTGTTATCGATCGTCCAAGTGTCACCAGTGCCGGTGACGGTGATGTCGCCCTTGTCGCCGTTGGTGACGGAGCCAGGGATGCCTTGATCCCCGCGAGGAATCGTCAGGTCTAGCGTCTGGCTGGGAGGCGTCCCTGTGATCAAAGCTGAAGCGCTGGAGCCGGCCGCACCAGTCGTCACCGTGCCAATCGCGAGTGAGTTAGGCTGACCGACATCGCCGCGGGGAATGGTGAACTGGAGAACAGCTGCTTCAGGCGTGCCAGTGTTCGCGACGGATGCGTTCGACCCCGGCGCCCCGGTGATCGTCGTCGGGTTGACCGTGACCGTTCCAGACGGCCCGGTAGCGCCTGGCTGGAAGCGGAGTTTGATCGGAGAAGGGCTGCGCAGCCGAACGTTGATGTTCATGCGTTCGGGCTCCACGTCACGGTGATTTCGCCGTCGAAGACCTGCTGCACGCGCCCGGTCACTTTGTCGGTGATGATGCAGCCGTGCTTGTAGGTGCCTGGGGCCAGCCGATAATCGGCGCCGGGGTCAATGATGACGGTGGCAATGCCGTCATTGACGGTGATGCCGTCACCCTCCGTGAGGTGCAGTGTCTGGCAGCCCGCCAGGTCATAAACCCACTCGTAGGCACTCGGGGCCACGTCATCGATTATCTTGAGGGTGAACAAAAGGCTCTCTGCATTCGTCATCGACGACGAGACATCGAGCGCTCCGGCGCCTGACATTGGCGGTCTCCAATAGAAAAAGCCGCCCCGGAAGGAGCGGCTTGCACGAAATGTCCGAGATCTTGGCTGATCTAGCCGTGGACTCGGGATCGAGGTCACGGCAGAATGTTCAACCTAGGCGGGATGGGGCGGCGATATGACGCTGACGGAGTGGCTTTTGACGGCGCTGGTTGTCCTAATGGCTCTGACCGTTGTCTTGCTCTATTTTGTTCTGGAATTCATTGTGCAGATTCGAGACATTGTCAGGGCGCACTACCAACTGTTCTCAGGGCAACAAGCATATTCCACCGAGGCCACCCAACGCGAAATGTCGAACCGGATCGACTACATCGCTACCATGATCAGCAACTGGCGAAATGGGCGATGAGATACCTCTGGTACATCGCTCAGACGCTGTTCATCGGGTGGTTCACCTGGGCCGTTTTGCAGCGGCACCCGGAGATGACGGCCGGCGAACTGAGCATCCAGCTATTCATCTCCATATGCCTCTGCGCCTTCCTGACCGCCTGCCTCACTCGCCTGTGGGATTGGCTCACCGTTCGGAGGCAGCCCGCCCCTGTTGCGCGAGCGCCAGAAGACGAAGTGTTGCCGCCTGCGCCTTCGCACCGCCTGCCGCCTCTTTCGCGAGCTGACGGAACACTGGAAGCGCGGCCGGATCGGTGATCAGCCGAGCAAGTTCCTGCGTGTTCTTGCCGAGCTGATACTGCGCATAGCGCTCGCGGATCATCGTCGGCAGCACGGTAGCGCCAGATTTGATGACTGGGACAGCATCCGACAGCAAACCGCCCTTCGAAAGGCTGTCTTGAATCTCCTTGTTGAAGGCCGTCATGGAACCGATGCGCTGGCGCTGCCCCGTCGCCTCCGCTACGTCGAGGAACTTCCTGAAGCCCTGCCAGCGCACGTCACCGTTCGGGAGAGCACGCACAGCGGCCTCCAGAGAAGCGGCTTGCTCGGCATTCCCGGTTAAGGCTGCGCTGAACTTCGCTGCACCAAACTCATTGGCGCCTCCGGTCAGAGCGCGCGTGGCGTCATCAAATACGCTCTCTGCATGTGCGCGAACCAGACGCTCGGCAACCGCGGGGCTCTTTCGAGCAAGCGCTCCTACCGCATCCGCGACCTCGCCAGCGGCGCCAGGCAGCGGTTTCCGCGGGAACAGCGCATTGATGGCCGTCTCGGTCGTCGTATCTTTCGCGGCAATCTTGCCGAGCGGGCCGTCGATGATCGGCTGAAGATAGCGCTCGCGTAGTGTCGCCTGCTGCTGACGAGCAGCGGCATATGACGGGGCAGCAGCGTCCGCAGCGTTGATGATATCGCTACGCTGGCCGCCGATCACGGATGCCTTGAACTTCTCTCCGCCGGTCTTTGCTGCGTCTCCGAGATCCCGTACCCGCTTTTGAATGGCGTCGATCACAGCAACGCTGTCGTCGCCGAATTGAGCGAATTGCGGTCCCATAATCGGATCGGCGCGAAGTGCGGCCAATTCCTGTTTGAATGCCGGAATCTGGCTGATGCGGGCGAAGTCCGCGGGGTCTAGCCTCTGGACTTCAGCCTGAGCATAGAGAGGGCGCGTTGCGCGGTTGATAGCCCTCTCACCGTCGTCGATCACTCCCTGGGCAGCCCGGCCGGCTTGCGGCCCGACAGTCGAAGGCTGGATGACAGGTGGCGCAAGATCCTCCATTGCAGCCCGCCCAGCCGCTTGCATTTGCGCCGGGCGCTGGCTCATGAAGCCGCGCATTACCTCCCCGCCCTTCTCGGAGCCTTCAACGACGCGCTGAAGGCTAGTCAGGCTGGCACTGTTACCGGTGGTCTGCGCAATGGCCTCAGGCCACGTCAACGGCACGCCTCGGGACGCAGCCTCTTCCATCAGCCGACCGGCGGCCAGAACGTCCGCATCCGCGACATTTGTCATGTGAGCGGCAGCAGCGGCATTTGCATTGCCAGGCCGCGTCAGCATAGCGGCGCCTAGGCCACCAGCGAGCGCGCCTGCTACGCGGGCTGGAGCTTCTAAGCCGGTTCCCTTTGTCAGCTGCCCGGCAGTTTCAGACAGGATAGCGGGTGCAGCTACGCCGCCGACGATACGGGCCGCCGCAGAGCCAGGGATGAGCGCGCCGGGCGCGAATTCGCCGGCAGTGCGAGCATACTCTCCCGCGATGGTCTGCGGCTGATACTTGATTCCCGGAACCACGGTCGCGGCCGCATCAACCAGCTTTTCGCCAGAGATGACCTGATCCGGCGTCGGCAGATTGAATACAGTGTTCTGCCTGGCGGCCTCCGTTGATGAGGGTGGAGACGGGGCGTCCCAGCTACCTGTCTTGGCGTAATTGACCGCACGACCTACGGTCTGGTCGGCAAGCGCGTCCGCTCCCCAACGCAGCCCCTGCGCTACCGTCCCCGGAAGCCCGAGCAGCCCGATCGCACCACGAGCGACGCCAGCACCCGCCGACTTCGCCACATCCTCCGCGACTGAGGGAGCCTGCGCAAATGGGTCGTGGTCGACTGGCACAAGCTTAGGCTCGGTCTGCCTCCGGTTTGGCGCGGCCGTGACGACCAAAGGCCCGCTGCCGGTATCCTGCTGCGCCCCGGCGAAGGGATCGAAATCAACCGGGACAAGCTGGGGCTCGGCCATCATTGCACCTGAAGGTATTTGCCGGGGCGGTTCGGATCGGGGACGTAGAACCGTCCATCCGGCGCTTGGCGTGCTCCGGGGATCGACGGCGCCTCAGGTGGACGAGGCGGCTCCGGCGGGCGGCGTTCCTGCTGAAGCTGCGGAAGGCTTTTGAAGCCGTCTTTCCGCGACTCCTTCAGAGCGGCCATAGGATCGGGTAGCGCCCGCAGCTCCTTAATCGCCTCCTGCGGCTTCAGTTCGCCGGTCAGGGCACGATCAGCAATAGCGGCGCGCGCCGCCTTGTCATTCGCGACTGCTTCCAAGGTCGATAGGATCAGTTCATTGCCGCCGGGCGTCCTGATGAGGCTCGGCAATGCGCTCTTGAACATGCGGACATCGAGATCCGAAGAAGCGCCCGTGCCCGGTACGCGCTGCTGCGGCGTGAGCTTATCGACCAGAGCGTTGAACGCCTCGATCTCGCTGACGTTCGGCCCGACCTTGATGCCCCAATCAGCAAGACGGGCCTGGAGAGCGGCGCCGGCCCCGAGGTTCTGGATCTGGCCTCCCAGCTGCCTGATCTGGCCGATGATCGCCATATCCTGCCTCGCGCTGTCACCCTCTTTCGAAATGGCGTCCATGCGCTCGCCAAGGCCCTTCCCGACCGTCTTGGCGTATTCTCCTTCGCCCTTCTGGTCGATATTGACGTTGTTCTGCTGGCGAAGAGCTTGCTGATAGTCGAACAGCGAACCGGTGTAGCCCTGCTGGCGCGCCGCTGCGTAGTTCTTCTGGACGTCAGTGGGGCTCTGCTGCTGCCGCTGCGCCTTCAGCTCCTCAACGAGGATGTTGAGCCGAGACTGGATTGAAGGCTTGAAGCGATCTGGCGCGCCAGCAAGCGCACGCTGAAGGTTCATCACGCGAGGATCGTTCGCAATCGAGGATTCGACCTGCTGACCGCCGGGGATAGCGAAGCCTTGCGCTGGCGCGGCTCCCTGTGCCGGCAGATCGGCCATCGGCGTCCCAGCCTGGGGAGCTGCCTGCGCCATCTGAGTGCCCGAGCCGCGTTCAGCCGCATCCGCCCGAGCCAGCAGTTGGCGCGCAGCCTCGGGATTGCTCTGCGCATAGCGCTCCGCGTCTTGGCGGAGCTTAACAGGGTCGTCGCCGGAGATCGGAGCGACAGGCTGACTTGGAGCGCCCAGCGCCGCAGTCTGCACAGGCACGATCGGCGCAGCCACCTGCGGGGCGCCACCACCGCCGTAGGCCCTCGCGAATACGTCATCCCCGTAAGGCTGGCGTCCGTTCTCAACGCGGATCTTGGCCGCGATGAGACGCTGGCGCACTTGCGGGTTGGTCATATCCAGCGGCTGACTCGGGTCTACCCCAAGCTCTTTCGCTACCGACGCGACATACGCACCAGTGTTGTTCTCGCTCGGAGGCGCCCACCGGTTGACGATGCCCGCAACAGTATTGAGGCCGCGGCCGGCGTAAGACTGAAGCAAGCGGTCGGCTGCTACGATGCCTTGCTCAGGGGTCTCGAACTGCGCAAATCGGCCATCAGACCCTTTGAAACCAGGCAGCCCGGCCGTGAAATTGCCCGCCTCGATGTTCCCAGGGTTGTTGTTCCGGATTCCGCGTGGGAGTGACCGGTCACCAAATGACGTCTCCCCTTGGGAGGTCGCAGTGCTCGACGCAGACGGCTGAGCCGGGGCGACGGGTTGAGGGTTTCCTAGCCCCAGAAGACCCCCGTTGTTCGTCATCCAGTCGGCTTCTTGCCGGGCGGTCTTGCCGAGGGTGGCGATTTTGATCCCCGCATCGGCATCGCCAAGGGCAAACGCCCGCTGCGCAGCGGCGTCGTAGTTTCCGGCGCCAATGTCCTTGCCGAGATCGGCCAGCGATTGCCGCCTCCGGTCGTCATCAAACTGCTTGCGCAGGCCACCGATCGCGCTGTTCAGATTTTGGAACGCGCCGGAGAAGTCATAATAGGTCATGACTACTTGCCCCAGCTGTTATAGAGCCCGAGTGCGTTAATCAAGCTGCCGCCGGCGTTGACGCCAAAGTTGTAGCCGCTCGCTACATTTCCTTGCGCCTGCTTGCTGGCATTCGTCACCGCATTGATACCGGTATTCGTCGCGTTCCAGAGGTTGTTCTGCGACTGGCCCGAATAGTTCTGGTAGACCTGCGATTCATCGCGTCCCTGCGACTGGCTGAGGCTCGCGAGCGTGTTGCCCAGCTGGGTATCCCAACTGCCCTGCTGCGTGGCCGCGGCCTGGCCGCTGTCGGACAGCCCCTTGAGCTGGTTCTGCCACTCCGAATAGTCGGCGTCGGCCATGTTCTGCGCGCGGTCGCTGAGCGCCTGAAGAGTGTTGCCGGAACCGAGCGCACCCGTCGCTGATGCCTTGCGAGCGGTCTGATCCAGAGCTTGATCGACCTGATACTGATACCCCGGTGACTCTCGATAGGTCGCAACCGTGTTGTCGTATCCGTCCTGACCATTGAGGCCGAGACTATCGGTGTAGGCGTTGTTCGCCTTCTCACCGTTGTTGGCATAGGTGTCCAGCCGGCTGGAGCCCTGATTGTAGTAGGTCGTCGCGTCGTCACGCGCCTGGGTATAGCCCTGCCCCAGCGAGTTGAGCGAATTGCTCTGCGCCTGGTCGATCTGCGACTGGCCTTCATTCTTGGCGTCCTGAGCCGTGTTGTAGGCCCAAATGCCAGTGTTCCGCGCAGATTTGCCGGAGAAAAGACCCATGGCGATGTCCTTGTGATCAGTAGTAGGTGACGTCCACCGCGGCGAAGAGGCCGTCAGTTGCTACGACAGTCAGCGCACCAGTCCCGATGACGAAGCTGTTCGGCACGATCGAACTGCCGACAGTTCTGAGCCCGTAAGTCAGGCTGAAATTGCTCGGGATCGAGGTGACGACGAAGTAGCTGTTCAGCATGATCAGCGGCAGATATTTGCGGCCGCTTGTTCCAGTGAACCCTGTGGGGTGAGACTGTACGCTGACGATCTTGAGCGGCTTCGAGGAAGAGTGAAAAACCATCTCCCCCGAGGCATTCCACACCTTCAGTCCGAACGTGTCCGAAGGTGGAGACGTGAGGTAGTCGAACACCCATGCATAAGCAGTGTCAGACGAGGGAAATCCGCCTCCGAGGTAGTTGAAGCCCCAGCGGTAGGTCCAATAGGTCCCGTCGAATGCGGTGTTGAACAGGAAGGGCGAATAATTCGCACTCTCCATGCACATGAGGACGCGGGCGCCTGCCACCGTAACGTCGTGATACTGGATGCCGCCGCCGCTCAGGCTGACCGGGATCTTGCTGACGAGGCAGACGTTCCTGTAGTTCTCGTCGATCTGGACCGTGCCGGAGTCGTTATAGATCGCGATGCCTGTCGCCATCAGTAGACGCCGTACACGATGATGTAGTCAGCGATGCTCTGGCTCGTCGAGTAGAACATCGTGCTGCCTGAGAACGAGATGGAGACCGCGACACTGGTCCCGTTGAAGACGGTTCCACTGCCGTTTGTGCGGATAGCGATGTAGAAGGGCGATCCTGTCAGAAAGCCGTTGTCTACGAGTGACGAACTGCTGCTTGCCGGCAGGTAGGCATAGCCGAGAATGCGCGTCAGCCGGTCGGTGACATCGAGGATTAGATTTCCCGAAGCGTCCCAAACCCGCAGGCCATTCGCCATCAGATGCCCACGCCGATAGCGACGCGCAGGACGTTGCTGGCGTCATAGATGAGGATCTTGCTGCTAGGCTGGCCTGTCCCGCCCGACTGGAGAACGACAGGCACCTGAAAGACGAACGCGCTGCCCGTGTAGCCAAACACCGCCTGCGACGTTCCGCTGTCGGTGAACGTGAACTTGCTGGCCGTCATGCCGATCGCGGAATCACCGCCGCTCGTCGCCAGCATCTCCAGGCCAGTGAACTTGCTGCCGGCTGTGAGATAAATGCCGTACGCCGCCGTCGATCCGCTCGGGGCCGCCTTGGCCGCCAAGAAAATCTGGCCGTTCGCCGTGGCGTTGTTCGCCTTCGCATCGACCGTCGTGATCGACGCTGCGAGCGCGGTATCACCATCGACGCGCGCGATCTGCTCGACCTCTAGCGCAGCCTGAAGGTCATCCTGGCCATCAATGAGTGTCGTGACCTTCGTTCGTAGGTCTACGACGTTGGCCCGCATCCATCCGAACAGCCCGGTGAACCAGTCGTGGAGCGAGGTGGTCTGTTTGCCGTTTTCGTCCGTGACCCTGATCTCGGTCGGGGGAACGAATGGCGGGTCCTGTTCGAGATCAGCCATTACGCGGCCTCACCAAACAGGCGCGTCGCCGTGGCGCCCATGAACGAGAAGTCCTGAGGGCCTTCCCATCGGAATTTCGCTATGATGCCGGCCTGCGTAGAAAGTCCCAGATTGGCGACCGCCATCGGCCACTTCTCGGCATCGGTGATCGAACGCTGAAGCTCGGTTGACCACGTCTTGCCGCCGTCATGCGACCAGCTCACATAGATCGTGATCGCAGCCTCGGTGAAGTCTGCGCTCAGCTTCGTCGCGATACGAGACGGGAAGTCCTTGAGCGGCCCGGTCTGGACGAAGCCGCCGATCGCCGCGCCGTTCTCGGTCAGCGTGTCGCTCATCACCAGCAGATCGCCGCTGAGAACGTCGCCGAAGACCCATTGGCCAGAGGAGACGAACGAGAGCTTCGCCCGCCAACGCGTCGCGCCAGTGCTGCCGCGCTCGTGCCAGCCCTTCGCCGTTACGTCGTAGACCCAGGAGCCGGCATCGCTCGACACAGCGATGAACGAACGGCCCTTCCAGACATAGGCCGAAACCTCAACCGTCGAGGCCGTGGAAGCCGACAGGAAGCGTTCGACATCAGGGGTCGAAACCGGGGATGTCTCATAGCCCGCCAGCGCCATGACGCGCCGATCGGAGGAGACGAAGAAGGTCGGGGCGTTCCAGCTGTCTTCAAACCCCGCCACCGCCATCGTGGTCAGCAGGCCCACCTGCATCACGGTCGGAGAGCGCTGGAGCGGGAATGGCGATGTGCCGATGTTCTTCCACGGCTCGATCGTGGTTTCGCCCATGGCATACGAGATGTTGCCGCGGACGATGACCCGGCGCAGGCCGTCAGACCGAGATTCCGCCGTCGCAAAGGACAGCGCATTGATGTCGGTCGAGTTCAGTTCGGAAGCGAAATACCGGCCATCTGCGATGCTGAAGAGCAGGAAGCCTTCAAGGAAGGTGACGGAATTCACATTGCTCGGCAGATCGGCATCCGGGTAGGAGCTGACAGCCGTCGTCGAGATCACATAGGCGCCGCCACTCTCGCGAACCGCCACCACGTCGGGCGTGGAGACACCGTCAGTGACCTTGTTGTTGCGGGCCAGGGTGACGCCGTCAGAACCTGGGATCGAGCCCGTGAGGGCCGTGGGCGTCGTTCCTGTGATCTTGTAGACCGTCGTGCCGAGAACGACGTATTTCACGCCGTTGATGTCGATGCCGCCGCGAAACGGCGCAGAGCCGCCGGTCGTCAGCAGCTTTGCCAGCCCCGGCGTCCGACGCACATAGAACCGATCGCCCTCAATCACGGGCGAGCAGTTGAAGTACCGGCCTTCACCCTCTCCCGGTCGCGATCCTGGCGTCGAGCTTTTGGCGAGGGGGAACGGCGTGCCGGGCATCAGAAGTAGTCCGCCCGCGCTGTCGTCGTCTGTTCGCTCGGCTGCTGCCGTCGGAGCATCGCCTCGGCATAGAGCATCCCTTGGCCATCCTCCTGGCCACCGAACGCGGAGACCACGGCTTGCTCGACCAAGCGCCCGATCCACTCCAGAGCAGCGTCGGGGATATCGTCAGGGTCGCCGATGTAGATGATCTGCCGGGCAGCGAGATCTGCCAGCTTTGGCGCGACAAGAGCCGCCACGTCATCACTGTCCTCAGTCATCGGCGCCTGCCCGGAGGCGCGGGCACGCAGGCGCCACAGGACGTAGCTGACGAGTTGCGCCTGCGTAGCCATGGTCAGTCTTCCTGACCGGAGGCCGGGGCTTGGCCGGCATCATAGCCAGCGAGCCACTGGACCTCTTCCTGCTTGCCGCGGTAGGCCGGGGGGATAGTGCGCCCCTTCCCAGCCGCCGCAGCTTCCGCGCCCTTGTTGTAGGCGCGGCTGTCAGCGGGCTCTGGCTCGGGCGGTTGCGGGTTGGCGTCTGAGGCCTCTTTCTCCGCCTTCTTCGCGTCCTTGTCGGACGCTTTGAAATGCGGATGACCGGCCAGCTTCGAGATCGCCGCGTCGTCGGTCACTTCGACCGACTTGTTGACGGGGAAGTCGATGCCGAACTGGCGGGTGCCCTTCGGATCGGCCGCGCCGTCAACGCCGATGTACGTGAACCGTGCCATTTGCCCCTCCGGTCACGCGATGCGGGGCAGGTATGCGATGCTCACAACCCCGGCGCCGGTCGTCGCCGCGGTGCCAGAAAGGGCAACAGTGGCCGTGAACGTCGTGTCAGCCGTGACCTTGTAGGAAACCACCTCGTCCAACGGCACGAATGCCGCCGTGCCGAGCGCAAGATCGGTCCCGTACAGGTCGTCGTCGGCAGTCGTTCCGATGTCGAGCACATTGGTCGTGCCGGCATTGAACACGGTGTTGACAGTCGCGCCGGAGAGCGGCTTGAGGATCAGAGCGCCGGCGGGAATCGTACCGATCGTCAGAACCTTGCCGTTGTCGTTGAAGGTGAAATCCTTCGCGATGTAGTGGACGACGTGTTCGAACACGTCGCGCGCGGGCTTCGCGTTGTTGAGCGCCATGGCTCGTTCCTTTCCGAATTGTCAGGGAGGAGCGGGGCGGCGTTCAGGCCGCCCCGACTGATCAGTCAGCAGCAGCCGAGAAGAAGCCGGTGACGACGCCCCACTGCTTCAGCGAGGTTCCGTCCATCGGATGCTTCTTGAACATCTTGCCGACGCCGTAGGCCATGGAGATGCCGCGGCCGTCGACGAAGCCGTAATCGTCTTCCTTGCGGGTGACGGGCTTCGCCATCTGGCCCCAGCCGAGAACCGCTGCCTGCTGGCCGGCCAGGAACACCGGCTCGACTCGCGAGGACGAGTTGCCGGCGGTCTTGAGGTCGGTCCAGACGTTCGACACGTAGGTCGAGATCTGCGGTACCTTGCGGATGAGCACATTGCCGTACTCAAGGTCGCCGGGGCGAAACAGCGGGTTGTTGCTGCCGCGAACCTGCGCATTCATGTGGACCGTCTTCAGGTCCTCATACAGATCGCGATAGGTGTTGGTGCCGACGAAGAGGACATACGTCTCGTAGCCATCCCGCAGCGAGTACGGGCGGATCGAAGGCGAAGCCTGTTCCGCGATGCGCTCCAGAAGCGACACCGACGAACCGGTCAGCTTGTCGTTGGTCGTATCGACGTTGCCGAGCGCGGTGGCGAAGGTGGCGTTGTAGTTGGAGACGGCATTGCCGAACAGGATGCGGTCGGAGTTGGCGGCGCCGAACGCGTTGCGCTGAGTGGCGGTCGAGGCTTCCCAGCGGATGCCGTTGACCCGATCGCCATCATCGGACGAGTGCGCAACGGGCGAAGTCTCAGACGGCAGCGCCATGAAGGCTTCGACCAGCTCGTCGCGCTGAAGCTCGCGGCCCCAGTCGGACAGCATCGGCCGTGCTTCCTCGAAAACGAGGCCGTCGTCCTTGTGCTTCTCCGCATCAGTCGAAACGACCGCATGACGCGCCCAGTCGATCCAGAGGCGCATGCCGTAGTTGTCGATCTTCTCCTCGTTGCCGACGAGAGGACCGCGCCCGACACCCTTGCCCGTCAGCTTGGTGACGAGCGGGATGTTCATCACTTCGCCGCCCTTCTTGGGCTCCTGGCGAAGGCGGATGATGGCATTGAGCCCAGGCCCCATGAAGGGGCTGAACATGTTCTGCCGGATGAACTCGCGGTTGATGTCCCTCGTGAACTGGACGAGGTTGTTGTTGGACTGGACAGTGGTGACGGCCATCGCCGTTTCCTTTCAAAGGTCAGCCACCACCGCGCCCGGACAACAAAAAACCCGCCTTGAAGGGCGGGTTCGTGCGGTCTGGACTGTGGCTAGCGGCTAGTTTCGGAGTGCGTCAGCGAAAAGCGCCGCGTCCGACAGGTCGGAGATGCCGGCGCCCGCATTCTGGGCCGCGGCAGTTGCTCGGCTGAGCGAAGGCGGCAGGTTGAGGAGAGGCTTGTCGCCATTGGCTGAAGCCGTTTGGCGGGCCT
>Ga0209676_1001008_pt1 | contig 32967 bp, 29 predicted proteins | sample AraplaCvi_mLB_r2_FD_184282 | JGI IMG/M metagenome (GOLD analysis project Ga0209676, IMG submission 184282) | Arabidopsis root microbial communities from North Carolina, USA - plate scrape MF_Cvi_mLB_r2 (SPAdes) (version 2) | ecosystem: Host-associated > Plants > Roots > Endosphere | place: USA... | reverse complement strand
GGCACCAGGCAGCGCTTGTCGCCGCTGTTCAGTTCGCCGGTCTGGGTTGGTGCAATGGCCTTGAGGCGGCTGATGGTCTGCGCCTGCTGGGCATCGAACTGGTCGCGGCAGGGCTGGCGGCAGCTCTGCTCGGCGGCCTCGAGGATCGGCCGGTAGCCGGTGCAGCGGCACAAGTTGCCGGCCAGCGCTTCCTGGGCCTGGTGCAGGTCGGGGCCGTTGCTGTTCTTCTGCAGGGCGAACAGCGACATGACGAAGCCGGGGGTGCAGAAGCCGCACTGCGAGCCATGGCAATCGGCCATGGCCTGTTGCACGCTGTGCAGTTGGCCCTGGTGCCTGAGGCCCTCGACGCTGATCAGTTGCTTGCCGTGCAGCGACGAAACGAAGGTCAGGCATGAGTTGAGGCTGCGGTAGCGCAGGCTGTCGTTACCCTGCGCGTCTTGGGTCAGTTCGCCGACCACCACGGTGCAGGCGCCGCAGTCACCACTGGCGCAGCCCTCCTTGGTGCCAGGTTTGCCCAGGTGCTCGCGCAGGTACTGCAGCACCGTCATGTTCGGGTCCAGGGCATGCTCACTACGCAACTCCTGGTTGACGAGAAACTGGATCACGGGGATGGCCTCGCAATGGTTTTATTGTTGTTGGGCGGACTCTAAGCAAGAGCTGTCCAGCAGGTCAATATTTTTCTGACTCAAAGGTCAAGAAATTGCTCATGTCCAAGCCCGGCCGCACACATTGCCCATATTCCAAGCATAGATCGCGCCGGGCGCGTGGCTGCCTTGCAGGTCGAATAAACCACCTGGCCCCTCTGCGCGATTACCGGCCAAGTACGCTACAATCCGCCACTTGTGCCCAGTTCAATGATTTTGAAGGAAAACCATGACGTTCAAGGCCCCGGACAGCCTCTCCGAGCAGATTGCCGATTACCTGGCCGAACGCATCATCCGTGGCGAACTGGCGCCAGGCGAGCGTATCCAGGAGCAGAAGGTTACCCAGGCACTCAACGTCAGCCGTGGCTCGGTGCGCGAGGCGCTGCTGATCCTCGAGCGCCGTCACCTGGTGGCGATCCTGCCGCGCCGGGGCGCCCACGTGACCGAACTCGACGAGCGCAGTGTGCGCAGCCTGTGTGCGCTGATGAGCGAGTTCTACATCCTGCTGGGTAACGCGGTTGCGCAAAAATGGCGCACCGATGCCGACCTGCGCCCCTTCCTGGACATCCAGCAGCGCCTGCAGCGGGCCCATGACCAGCTGGACATCAAGGCTTTCGTCGCCGACAGCTTCGCGGTCATGCGGGCGGCGTATCCGTTCGCCGATAACCCGTTCTTGCAGGAAACCGTGGAAAACCTGCAGCCGGCCATGAGCCGTGCCTACTACCTGTCGCTGGACCAGCGCCAGGCCAGCATGATCGACTATCTGGACCTGTTCGCCCGCCTGCTCGACGCCGTGGTCGCCCGTGACCTGCCGCGCATTCGCGAGGTGCTCACCGCCTATGGCCAGCGCAGTTGCGAACTGGTGCTGGCGGCGTTGGCCCGAGGCTGACCGATGCGCCTGAAGTGCATTCGCCTGGCCGGGTTCAAGTCGTTCGTCGACCCGACCACGGTCAACTTCCCCAGCAACATGGCGGCCGTGGTCGGCCCTAATGGCTGCGGCAAGTCCAACATCATCGACGCCGTACGCTGGGTGATGGGCGAAAGTTCGGCGAAGAACCTGCGCGGCGAGTCGATGACCGACGTCATCTTCAACGGCTCCAGCGGCCGCAAGCCGGTCAGCCAGGCCAGCATCGAACTGGTGTTCGACAACAGCGAAACCACCTTGGTCGGCGAATATGCTGCCTACGCCGAGATCTCGATCCGCCGCAAGGTCACCCGCGACGGGCAGAACAGCTACTACCTCAACGGCACCAAGTGCCGTCGGCGCGATATCACCGACATCTTCCTCGGCACCGGCCTGGGGCCGCGCAGCTATTCGATCATCGAACAGGGCATGATCTCCAAGCTGATCGAGGCCAAGCCCGAGGAACTGCGCAACTTCATCGAGGAAGCCGCCGGCATTTCCAAGTACAAGGAACGCCGTCGGGAAACCGAGAACCGCATCCGCCGCACCCAGGAAAACCTGGCGCGCCTGACCGACCTGCGCGAAGAGCTGGAGCGCCAGCTGGAGCGCCTGCACCGCCAGGCCCAGGCAGCCGAGAAATACCGTGAATACAAGGCCCAGGAACGCCAGCTGAAGGCACGCCTGTCGGCCTTGCGCTGGCGGGATCTGGACGAACGGGTGCGCCAGCGCGAGGCGGTGATCGGCGACCAGGATGTGTCCCATGAGGCGCTGGTGGCCGAGCAGCGCAATGCCGATGCCAGCATCGAGCGCTTGCGCGACGGCCATCACGAATTGTCCGAACGCTTCAACCAGGTGCAGGGCCGCTTCTACTCGGTGGCCGGTGATATCGCCCGGGTCGAGCAGAGCATCCAGCATGGCCAGCAGCGCCTGCGCCAGTTGCAGGAGGACTTCAAGGAAGCCGAGCGCACGCGCCTGGAGACCGAATCGCACCTGGGCCACGACCGAACCCTGCTGGCTACCTTGGGTGAAGAGCTGGCCATGCTCGAACCCGAGCAGGAAATGACCCTGGCCGCTGCCGAAGAAGCTGCCGCCGCCCTTGAAGAGGCCGAGCTGGGCATGCACGGCTGGCAGGAACAGTGGGACAGCTTCAATAGCCGTTCCGCCGAGCCGCGCCGCCAGGCCGAAGTGCAGCAGGCGCGCCTGCAGCAGCTGGAAGCCAGCCTGGAGCGCCAGGCCGAGCGCCAGCGCAAGCTGGGCGAAGAGCGCGCGTTGCTGGGCAGCGACCCGCAGGATGCGGCCATGCTCGAACTGGCCGAGCAGCTGGCCAGCAGCGAAATGTTGCTGGAAGAATTGCAGTTGTCCGAAGAGCAGGTAGTCGAGCGCCTGGAAGGCGCACGTGAGCAACTGCAACAGGCCACCCAGGCCCAACAGCAGGCGCAGGGCGACCTGCAACGCCTGGGCGGCCGCCTGGCCTCGCTCGAAGCCTTGCAGCAGGCCGCCCTGGAGCCGGGCGCAGGGGCTGCGGACTGGCTGCTGGGCCAAGGCCTGGAGCAACAGCCGCGCCTGGCCGAAGGGTTGCGGGTAGAGCCGGGCTGGGAGCTTGCGGTAGAAACCGTGCTTGGCGCCGATCTGCAGGCTGTGCTGGTGGACGACCTCGACAACCTCGATTTTGCCGGCCTGGAGCAGGGCGAGTTGCGCTTGCTGGTGGCCAGCGATAGCGGCTCGTCGCAGCCCGGCAGCCTGCTGGAAAAGGTCGAAGGCCGTGTCGACCTGGTGCCCTGGCTGGGCCAGGTCAAGCCCGTGGAAAGCCTTGCCCAGGCGCTGGCACAGCGGGCGTCGCTCAACGACGGCCAGAGCCTGGTCAGCCGCGATGGCTACTGGGTTGGCCGCCACTTCCTGCGGGTGCGCCGTGGCGGCGAAGCCGAAGGCGGTGTGCTGGCGCGCGGCCAGGAGATCGAGCGCCTGGGCCAGGAACAACTGGAGCAGGAAGCGGCGCTGGAGCAGTTGGAGCAGCACCTGCAGGCCCTGCGTGAGCAGCAGCTGGGCCTGGAAGAACAGCGTGAACAGTTGCGCCGTCGTACTCAGGAAGAAAACCGCCTGCACGGCGAGTTGAAGGCCAGCCTGTCGGCCAGCCGTGCGCGTGCCGAGCAGGTCGAGCTGCGCCGCCGACGCCTGCAGGAGGAGCTGGCCGAACTGGAAGAGCAGCGTACCCTGGAGCACGAGCAACTGGGCGAAGCCCGCTTGCTGCTGCAGGAGGCCCTGGAGCTTATGGCCCAGGACACCGAGCAGCGCGAGCAATTGATGGCCCGCCGCGACACCCTGCGCGAGAGCCTCGATCGCGTGCGCCAGGAGGCCCGCCAGCACAAGGACCACGCCCACCAGCTGGCTGTGCGCCTGGGCTCGCTGCGCGCCCAGCACGACTCCACTCGGCAGGCCCTGGAGCGCCTGGAACAGCAGGCGGCGCGCCTGACCGAGCGCCAGGAGCAACTGAGCCTGAACCTGGAAGAAGGCGAGGCCCCGCAGGAAGAACTGCGCCTGAAGCTGGAAGAACTGCTGGAGCGACGCATGAGCGTCGACGAGGAAATGCGCCAGGCCCGCCTGCACATGGACGAAGCCGACCGCGAACTGCGTGACGCCGAAAAACGCCGCACCCAGGCCGAGCAGCAGGCCCAGTTGCTGCGCGGCCAGCTGGAGCAACTGCGCCTCGAGTGCCAGGGCCTGGATGTGCGGCGCAAGACCTTGCAGGAGCAGTTGCTGGCCGATGGCTATGACCTGCAAGGCGTGCTCGCCACCCTTGAGGCCGAAGCCAGCGAGCAAGGCACCGAACAGGAACTGGAGCAGCTCGAGGCGCGTATCCAGCGCCTGGGGGCGATCAACCTGGCGGCCATCGAAGAGTACGAGCAGCAGTCCGAGCGCAAGCGTTACCTGGACGCCCAGGATGCCGACCTGGTGGAAGCGCTGGAGACACTGGAAAACGTCATTCGCAAGATCGACAAGGAAACCCGTAACCGCTTCAAGGATACCTTTGATCAGATAAATGCCGGATTACAGGCACTTTTCCCAAAAGTTTTCGGTGGTGGCAGCGCTTATCTGGAACTGACGGGCGAAGATCTACTCGATACAGGGGTAACGATCATGGCGCGACCACCGGGCAAGAAGAACAGCACCATCCATCTGCTGTCCGGCGGCGAGAAGGCACTGACCGCATTGGCGCTGGTGTTTGCCATCTTCAAGTTGAACCCCGCACCGTTCTGCATGCTCGACGAGGTCGACGCGCCGCTGGACGATGCCAACGTCGGGCGTTACGCCCGCCTGGTCAAGGAAATGAGTGAAAGCGTGCAGTTCATCTACATCACCCATAACAAGATTGCCATGGAGATGGCGGACCAATTGATGGGGGTGACCATGCATGAACCGGGTTGTTCACGGCTGGTTGCCGTCGATGTGGAGGAGGCCATGGCCATGGTCGACGCCTGACGCTCGATGACAAGGGCATATTCTGTAGCGAAATGCCCCCGCCATGTGCGACAGACGGTGTAAAGTTGTCTTTGGTCGTGCTAGCTTAATGTCACTCGTTTTTTGCGTGGGTAAAACGCCTGTCAGAACATAGAGTTGGCGCCACGTGTTAAAGGGCTTTGAACCCTTTGTTTTCAAGCATATTTTTATAGAGGCACGGGATTACATGGAAATCGGTCTGCGCGAGTGGCTGATCGTCATCGGCATCATTGTCATTGCCGGGATTCTTTTCGACGGCTGGCGCCGCATGCGCGGCGGGAAAGGCAAGTTGAAATTCCGTCTGGATCGCAGTTATTCCAACCTGCCGGACGAAGAGGGCAACGCCGAAGTGCTTGGCCCGTCGCGCGTGCTGGATACCCACAAGGAGCCTGAGCTGGACGAAAGCGACCTGCCGTCGCTCAGCGCTTCTGCGCGTGATCGCGAGCGCGAGCCCAAACCGGCCAAGGCCAACAAGCGCGGCAAGCGTGCCACCGCTGCTGCAGATGCGCAGCAGGGTGACCTGAACCTGAGCGCCGAGCCGCGCGAACCCGACCTGTTTGCCGAAAGCGATGACGACTTTGCTGCGGAAAACACCCGCAACAACGGTGCGGCGCCTGCCAGCAGCAGCGTCAAGGAGTTGCCACCGGCCGAGGAAGTGCTGGTGATCAGCGTGATTTCCCGCGACGAAGGCGGTTTCAAGGGCCCGGCGCTGCTGCAGAACATTCTGGAAAGCGGTTTGCGCTTCGGCGAAATGGACATTTTCCACCGTCACGAGAGCATGGCCGGCCACGGCGAAGTGCTGTTCTCCATGGCCAATGCCGTCAAGCCTGGCGTGTTCGACCTGGACGACATCGACCACTTCAGCACCCGCGCGGTGAGCTTCTTCCTCGGCCTGCCGGGCCCGCGTCATCCGAAGCAGGCCTTCGACGTGATGGTGGCCGCGGCGCGCAAGCTGGCCCACGAACTGAACGGTGAACTCAAGGACGACCAGCGCAGCGTGCTGACCGCCCAGACCATCGAGCACTACCGCCAGCGCATCGTCGAGTTCGAGCGCCGTGCGCTGACCCAGAAGCGCTGACAGATCCAGACGAAAGAGCAGCCTGAGGGCGTGCTGGTAGGTTCGGGTGTTGTAATTGTCTGTGCCGGCCTCCTCGCGGGCTTGCCCGCTTCCACAGGTACATCACTGCCCTTGAGGCTCGTGGTGTCCCAGTGGGAGCGGGCAAGCCCGCGAAGAGGCCGGCACAGGCGATAAATACCTCAAGCCCCCGGCACCACCCCCAGGCTGCTCTTTTGCTTTGCAAGAGAAGACAATTTCATGACCGCCGAAACCCGTATCCACGAACTGCGTGCCGAGCTCGACCAGCACAACTACCGCTATTACGTGCTCGACGAGCCTAGCGTGCCCGATGCCGAATACGACCGCCTGTTCAACGAGCTCAAGGCGCTGGAAGCCGAACACCCGCACCTGGTAACCCCTGACTCGCCCACCCAGCGCGTGGGTGGTGCAGCCTTGGCCGCGTTCAGCCAGGTGCGCCACGAAGTGCCCATGCTCAGCCTGGGCAACGCCTTCGAAGAGGCCGACCTGCGTGAATTCGGCCGTCGTGTGGTCGACGGGCTCGATCAGCCGGGTGCGGTCGACTACAGCTGCGAGCCCAAGCTCGACGGCCTGGCGGTAAGCTTGCTGTACCGCGACGGCCAGCTGGTACAGGGCGCCACCCGTGGCGACGGCACCACCGGTGAAGACATCAGTGCCAACGTGCGTACCGTGCGCAACATCCCGCTCAAGCTGCAGGGCGAGGGCTGGCCGGCAGTGCTGGAGGTGCGCGGTGAGGTGTACATGAGCAAGGCCGGTTTCGACCGGCTAAACGCCGCCCAGGCCGAAGCCGGCGGCAAGACCTTCGCCAACCCGCGCAATGCGGCCGCCGGCAGCCTGCGTCAGCTGGATTCCAAAATCACCGCCAGCCGCCCGCTGGAGTTCTGCTGCTATGGGGTCGGCCAGGTGTCCGCGAGCATCGGCGACAGCCACATCGGCATCCTCGAACAGCTCAAGGCCTGGGGCCTGCCGATCAGCCGCGAACTCAAGCATGCCGCTGGCATTGAAGAATGCCTGGCCTACTATCGCGACATCGGCGAGCGGCGCAACAGCCTGCCCTACGAAATCGACGGCGTGGTATTCAAGGTCAACAGCCTGGCCGCCCAGCGCGAACTGGGCTTCCGCGCCCGTGAGCCACGCTGGGCGATTGCCCACAAATTCCCGGCCATGGAAGAGCTGACCGAGGTGCTGGATGTCGAGTTCCAGGTCGGCCGCACCGGTGCGGTCACGCCCGTGGCACGCCTGAAACCGGTCAAGGTGGCCGGTGTGACCGTGTCCAACGCCACCCTGCACAACATGGACGAAATCGCCCGCCTGGGCCTGCGCATTGGCGACACGGTGATCATCCGCCGCGCCGGTGACGTAATCCCGCAGGTGATGCAGGTGGTGCTGGAGCGCCGCCCGGAGGATGCGCGCCCGGTGCAGGTGCCAAGCGAATGCCCGGTATGCGGCTCGCAGGTCGAGCGTACCCAGCTGGTCAAGCGCAGCAAGGGCAAGGAAACCACCAGCGAGGGCGCGGTGTACCGCTGCGTCGGCCGCCTGGCGTGTGGCGCCCAGCTCAAGCAGGCGATCATCCACTACGTGTCGCGCCGCGCCATGGACATCGATGGCCTGGGCGAGAAGAGTGTCGAGCAGTTGGTGGACGAAGGCCTGATCGGCTCGCCGGCCGACCTGTACAAGCTGGAATTCGACCAGATCGTCGGCCTGGAAGGTTTTGCCGAAGTGTCCAGCAAGAAGCTGCTGGATGCCATCGAAGCCAGCAAGCGCCCGAGCCTGGCGCGCTTCATCTACGCCCTGGGCATCCCGGACGTAGGCGAGGAGACCGCCAAGGTACTGGCCCGCTCGCTGGGTAGCCTGACGCGTGTGCAGCAGGCGCTGCCGCAAGTGCTCACCTATCTGCCGGACATCGGCCTGGAGGTGGCCCACGAGATCCATAACTTCTTCGAAGACGAGCACAACCGCAAGGTCATCAAGCAGCTGCTGGACAGTGGCATGCAACTGCAGGACGAAGGCGAGCTGGCTGCCGAGTTTGCCGCCAGCACTACCTTGGCCGGGATGATCGCCAAGCTCGACATCGCCTCGGTTGGCCCGACCGGTGCCGAGAAGCTGGTGGCCAAACTCGACAGCCTGGACAAGATCATCGCCGCCGATGGCATCGACCTGCGCCAGGCCCTGGCGGCCAAGCAGGCCGAAGCCGTGCGTGAGTTCTTCAAGGATGAAGCCAACCAGAAGCTGGCCCGGGACATCGAGGCGCAGTTGCTGGCATTCGGCATGCACTGGAGCAGTGAGAAGAAGGTAGCCGAAGGCTTGCCGCTGGCCGGCCAGACGTGGGTGCTGACCGGCACCCTGGAGCGCATGAGCCGCGACATCGCCAAGGAAAAGCTGGAAAGCCTCGGGGCCAAGGTGGCGGGTTCGGTTTCCGGCAAGACCCACTGCGTGGTGGCGGGACCGGGGGCGGGCTCCAAGCTGGCCAAGGCCAGTGAGTTGGGTGTGAAGGTGCTCGATGAAGATGCCTTCGTCACCTTCCTGGGCGAGCAGGGCGTCACTATTTAAATCTCTGTGCACGTCCTTTGTGGGAGCGGCCTTGTGTCGCGATTGGGCTGCAAAGCAGCCCCGACAATTCATGCGGCCGAGCCGAAAACCTGGGACCGCTCTGCGGTCCTTTCGCGACACAAGGCCGCTCCCACAGGGATCGCACATTTGCTCAGGCCGGTGCCGAACCTGTGGGAGCGGCTTCAGCCGCGAACACCGGCAAAGCCGGTGCCATCCACCGCAGCGCCTGCTATGCCACCCCAACCCGGACAAGTCATTGAGAAATGATGACTTTTTCTCCTCCAGAGGTTGTATCTGCCCTCAAGACCGGTACAATGGCGCCACTCGCTGCTCAGCGAGCCTTGTAGTGGTGGCCCCATCGGTCCCCCCGCATTGATTACCCGTTAACCTGGTCAGGCCCGGAAGGGAGCAGCCATAGCGGGAACATCGAGTGCCGGGGTGTGGCTGGTGGGGCTGCCTCCATTTCCGGGGTCCGAAAACCTCAATCTGCAGTAAACGCCTTCGTTCTGTCCTGCTTCTCGCCCAATACCCCCGCCGCCGACAGCTTCATCAGTCGCTGGAATTTCGGGCATGCAAGGTGATCTTCCTCAGGGCACTGCGCCGCATGCCGCAAGCCCTTGCTCATGGCCTGCAAGCGCCTGATCCGTGCATCCAGTTCGTCGGCCTTGGCCATCAGCCTCTGCCGGTCGACCTGCAGGTCCACCAGCATCGCCCCCACTTCATCCAGCGTAAACCCCGCAGCCTGGCCCAGGGCGATCAACGCCAGCCTGTCTGCCACATCGGCTGCGAACTGCCGCCGCTGGCCAGGCCTGGCGAGCGACTTGAGCAGGCCCTTCTTCTCGTAGTAGCGCAGCGTCGAGGCGGGTATGCCTGTGCGTTTGGCGACGTCGGCAATGTCCATTTCGGGCCCTTGACTTGAAGTTGACTTCAACTTCTATGCTGCGCGGCAGAGTGATGACCGTCAATCTTCGAGGGCTTGTTCAATGACGTTTGCTGCGATGTTTTCAGCTGCCTTGCCGATTGGCATTGGCGCAACGGTGGTGATGGACCTGTGGGGGCTGCTGCTGAGGCGGTTGGGTGTCGCCACGCTGAATTTCGCCATGGTCGGGCGTTGGGCGGGGCATTTGCTGCACGGGCGTGTGCGGCACCAGGCGATTGCCAAAGCCGAGCCGGTCCGGCATGAGCTGGCGTTGGGGTGGGGGATTCATTACGCCATCGGCGTGCTGTTTGCGATGCTGCTGGTTGTGATCGTGGGCGAGGGTTGGCTGCTGGCGCCTACATTGTTGCCTGCGCTGGTTGTCGGTGTGGGGACTGCCGTGGCGCCGTTGTGCTTCATGCAGCCGGCGATGGGGGCGGGGTTCTTTGCGTCGAGGACGCCGACGCCGGCGCGCAACTGCCTGAAGAGCCTTGCTACGCATTTTGTGTTTGGCGTGGGGTTGTTCTTGAGTGCGGATTTGCTGGCTTTGGTGTGAGGGCCAAGGGGGCAGAGCGAGCACATGACAAGCATGCCTGCAGGGAGCATGGGTTGCGGGCCATGCAGATTGCCTGGGGGCAGGCGGATGCTGTCAGTCTGGCGTTTGAGCGCAAAGGCCAGTGATGTTGAGCTTGTAATAGATATGAGAGGAGCGCCGGGCAATCCTGTGGGAGCGGGCTTACCCGAATGCCAGCCAGTCAAGCGATTTGGGGCCGTTTTGCGGCCCATCGCCGGCAAGCCGGGCTCCCACAGGTGCGGCGCAGACCTCAAGATTTTCGCGGTCCCTGTGGGAGCCCGGCTTGCCGGCGATGGGCTGCGTAGCAGCCCCAATGGCGCTGAATGACTGGCATCAGGGGTGAGTCACAGACATGGTGGCCGGATAGCCCATCCCCCCATACCGCTGCACAATCCGCTCGATTTCCCCCGACTGCTTCATCCGCACCAGCGCCCGCAGCAGCCCTTGTGCCGGTATCGCCGGGTCGTTGCGCACCATGCACCCCAGGTCCTGCTCCTCCAGCACTGCCAGCGCCTGCAAGCGCTGTTCCGTCGGCAAGCCCTGGTTGAACCATTGCAACGACAACTGGTTGCTTACCGCATGCCGATACCGTCCGGCCTGCAGCTTCTGTAGTACCAGCAACTGGTTGCGGCTGTCTTCACGGTGCAGTCGGCCCTGGTCAAGCAAAGGCTGCAGGGTCGAATAGGTGTAACCCAGCACCGTGCCGATCGCCTGGGGTGGCAATTGTTGCAGAGATAGCGGGGGGCTGTCGCCCGGGCGACCGACCAGCAGGTCGCGCTGGTGAATCAAGGGTATGCTCCAGACAAAATGCCTCGGAGGGTCGTCGAACCACTGGCTGCTGACATAGCAGCGCACGTCGATATCACCGTGGTCCATGGCCTCCTGCAGGCGCAGGCGGGCCATCACATGGTACACAGGGCGTGCGCCCACCTCTTTGGCTAACGCCTGGGTCAGGTCGTACAGCAGGCCTTCAACCGGCCGGTCACCTTCGATGCGCACCAGCGGCATGCTCCAGCTCTCGGCCACGGAAAAGCGCAGCACCGGCTGTTCGGCCATGCCCTGCGAGGTCCAGAGCAACAGCAAGGCCAGTAATCTTCGCAAGGCTTATCCTCCCTGGACAGCGTACAGTTTCATAGCTTAGCCGAGCTGCGCAGGGTGCAATTTTGCCCCCGCTCCGCTAGCATTAGCGATCTTCCGCTCGATCAGGCTACGATGGTTTTTCGATGAGTTATCAGGTTCTTGCACGTAAATGGCGTCCGCGCTCGTTCCGCGAAATGGTCGGCCAGGCCCATGTGCTCAAGGCCTTGATCAACGCCTTGGACAACCAGCGCCTGCACCATGCCTACCTGTTCACCGGTACCCGTGGCGTGGGCAAGACCACCATCGCCCGTATCATCGCCAAGTGCCTGAACTGCGAAACCGGCATTACTTCCACGCCCTGCGGCACTTGCTCGGTGTGCCGGGAAATCGACGAGGGCCGTTTCGTCGACCTGATCGAGATCGACGCCGCCAGCCGCACCAAGGTCGAGGACACCCGCGAACTGCTCGATAACGTGCAGTACGCGCCAAGCCGTGGGCGCTTCAAGGTCTACCTGATCGACGAAGTGCACATGCTCTCGACCCACTCGTTCAACGCCTTGCTCAAGACGCTGGAAGAGCCGCCGCCCTACGTCAAGTTCATCCTTGCCACCACCGACCCGCAGAAGCTGCCGGCCACCATCCTGTCGCGCTGCCTGCAGTTCTCGCTGAAGAACATGAGCCCGGAGCGGGTAGTCGAGCACCTCAGCCACGTACTGGCTGCCGAGAACGTGCCGTTCGAGCCGGATGCCCTGTGGCTGCTGGGCCGCGCGGCCGATGGCTCGATGCGTGACGCCATGAGCCTGACCGACCAGGCCATCGCCTTTGGCGAAGGCAAGGTGCTGGCCGCCGATGTGCGGGCCATGCTCGGCAGCCTCGACCATGGCCAGGTGTACGGTGTGCTGCAGGCGCTGCTGGATGGCGATGCCCGGGCCTTGCTGGAAGCCGTGCGCAACCTCGCCGAACAAGGGCCGGACTGGGCTGGCGTGCTGGCCGAGATGCTCAATGTGCTGCACCGCGTGGCCATTGCCCAGGCGCTGCCGGAAGCGGTGGACAACGGCCAGGGCGATCGCGACCGGGTGCTGGCGCTGGCCTCGGCATTGCCGGCCGAGGACGTGCAGTTCTATTACCAGATGGGCCTGATTGGCCGCCGTGACCTGCCCCTGGCGCCGGACCCGCGTGGCGGCTTCGAAATGGTCCTGTTGCGTATGCTGGCGTTCCGCCCGGCCGACACCGACGACGCGCCGAAGCCGGTACTAAAGCCAGCGGGGATCAGCCAGGCCACAGCTGATCCTGCAACACCGGTGGCAGCGCCGGCGGTTGCCGTGGCGCCGCCCGTCGCTGCTAACGTGGAACCTGCTGCACCGGTTGTCGCGCCACAGGCGCCCGCGCCGGTCGAGCCAGCGCCACAGCCGGTTGTCGAACCTGTAGTGGCAGCTGAACCTGCCCCGGTCAGCGAACCCGAGCCAGAACCAGAAGCGGTGGCAGAGGTGGTTGACCTGCCATGGGAAGAGCCCGCTGCAGCGCCTGCACCGGTAGTGGCCGAGCCCGTACCTGCGCCTGCGCCGAAACCAGCGCCTGCGCCCGTGCCTGCCGCCCCGGCGCACGATGATGAGCCGCCGTTCGACCCGTCCGCCTATGCCGCCGTGGGCATGGACCGCGACGACGAGCCGCCGCTGGACGAAGACTATTACGGCGGCGAGAGCGACCCGGTCGGCTTCAGCTACCTGGACGAACTGGCCGAACATGTCCAGGAAGAAGCACCCAAGCCGGCAGCCGAACCGCTGCCGGCAGCCAAGCCGGCCACCGGCCTGGCCCTGCAATGGCTGGAATTATTCCCACAGTTGCCTGTGTCCGGGATGACAGGCAACATCGCGGCAAACTGTACGTTGATTGCCGTTGATGGCGACGACTGGCTGCTGCACCTGGACCCTGGCCAGGGTGCGCTGTTCAACGCCACCCAGCAGCGGCGCCTGAATGAAGCGCTCAACCAGCACCTGGGGCGCACGCTGAACCTGCGCATCGAGCTGATCCTGCCCGAGCAGGAAACCCCGGCCCAGGCGGCGGCGCGCAAACGTGCCGAGCGCCAGCAGGACGCGATCACCTCGATCGAGCAGGATCCATTGATCCAGCAGATGATCAAGTTGTTCGGCGCCAAGGTGCGGCAGGATACTATTGAGCCTGTAGAAGCCCTGGTCGATCAGGGCCAGTAACCGATAACCATGCGGCCGGCCCGGTGCCGGGCCGCATCACATGACCCAATCGAGGTATACCCCCATGATGAAAGGTGGCATGGCCGGCCTGATGAAGCAGGCCCAGCAGATGCAGGAAAAGATGCAGAAGATGCAGGAAGAGCTGGCCAACGCCGAAGTTACCGGCCAGTCCGGTGGCGGCCTGGTGAGCGTGGTGATGACCGGTCGTCACGACGTCAAGCGTGTCAGCATCGACCAGAGCCTGATGTCGACTGATGAAGACGACAAGGAAGTGCTGGAAGACCTGATCGCCGCCGCGCTGAACGACGCCGTGCGCAAGGTCGAGCAGAACAGCCAGGACAAGATGGGCAGCATGACCGCCGGCATGCAACTGCCGCCGGGCTTCAAGATGCCGTTCTAAGGGCATTTGCGTTACTGAAAACCGCCGCTGATGTTCAGCGGCGGTTTTTTTTATGCGAGCTCAAACCCGGCACGGTCTGCTTTTTTGTGGGAGCGGCCTTGTGTCGCGAAAGGGGCGCGCAGCGGCCCCAGGATTTCAGCTTCGCAGCATGGGTTGCCGGGGCCGCTGCGCAGCCCTTTCGCGACACAAGGCCGCTCCCACAAAAAACAGGCAGCGCAGGCCGGGGCGGATTTGACGCCATCGCCCCCGCTGGGTATAAACCGCCTCTTATTGATTTGTCAGGCCTTTCCCATGAGCTTCAGCCCCCTCATCCGCCAACTGATCGACGGCCTGCGCATCCTGCCAGGTGTCGGCCAGAAAACCGCCCAGCGCATGGCCCTGCAACTGCTCGAGCGTGACCGCAGTGGCGGCCTGCGCCTTGCCCAGGCCTTGACCCAGGCCATGGAGGGGGTTGGGCATTGCCGTCAGTGCCGCACCCTGACCGAGCAGGAACTGTGCCCGCAATGCGCCGACACGCGCCGTGACGATACCCAGTTGTGTGTGGTCGAAGGGCCGACCGACGTGTATGCGGTGGAGCAGACCGGCTACCGTGGCCGTTACTTCGTGCTCAAGGGACACTTGTCGCCGCTGGACGGGCTGGGGCCTGAGGCGATCGGGATTCCGCAGCTGATGGCGCGGATCGAGGAGCAGGGCACCTTCACCGAAGTGATCCTGGCGACCAACCCGACGGTGGAAGGGGAGGCGACGGCGCATTACATTGCCCAGTTGCTGAGCGAGAAGGGGCTGGTGGCGTCGCGGATTGCCCATGGCGTGCCGCTGGGTGGGGAGCTGGAGCTGGTGGATGGTGGGACCTTGGCCCATGCATTTGCCGGGCGTCGGCCGATTTCGCTCTGATTCAGAATGGTTGGGGCTGCAAAGCAGCCCCAAAAGCCAACTCAGTATTCGCTGAGCGAAAACTCGGTCAGGCAGAACGTCGGCACACCTGCCGCCTGCAGCCGGCGCGACCCATCCAGCTCCGGCAGATCGATGATCGCCGCCGCCTCGAACACCTGCGCCCCGGTCCGACGCACCAGGTTGGCCGCTGCCAGCAGCGTACCGCCAGTAGCAATCAGGTCATCGAAGATCAGTACCGAATCCCCTTCGCACAGGCTGTCGGCATGCACTTCCAGGAAGGCTTCGCCGTACTCGGTCTGGTAACCCTCGCTCAGCACGTCAGCCGGCAGCTTGCCCTGCTTGCGGAACAGGATCAGTGGCTTGTTCAGCTGGTGGGCGATGATCGAGCCAATCAGAAAGCCCCGCGCATCCATGGCGCCGATGTGGCTGAACTCGGCTTCGACATAGCGCTCGATGAACTGGTCGGCCACATAGCGCAGCCCGCGCGGTGACTGGAACAGCGGGGTGATATCGCGGAAGATCACGCCCGGTTTGGGGAAGTCCACTACCGGGCGGATCAGGGCTTTGAGGTCGAAGGCATCGCTGTGCATTGTTGCGGGTATCCTGGGAAAACGAATGGCCAAGTATACCCGCTAAACGCCGGCCTCAGGCCTCCATTGCACCACCGGCCAGCGCGCATAGCTGGATCGGGTCGAGAATGTGCACTTCCTTGCCTTCGGCACGAATCAGGCCATTCTGCTGGAAGCGGGTAAACACCCGCGATACGGTTTCCACCGCCAGGCCCAGGTAGTTGCCGATTTCGTTGCGCGACATGCTCAGGCGGAACTGGTTGGCCGAATAGCCGCGGGCGCGGAAGCGCGCCGACAGGTTGACCAGGAAAGTGGCAATACGCTCGTCGGCGGTTTTTTTCGACAGCAGCAGCATCATTTGCTGGTCGTCGCGGATTTCCCGGCTCATTACCCGCATCAGCTGGCGGCGTAGCTGCGGCAGCTGCACCGACAGTTCGTCGAGGCGCTCGAACGGGATCTCGCACACCGAAGTGGTTTCCTGGGCCTGGGCCGACACCGGATAAGCCTCGGTGTCCATGCCCGACAGGCCGACCAGCTCGCTGGGCAGGTGGAAGCCGGTGATCTGCTCTTCGCCGCTGTCGCTGAGGCTGAAGGTTTTCAGGGCGCCGGAACGCACTGCGTAGACCGAGCCGAAATTGTCACCCTGGCGGAACAGGAACTCGCCTTTTTTCAGCGGTCGCCCACGCTTGACGATTTCGTCCAGTGCATCCATGTCTTCCAGGTTCAGTGACAGAGGCAGGCACAGGGGGGCCAGGCTGCAGTCCTTGCAATGGGCCTGGTTGTGTGGGCGCAGTTTGACTGGCTCGGACATTTTCATTCGATCCTTGTGGGAAAGCACACATAAGACGTAAGGGTAACTCACGGCGTAGGTTGTAGGCCAGCGTGCGCTGTTGTGGTGCGAGCTGGACTGGCCCCGGCGGGTGCGCCGGGGCCTTCGCTGTGCCCATGGTGTGCCTGGCAAGGAAACTTGTCCATGCGGTTGAACGACCCGGTATCAGATCACCCGCGAAAAGCGCTGGCGGTTGTGCATTGCCAGGTAGGCGTCGAATACCATGCACACCGAGCGCGCCAGCAGGCGGCCGGCCGGCAGGATGCGGATACCCTTGTCGTCCAGGCGGACCAGGCCGTCGCGCTGCAAGGTCAGCAGTTCTGGCCAGAGGTCGTTGAAGTAGCCGCGAAAATCGATGCTGAAGGCCTGTTCGATCGGCTCGAAATCCAGCTCGAAATGGCAGATCAGCTGCTGGATCACCGCCCGGCGTATGCGATCGTCGTGGTTGCACAGCAGGCCGCGCTGGGTGGCCAGCTGGGCGTTGGACAGGCTGTCCTGGTAGCTGTTGAGGTCGCTGCTGTTCTGGCAGTACAAGTCGCCGATCTGGCTGATGGCCGACACGCCCAGGCCGATCAGGTCGCAGTGCCCATGGGTGGTGTAGCCCTGGAAGTTGCGCTGCAGGGTACCTTCTTCCTGGGCGATGGCCAGCTCGTCGTCGGGCAGGGCGAAGTGGTCCATGCCGATGTAGCGGTAGCCCGCTGCAGTCAGCTGGTCGATGGTGGCGTGCAGCATCTCCAGCTTGGCGGCCGCACTGGGCAGGTCGCTGCTGTCGATACGCCGTTGCGGCATGAAGCGCTCGGGCAGGTGGGCATAGTTGAACACCGACAGGCGGTCGGGTTGCAGGCGGATCACTTCTTCGACGGTGCGGGCAAAGCCTTCCGGGGTTTGCTTGGGCAGGCCGTAGATCAGGTCGAGGTTGACCGAGCGGAACTGCAGGGTGCGCGCGGCTTCGATCAGGGTTCGGGTCTGTTCCAGGCTCTGCAGGCGGTTGACCGCGCGCTGAACGGCCGGGTCGAGGTCCTGCACGCCCAGGCTGACGCGGTTGAAGCCCAGCTCGCGGAGCAGGCCCATGCTCGACCAGTCGGCCTCGCGCGGATCGATCTCGATGCCATAGTCGCCGGAGTCGTCGTCCAGCAGATGGAAGTGCTGGCGCAGGGTGGCCATCAGCTGGCGCAGCTCCACATGGCTGAGGAAGGTCGGTGTGCCCCCGCCGAAATGCAGCTGTTCAACACGTTGTTTAGTGTCGAGGTGGCAGGCGATCAGCTGGATTTCCTGCTCCAGGCGCTTCAGGTAGGGCGCGGCACGGCCGCGGTCCTTGGTGATGACCTTGTTGCAGGCGCAGTAGTAGCAGATGTTGGCGCAGAACGGCACGTGCACGTACAGCGACAGCGGGCGCACGGCCCGACGGCTCTCGCGCAGGGCGTGCAGCAGGTCGAACGAGCCCACTTCGCCGTGCAGTTGCACGGCGGTCGGGTAGGAGGTGTAGCGTGGCCCGGCCAGGTCGTAGCGGCGGATCAGGTCGGTATCCCAACGAATGTCGTCGAGCATGAGGGCGGTCCCCGGAAAGAGCAGCAGTGCCCCGGAGTCTATGGCCGTCTGTAGGAATCTGTGTTGATTTGTATCAAGGGCATCAGGGCTGCTTTGCGAGCCTTCGCAGGGTATACGCATGGCCCTGTGGGAGCGGGCATGCCCGCGAAGGGCCGCAGGCCGGCCCCATCAATGCCCCATCAACCAATGCTGGTGCGGCCCGGGCAGGGTCCAGATGCCAAACAGCATCACCAGCACACCGCCAGCCACCCGCACACTGCGGCGTCTCAACAAAATGTTTACCCGCTCCGCGGCTAATCCGGTAGCCAGCAACACCGGCCATGTCCCCACCCCGAACGCCAGCATCAGCGCCGCGCTGTACCCGGCATTACCCTGGCTGGCCGCCCACAGCAAGGTGCTGTACACCAACCCGCAGGGCAACCACCCCCACAGCGCCCCCAGCAGCAATGCGCGGGGCAGGCTGGACACCGGCAGCAAGCGTGAAGCCACCGGCTGGATATGCCGCCACAGCCCCCGGCCCAGCGCCTCGATGCGGGTCAGCCCGCTCCACCAGCCGGCCAGGTACAACCCCATGGCGACCAACAGCAGCGCCGCCACCACCCGCAGTGCCAGCGCCGCCGGGCTGCTGGCCACCGCCCAGCCTGCCAGCCCCAGCAGCAGGCCGGCGCAGGCATAACTGAGAATGCGCCCAAGGTTGTACGCCAGCAGCAGGCGCAAGCGCCGGCCACGTTGTTCGGGTGGTATGGCAAGGGTCAGCGCGCCCATCAGGCCGCCGCACATGCCCAGGCAGTGGCCACCGCCGAGCAGGCCGAGGATCAACGCCGAGCCCAGCAGGGGCAGCAGGTCAGGCACGGGGTGGGGGTTCCTTGTCGCTGTCGGCCTGGCTGTCGTCAGGCTTCACCGCCGCCTGGTGGCGCGGGTCCTGGTCGTCGAACAGGATGCTGTGGGCAGGGCTTTCCAGGTCGTCGTACTGGCCGCTGTCCACTGCCCAGAAGAAGATGTACACGGCCACGCCGACCAGCAGCAGGGCCGCGGGGATCATGACATAGAGGGCGGGCATGGTGACTTCCTCCCAGGCAGGGGCGCTTCATTCGTTGGCAAGCCCGATGCCAACGGCAGACGTGTCAGGCGCAGGGCGTTGAGTACCACGATCAGTGAACTGACCGACATGCCGACGGCCGCCCAAACCGGCGTGATCCAGCCCAGTGCGGCAAACGGCAACATCAGGCCATTATACAGGGTCGCCCACAGCAGGTTCTCGAGGATGTTGCGGTGGGTGCGGCGGGCCAGTTCGAAGGCCTGTACCAGCGCCTGCAGGCGGTTGGACAGCAGCACGGCGTCGGCGCTGGTCTTGGCCAGGTCGGTGGCGCTGCCCATGGCGATGCTGATGTCGGCCGCGGCCAGCACCGGCACGTCGTTGACCCCGTCGCCCAGCATCAGCACCTTGCGCCCGGCCGCCTGCAGCGCCTTCAGCCGGTCCAGTTTGTCGTCCGGGCGCAGGCCGCCGATGGCCTGGTCGATACCCAGTTGCGCGGCCACTTCGGCAACCATCGGCGAGCTGTCGCCCGACAGCAGCAGCGTGCGCCAGCCGCGGGCCTTGCAGGCCGCCAGCAGGGCAGGGGCATCGTCGCGCAGGCGGTCGTCCAGGCCGAACCAGGCCAGCGGGCCCTGGCGGCCGCCCAGCAGCAGCCACTGGCCGCGCGGCTCCGGCACGCCGGGGATTTGCGCGCCGCTCAGGGCACAGACGAAGGTGGCCTGGCCAATGCGCAGGTGCTGGCCTTCGACCAGCCCTTCCAGGCCCAGGCCCGGTACGGTCTGCACATCGTCGGCAGGCGTGGCAGTGCGGCCGAAGGCGCGGGCGATGGGGTGTTCGGAGCGGTTCTCCAGTGCCGCGGCCAAGGCCAGGCAGCGGTCGGCGGGCAGGCTGCCGAGCGGGCGGATGCTGCGCAAGGTCAGGCGGCCTTCGGTGAGGGTGCCGGTCTTGTCGAATATCACCGTGTCGATCTGGTTCAGGCCTTCCAGCACATGGCCACGGGTTACCAGCAGGCCGAGCTTGTGCAAGGTACCGGTGGCGGCAGTCAGCGCCGTTGGCGTGGCCAGGGACAGCGCGCATGGGCAGGTCGCTACCAGCATGGCCAGCACGATCCAGAACGCCCGCGCCGGGTCCAGGTACCACCACCACAGGCCGATGGCTGCGGCGGCCAGCAGCGAGAACAGCAGGAACCACTGCGAGGCGCGGTCGGCGATTTCGGCCAGGCGCGGTTTTTCGGTCTGGGCGCGTTCCAGCAGGCGGACGATGGCCGACAACCGCGAGTCGTTGCCGAGGGCTTCGACTTGCACGTTCAGCGTGCTTTCGACATTCAGGGTGCCGCCGGTAACCCGCTCGCCGACCTGCCGCGGTTGCGGCAGGTATTCACCGGTCAGCAGCGATTCATCGATGCTGGAGCGGCCTTCGACGATGCGCCCGTCGGCGGGTATTACCGCGCCTGGCAGCACCTGCACCGTGTCACCACACTGCAGTTCGCTGAGCAGGATGCGTTCGCTGCGGCCGACGGCGTCCAGGCGCAGGCACGAGGCCGGCAGCAGGTTGACCAGCTGCGCCGTGGCCGCGGCGGTGCGTTCGCGGGCGCGGCGCTCCAGGTAGCGGCCGGTGAGCAGGAACAGCGCGAACATACCCACGGTGTCGAAATACAGCTCGCCGCTGCCGGTGATGGCGGTCCAGATACCGGCGCCGAAGGCCAGGCCAATGGCCAGCGACACCGAAACGTCCATGGTCAGGTGGCGGGTGCGCAGATCGCGTGCCGCGCCCTTGAAGAAGGGCGCGCAGCTGTAGAACACAATGGGGATGGTCAGGAACAGTGCCACCCAGCGCAGGATGGTGTGCAGTTCGGGCGACAGGTCGATGTTGAATTCCGGCCAGGTGGCCATGGTTGCCATCATCGCCTGGAACCACAGCAGCCCGGCCACGCCCAGGCGGCGCAGGGCGCTGCGGTTTTCGCGGGCCAGTTGCTCGGCGGCCTGGTCGGGCTGATAGGGGTGGGCGGCGTAGCCGATCTGGCGCAGCTCGGCGAGCAGGCGCGAGAGCGGCAGTTGCTTGTCGTCCCAGTTCAGCAGCAGGCGGTGGTTGGACAGGTTCAGGCGCGCCTCGGCGACGCCGGGCAGGTTGCGCAGGTGCTTTTCGATCAGCCAGCCGCAGGCGGCGCAGCTGATGCCTTCGAGCAGCAGGGTGGTTTCGGCCAGTTCGCCCTGGTGGCGGACGAAGGCCTGTTGCACGTCGCTGCGGTCATACAGGGCCAGTTCGTCCTGCAGTTGGCGCGGCAGGGCCTCGGGGTTGGCGCTGTTGTCGCTGCGGTGCTGGTAGTAGTGCTCGAGGCCGCCGGCGACGATCGACTCGGCCACCGCCTGGCAGCCGGGGCAGCAGAACTGCCGGGGCTGGCCGAGAACCACGGCGGTGAAGCGGCTGCCGGCGGGGACGGGCAGGGCGCAGTGGTAGCAGGGGGTGGGCTGGGTCATAAGGCAAGCACTGCTCAGGCACATAGGAAGCCCTGTGGGAGCGGGCATGCCCGCGAAAGCGTCAGGCCTGAAAACACCTTTGCCTGAGCTGTCGCATTCGCGGGCATGCCCGCTCCCACAGGGGTTTGCGGTGTCGCTACTGCTGATGCTCGGCACCTTGCAAAGCTTCATCACCCAACTGCAAGGTCACACCGTGCTCGACCTTTTCTTCCTCGAACAAGCGCCACACCTGGCCACCTTCACTACCCAGCAGTTCGACGAAACGACGCCCGTCAACCTTGTCCTCCAGCTGCCCCACATAGCGCCCGGCCTCGACCCGGCTCAGCAGTACCTTGCGGTCTTTCTCCGGCTGGGTGGGCGAAATCAGGTTCAGTTCCAGGCTCTGCGGGTCGCTGTTGCCGGCCAGGCGCACATCGACTTCGCCGGTCAGCTCATCCAGGTGCACGCCGGCCTTCAGGCCCAGCGTCTGTGCCAGCAGCTCACGGTCCAGCGAGCGGTTGATGCCCTTGCCAGCCTCGTAGTAGTTGTCGTTCACCAGGTTGTCCGGGTTGTGCACGGCGATGCTGACCATGGTCAGGCTCAGGCACACCGAGGTGGCGAGGATGCCGATGATGATCCAGGGCCAGAGGTGCTTGTACCAGGGGCTGGCGGCGGTGGCAGGCATTGTGGGTTGTCCCTCTTAGCGGATCTGTGGGCCGATGAAGCGGCTCTTGGCTTCAACCTGGGCGCCGCTGTCATCGGCGCTCTTGAGGATGAAGGTGATTTCGTTGGTGGTCGACGGCAGTTTCTCGGGCGCGATCGACAATTGCACCGGCAGGCTGACGATATCGCCAGCGTCCACGCGGATTTCGCGCTGGCCTTCAAGCTTCAGGTCCGGCAGGCCGGTGGCGTCCAGCACGTAGACGTGGTCACGCTGGTCCTTGTTCATCACCTTCAGGCTGTACACGTTCTCGATCCGGCCCTGGGCGTTCTCGCGGTACAGTACGCGGTCCTTGCTGACGTCGAAACCGACCAGTGAACGGGTAGCGAAGGCGGTGGCCAGGCCGACCATCATCACCAGCAGCACCACGGCATAGCCGATCAGGCGCGGGCGCAGCAGGTGGGTCTTCTGCCCGGACAGGTTGTGCTCGGTGGTGTAGCTGATCAGCCCTTTGGGGTAGTTCATCTTGTCCATGATGTTGTCACAGGCGTCGATGCACGCGGCGCAGCCGATACACTCGATCTGCAGGCCGTCACGGATGTCGATGCCGGTAGGGCAGACCTGCACGCACATGGTGCAGTCGATGCAGTCGCCCAGGCCCGCGGCCTTGTAGTCCAGGTCCTTTTTGCGCGGGCCGCGGGTTTCGCCACGGCGCGGGTCGTAGGAAACGATCAGCGTGTCCTTGTCGAACATCACGCTCTGGAAGCGCGCGTAGGGGCACATGTACACGCATACCTGCTCGCGCAGCCAACCGGCGTTGCCGTAGGTGGCGAGGGTGAAGAAGCCGACCCAGAAGTAGGCCCAGCCGTCGGCCTGGCCCGTGAAGAATTCGGTGGCCAGTTCGCGGATCGGCGAGAAATAGCCGACGAAGGTCATGCCGGTGACGAAACCGATCAGCAGCCACAGGCTGTGCTTGGCCAACTTGCGCAGGAACTTGTTGCCGCTCATGGGTGCCTTGTCGAGCTTCATGCGCTGGTTGCGGTCGCCTTCGGTGATTTTTTCGCACCACATGAAAATCCATGTCCACACACTTTGCGGACAGGTGTAGCCACACCACACCCGGCCGGCGAACACGGTGATGAAGAACAGGCCGAAGGCGGCCACGATGAGGATGCCCGAAAGCAGGATGAAGTCTTGCGGCCAGATGGTCGCGCCGAAGATGTAGAACTTGCGCTCGGGCAGGTTCCACCAAACGGCCTGGTGGCCGCCCCAGTTCAACCACACGGTGCCGAAGTACAGCAGGAACAGCACCGCCCCGCCGACCATGCGCAGGCGTCGGAACAGGCCGGTGAAGGCGCGGGTGTAGATCTTTTCCCGGGAGGCGTAGAGGTCGACGGAATCCTTCCCTTTGTTGGCAGGCGGGGTCACGTCATGTACCGGAATTTGCTTGCTCATCATCAAGTCCCACGGCAGTGGAGAAACGCCGCAGCCAGTGCGTGCCGGCCGCAGTCTCGCGCAATCTGCTAGCGCTCTGCGGCCCATGATACGCCGCTGATGGCAGTATGGGGCTGAACTGCGACCTTTAGTCGCGTTGGGTTTGTGACATGAATCGTGTTATGGCGAGTGTCAATTGATCCAGGTCATCAGCCTGCGAAAAATGCTGTGCCTTTGCCGGCCTCTTCGCGGGCTTGCCCGCTCCCACAGGTTCCTCACCCGTCTTGAGGTGGGTGTAGTCCCTGTGGGAGCGGGCGCGCCCGCGAAGAGGCCGGGCCTGCTTACTCGGCCTTGGCCGGCTCCGCCTGCTGCGACAGGCTGTACACATACGCAGCCAGCAAGTGCACCTTGTCATTGCCCTGCAACTGTTCCTGGGCCGGCATCTGCCCCTGGCGACCATAACGGATGGTCTGCTGCAACTGGGCAAAGCTCGAACCGTAGATGAACGCCTGCGGGTGCGTCAGGTTCGGCGCGCCCATGGCTGGCGTACCCTTGCCCTCCGGCCCGTGGCAGGCCACGCAGTTGGCGGCGAAGATCTTCTGCCCGTTCTCGGCATCGGCCTTCGCGCCTTCCGGCAGCGTGCGGCCATCGAGCTTGCTGACCACGAACGCGGCCACGTCAGCCACGCCCTGATCACCGATCACCTCGGCCCAGGCCGGCATCACGCCGTGGCGGCCGCCCATGATGGTGGCCTTGATGGTGTCCGGCTCGCCACCCCAGCGCCAGTCGTTGTCGGTCAGGTTGGGGAAGCCGAAGGCACCCTTGGCGTCGGAGCCGTGGCACACCGAGCAGTTCGAGGCGAACAGGCGCGCGCCCATTTTCAGTGCCTGCGGGTCCTTGGCCACTTCTTCGATAGGCATGGCGGCGAACTTGGCGAAGATCGGCCCGAAGCGGGCGTCGGCCTTGGCCATTTCCTTTTCCCACTCGTGCACACCGGTCCAGCCCGGTTGGCCGTTGGAGAACTCGGTCTGTTTGTCGTTATCCAGGTACGCGTAGCCCGGCAGGACGCCTTTCCAGTTGCCCAGGCCCGGGTACAGCACCAGGTAGCCGAGGGCGAAGACGATGGTGCCGACGAACAGCCAGAACCACCACTTCGGCAGCGGGTTGTCGTACTCTTCGATGCCATCGAAGGCATGCCCGACGGTTTCGTCGGTGACCTCTTCGCGTTGGCCCTTGCGGGTCGACAGCAGCAGCCAGGTCAACGAGAAGATGGTGCCCAGGGTCAGGACGGTAACGTACAGACTCCAGAAGGTTGTCATTGTTTTTTGCTCCCAGAAGCTTTTGCGTGCTCTTGCTCGACGTGGCGGCAGGCTGCGGGGTCATCCGCGAACGGCAGTTGGGTCGCTTCGTCGAAGTCCTTCTTGCGCCGTGGGTTGAACACCCACAGCGCCAGGCCCACGAAGGCCACCATCACCACGACGGTGCCCAGGCCGCGAATCATCCCGATATCCATCAGCGTCACCGTTTGCTCTTGATGATGGTGCCAAGACCCTGCAGGTACGCGACGATGGCGTCCATTTCGGTCTTGCCCTTGACCGCGTCGCGGGCCCCGGCGATGTCGGCGTCGGTGTAAGGCACGCCGAGGGTGCGCAGCACTTCCATCTTCTTCGCGGTGTCCTGGCCGTCGAGCTTGTGCTCGACCAGCCACGGGTACGACGGCATCTTCGATTCCGGTACCACGTTGCGCGGGTTGTACAGGTGCGCACGGTGCCAGTCATCGGAGTAGCGGCCACCGACCCGCGCCAGGTCCGGCCCGGTACGCTTGGAGCCCCACAGGAACGGGTGGTCCCACACGCTCTCGCCGGCCACCGAGTAATGGCCGTAGCGTTCGGTTTCGGCACGGAACGGGCGGATCATCTGCGAGTGGCAGCCCACGCAGCCTTCGCGGATGTAGATATCGCGGCCTTCCAGCTCCAGCGCGGTGCGCGGCTTCATGCCTTCCACGGGCTTGTTGGTGACGTCCTGGAAAAACAGCGGGACGATCTGGGTCAGGCCACCGACGCTCACGGCGATGACCATGAAGAAGGCCAGCAGGCCTATGTTCTTCTCGACGGCTTCATGCTTCATCAGTGCGCTCCCACGACGACGATCTTGGCGGCTTCCTCAGCCTGTGCCGGGTTGGCGGCACGTACGGTACGGAACACGTTGTAGGCCATCAGCAGCATGCCGCTGGCGAAGAACGCACCGCCCAGGGCGCGGACGATATAGCCAGGGTGGCTGGCCTGCAGGGCTTCGACGAAGGAGTAGGTGAGGGTGCCGTCATCGTTGATGGCGCGCCACATCAGGCCCTGGGTGATGCCGTTTACCCACATCGAGGCGATGTACAGCACGGTACCGATGGTGGCCAGCCAGAAGTGCGCGTTGATCAGGCCGACGCTGTGCATCTGCTCGCGGCCATACAGGCGCGGGATCATGTGGTACACGGCGCCGATCGAGATCATCGCCACCCAGCCGAGGGCACCGGCGTGGACGTGGCCGATGGTCCAGTCGGTGTAGTGCGACAGCGAGTTCACGGTCTTGATCGCCATCATCGGGCCTTCGAAGGTGGACATGCCGTAGAACGCCAGCGACACCACCAAAAAGCGCAGGATCGGGTCGGTGCGCAGTTTGTGCCAGGCACCGGAGAGGGTCATCATGCCGTTGATCATGCCGCCCCAGCTGGGTGCCAGCAGGATGATCGACATCACCATGCCCAGCGACTGTGCCCAGTCGGGCAGGGCGGTGTAGTGCAGGTGGTGCGGGCCGGCCCAGATGTACAGGGTGATCAGTGCCCAGAAGTGCACGATCGACAGGCGATACGAGTAGATCGGGCGTTCGGCCTGCTTGGGTACGAAGTAGTACATCATCCCCAGGAAGCCGGTCGTGAGGAAGAAGCCCACGGCGTTGTGGCCGTACCACCACTGGATCATCGCGTCGGTGGCGCCGGAGTAGGCCGAGTACGACTTGAACAGGCTTACCGGCAGGGAGATGTGGTTGACGATGTGCAGCATCGCGGTAACCACGATGAAGGCGCCGTAGAACCAGTTGCCGACATAGATGTGCCTGGTCTTGCGCTTGACGATGGTGCCGAAGAACACCAGCCCGTAGGTGACCCAGACGATGGCCAGCAGGATCGCCAGCGGCCACTCGAGTTCGGCGTATTCCTTGGTGGTGGTGTAGCCCATCGGCAGGGTGATCAGCGCGCCGACGATTACCGCCTGCCAACCCCAGAAGGTGAAGGCGGCCATGCTGTCGGAGATCAGCCGGGTCTGGCAGGTGCGCTGCACCACGTAGTAGCTGGTGCCAAACAGTGCACAGCCCCCGAAGGCGAAGATCACCAGGTTGGTGTGCAGCGGGCGCAGGCGGCCGAAGCTGGTCCAGGGCAGGTCCAGGTTCAGTTGCGGCCATACCAGCTGCGAGGCGATGAAGACGCCGAGGCCCATGCCAAGGATCCCCCAGACCACCGTCATGATGGCGAACTGGCGGACGACCTTATAGTTATAAGCAGTCGGACTGATTGCTGTGCTCATTGCTAAGGTTCCACGGTTTTGATGTTCTTGTTGGTCGAAAAATCGGCGCCAGTATTGATAACCACCGAGGTTACCGCAACGCAACTTTGGTACGCCGACCCGTGCCCGAGCCCGTTCCCTGATGTCCCGCAGCGATCGGGTCTGGACGATTGTACACAAATAAATATTTGTAATGTGTACCGTTTTTCGCCTTTTTCTGATCGATCGGTCAAGCTTTTTATCGGGACGGCGACAGGCTACGCGCCGCGTCTGCTTCGGTCCTTTCGGAGCGAGGCCCACTGAGGCAACAAGCTTAGTTCTGTTCGGAGGGGGTGCAAGGAGGGGGTAGAGCGGGGGAGGGGCTGCTTTGCAGCCCTTCGCGGGCTTGCCCGCTCCCACAGGTTCACCACAATGCCTGAAATCTGTGGTTAACCTGTGGGAGCGGACGAGCCCGCGAATGGGTGTTACTTGGCAGTCAGGTCTGGCGAAGCTTGATCCTGCGACAGGCTATACACATAAGCCGCCAGCAGGTGCACCTTGTCGTTGCCCTGGATCTCCGCCTGCGCCGGCATCTGCCCCTGGCGGCCATAACGAATGGTCTGCTGCAGCTGGGCAAAGCTCGACCCGTAGATGAACGCCTGCGGGTGGGTCAGGTCTGGCGCGCCCATGGCTGGCGTGCCCTTGCCTTCAGGCCCGTGGCAGGCCACGCAGTTGCCGGCGAAGATCTCCTTGCCCTTGGCCGCGTCGGCCTTGACCCCTTCAGGCAGGTTGCGGCCTGCAAGGTCGGTGAGCACGAATGCGGCCACATCGGCCACGCCCTGCTCGCCGATCACTTCAGCCCAGGCCGGCATCACGCCGTGACGACCGTTCATGATCGAAGCCTTGATGGTTTCCGCTTCGCCGCCCCAGCGCCAGTCCTTGTCGGTAAGGTTGGGGAAGCCATAGGCACCCTTGGCATCCGAACCATGGCACACCGAGCAGTTGGAGGCGAACAGGCGGCTGCCCATCTTCAGCGCTTGCGGGTCCTTGGCCACTTCTTCCACGGGCATGGCGGCGTACCTGGCGAAGATCGGGCCGAATTTTGCGTCGGCCTTGTCCATCTCCTTCTGCCATTCGTTGGCGCCGGTCCAGCCGTTTTCATAGCCCGGCAGGATGCCCTTCCAGTTGCCCAGGCCCGGGTAGAGGATCAGGTAGCCGACCGCGAACACCAGGGTGCCGACGAACAGCCAGAACCACCACTTGGGCAGCGGGTTGTCGTATTCCTCGATGCCGTCGAAGCTGTGGCCCATGGTCTGGTCGGTGGTGTTGCCCTGGCCCTTGCGGGTGGCGAGCAACAGCCAGGTCAGGCCAATCAGGCTTCCGATGGTCAGTACGCAGATGTACGTACTCCAGAAGGTGGTCATTGCCCGTTACTCCTTTTTGCAGCAGGTTCCTGTCCGGCAGCGGGCAGGCGGTCGTCGACGAAGGGCAGCAGGCGCGCTTCGGCGAAATCATGGTCGCGGCGGCGGTTGAATACCCACAGGGTGAGGCCGATGAAGGCGATCATCACCACCAGGGTTCCCAGGCCGCGGATCATGCCGATGTCGATTTCCATCGCACTCACCTCTTGTTCTTGATCGCGGTGCCGAGCACCTGCAGGTAGGCGACCAGGGCGTCCATCTCGGTCTTGCCCTTGACCGCGTCACGGGCCCCGGCGATGTCGTCGTCGGTATACGGCACGCCCAGGGTGCGCAGGGTGCGCATCTTGGTGTCGGTGTGGCTGTTGTCGACCTGCTGGGCGACCAGCCACGGGTACGACGGCATCTTCGACTCCGGCACCACGTTGCGCGGGTTGTACAGGTGCGCACGGTGCCAGTCGTCCGAGTAGCGGCCACCGACCCGGGCCAGGTCCGGCCCGGTGCGCTTGGAGCCCCACAGGAACGGGTGGTCCCACACGCTTTCACCGGCTACCGAGTAGTGGCCGTAGCGCTCGGTTTCGGCACGGAACGGGCGGATCATCTGCGAATGGCAGCCTACGCAGCCTTCGCGGATGTAGATATCGCGGCCTTCCAGCTGCAGCGCGGTGTAGGGCTTCATGCCTTCGACCGGTTTGTTGGTGACGTCCTGGAAGAACAGCGGGACGATCTGGGTCAGGCCGCCGATACTGACAGCGAACACCATCAGCAGCGCCAGCAGGCCGACGTTTTTCTCGATGACTTCATGTTTCATCAGGCAGGTCTCCTCAAGCCAGCTGGGCGTTCGCAGGGGCGACATCAAGCGCCGGCGAACGCACGGTGCGCCAGGTGTTCCAGGCCATCAGGAACATGCCGCTGAGGAAGATCGCACCGCCAACGAAGCGCACGATGAAGCCTGGGTGGCTGGCCACCAGGGTTTCCACGAACGAGTAGGTGAGCGTGCCGTCGCTGTTGACCGCGCGCCACATCAGGCCCTGGGCGATGCCGTTGACCCACATCGAGGCGATGTACAGCACGGTGCCGATGGTGGCCAGCCAGAAGTGCGCGTTGATCAGGCCGATGCTGTACATGCGCTCCTTGCCGAACACTTTCGGGATGGTGTGATACAGCGCGCCGATCGAGATCATCGCCACCCAGCCGAGGGCGCCGGCATGCACGTGGCCGATGGTCCAGTCGGTGTAGTGGGACAGGGCGTTGACCGTCTTGATGGCCATCATCGGGCCCTCGAAGGTGGACATGCCGTAGAACGCCAGCGACACCACCAGGAAGCGCAGGATCGGGTCGCTACGCAGTTTGTGCCAGGCGCCGGACAGAGTCATCATGCCGTTGATCATGCCGCCCCAGCTGGGTGCCAGCAGGATCAGAGACATCACCATGCCCAGCGACTGTGCCCAGTCCGGCAGCGCGGTGTAGTGCAGGTGATGCGGACCGGCCCAGATGTACAGGGTAATCAGTGCCCAGAAGTGCACGATCGACAGGCGATACGAATACACCGGGCGTTCGGCCTGCTTGGGCACGTAGTAGTACATCATCCCCAGGAAGCCTGCGGTCAGGAAGAAGCCCACGGCGTTGTGGCCGTACCACCACTGCACCATGGCGTCGGTTGCGCCGGCGTAGATCGAGTACGACTTGGTCAGGCTGACTGGCAGTTCCAGGTTGTTGACGACGTGCAGCATCGCCACGGTGAGGATGAACCCGCCGAAGAACCAGTTACCCACGTAGATGTGTTTGGTGTTGCGTTTCATCAGCGTGCCGAAGAACACGATGGCGTAGCTCACCCAGACGATGGTGATCAGGATGTCGATCGGCCATTCCAGTTCGGCGTACTCTTTGGAGCTGGTGTAGCCCAGCGGCAGGCTGATGGCCGCCAGCAGGATCACCAGTTGCCAGCCCCAGAAGGTGAACGCGGCCAGGCCCGGTGCGAACAGGGTGGTCTGACAGGTGCGTTGCACCGAATAATAGGAGGTGGCGAACAGCGCGCAGCCGCCGAAGGCGAAGATCACCGCATTGGTATGCAGGGGGCGCAGGCGGCCGAAGCTGGTCCAGGGGAGGTCGAAGTTGAGGGAAGGCCAGGCGAGCTGGGCGGCGATGAAGACGCCGAGCCCCATCCCGACGATTCCCCACACCACCGTCATGATGGCGAATTGGCGGACCACCTTGTAGTTATAGGCGGTACTGCTGGTTGTGTTCATGTATGGGTTCCCATCCACGGTTATTTGGCAGGCTTTACAGCGAGGCAAGCATGATTAATGGGCAAAGTGCCGGTATTGACGGGGATCAATGGGCGAAGATCGGAAATGTCCCAGGCTTGCGCTGCGATCCCCCGCACGTTCAGGGCAAGGACGGCTACAGGGGCTGCCTGATCCTGGCCCACGGCGCAGGTGCCCCGATGGACAGCGGGTTCATGGAGGAAATGGCGCAAAGGCTTGCGGCGCTTGGGGTGGCGGTGGTGCGCTTCGAGTTCCCGTACATGGCCGAGCGCAGGGTTACCGGCGGCAAGCGGCCGCCGAACCCGCAGAAGGTGTTGCTGGAATGCTGGCGCGAGGTGTACCGGCAAGTGCGACCTTTGGTCGCGGGCAAGCTGGCGGTGGGTGGCAAGTCCATGGGCGGGCGCATGGCCAGCCTGCTGGCCGATGAACTGAAAGCGGATGCACTGGTGTGCCTGGGCTATCCGTTCCATGCGGTGGGCAAGCCGGAGAAGCCCCGGGTCGAGCACCTGGCCGAATTGAAGACACCGACGTTGATCGTGCAGGGCGAGCGGGATGCGCTGGGTAACCGCGAGACCGTGGCGGGGTATGCGTTATCGTCGGCGATCGAGGTGAGCTGGCTGGTGGCGGGGGACCATGACCTGAAGCCGCTGAAGGCTTCGGGGTTCAGCCATGAGCAGCACTTGCAGGCGGCGGCAGAGAAGGTTGCGGCATTCCTGTCGCAATAGTGCTGGATTCTTCGCGGGCTCGCCCGCTCCCACAGGTACTGCACAGGCCCGCAAGCTTGTAGTGAACCTGTGGGAGCGGGCAAGCCCGCGAGCCAGGCTACCGCTTAGTCGCGGTACTCGCACAGGTAAGCGGTATCCACCTTCACCTGCAGCTGGAACTTGCTGTCGGCCGGCACGTTGAACTTGTCGCCCGCCTTGAAGGTTTCCCAGTTGTCGCTACCTGGCAGTTTCACGGTCAGCGCACCCGAAACCACGTGCATGATCTCGCGCTTGGCAGTGCCGAACTCGTATTCGCCCGGGGCCATCACACCGACAGTGGCCGGGCCTTCTTCGCCCGCGAATGCGATCGACTTGACGGTGCCGTTGAAGTACTCGTTGACCTGGAACATGGGCGACTCCTGAAAGGGGGATGAAAAAGGGCTGGCCAGTATGCCCAAGGCCACGGGCCCCGTCATCTGCTTTCAGGTAGCGTCCGCCGGCAGGCTCAACGGCAGCAGCCGCGCGGTATTGCGCGCATCTTCCAGGGCCCGATGCTGCTGCCCGCAAAAGTGCATGCCGGCCAGCTGCAGGGCGCCATTGAGCCCAGCAGGGCGCTGCAGGTGGCGGGCCTTGGCGAAACGTTGCTTGAGGTTGATGTGCGGCAGGGTTCGCAACAGGCTGTCCAGGCCATGCTGCTGCCATTCCTGGTGCAGTTGCTGGCGGTCATAGTCGCCCCAGCTGACCCAGGCCTGAAGCTGCTCTCGATGGTGCCCAAGCCAGTGCTCGAAGCATGCCCACACCTCGCGGAACGATGCGGCACTGTCCACGTTGGCCTGGCTGATGTGGGTCAGCTCACGGCAGAACGGGGTCAGCTGCGGCCGCCGCCGGGGTTTCACGAAGCGCTGGAAGTGGTCGACCTCGCGGCCTTCGCGGGTCACCAGGCTTGCGCCGATTTCAATCACTTCCATCTCTGTGACCGGCCACCCACCATTGTCGGTGGTGGCTTCCAGGTCGATCACCAACCAATGGCCCATACCAGGCTCCCTTGCAGATCCTGCTAGAGCGTAGCCAAACTCCGGGCATCCGGCACCCCCTGGCAATTTGCCCGTGGCTTTGGCACAAAGGGCCACGTAACGGCAGTTGTGTCCGGCCCGGAAAACGCCTAGCTTAGGCGGACCCAGGCATGAACCGCGATGAGTGTCCGTCTTGACTCCAGCACCCGGCCTCAAGGCCCTGTTTTCCCTGACGCTGCTGACTGTGTTCTGGCTGGCGGCGCCGTCATGGGCGGCTGGTGCCGTCGAGGTGAAGATTGGCGCGGCGCATTTCCCGCCCTACACCGTGCGCCCGGAGCAGGGCGCCGACACAGGCTTGCTGCCGCAGCTGGTCGATGCGCTCAACCGCATGCAGCAGCACTACCACTTCGTTCTGGTACCCACGTCCATCCAGCGGCGTTTCGGTGACTTCCAGCAGGGCCGTACCGACATGGCCATCTTCGAGAACCCGCAATGGGGCTGGCAGCAGATTCCTCACCAGACCGTGGACATGGGCCTGGAAGACGCCGAAGTGTTCGTCGCCCGCCTGGCCGATGGTCGTGACCCGCGCTACTTCGACGACCTGCGCGGCAAGCGCCTGGCACTGTTCAACGGCTATCACTATGCATTCGCCGGCTTCAACCCGGACCCGGAATACCTGCGCACGACCTACAACGCGACCCTGACCTATTCCCACGACAGCAACCTGCTGATGGTGCAGGCC